>ULVD01012299.1_pt1 | contig 16995 bp, 13 predicted proteins | sample 1959101 | NCBI WGS metagenome assembly ULVD01 (sample SAMEA4835777, study PRJEB28245) | human gut metagenome | biome: gut microbiome; material: fecal sample | place: Denmark | collected 2008
ATTTCAGTTCCCCTGAAATCACCAGATATATAACAAGGTGCCACATAAATTTTGCCTGTATTTTTGTCTTTGAGAATAAAATTCAAATTGGATTCAAATCTTCGAGCAAATTCAAAGTCTTTGGTACTTACATCAAGAACTTCAAAATTTGCGCTTGTTTTGAATGGTCTTAAAAAGTTTTCTTTTTTCGTCAAATTCAATGCAAATTCATTTCCTGTTTTTGATTCAGTGTATTCATAAATATTTCTTTTATCCATGGAAACATTTGAATTGAAATATAATACGTCATGCAACTGTTGCAAATTTTCAGGTTCAATTTCAAATCTGAAATAAACCTTTCCTGTATATGTTTTGCCACTTCGAACGTAAGAATAATTTACAACCAAGTCATTATTGTTTTTATATCCGTCATTTGTAAAATAAGCATAATTTACTTTGAATGTTTCTTTTTCATCTTGACCCAATCTTTTATCTTTTGCAATGCAACCAATAATGCACTCTTTTATTTCTTTTTTTAAATTGATTTCATCCAATCTTTGTGGCAAATTTGTGCCATACATTTTTGCATATTTACGAAATTCAACAGATATATCTTGGTCAAAATAATCAACTGAATAATCATACAATTCATGTGGGTGTTCGCCAGTTCTCATTTCTTTCAGGTAATAACTCAATATATTGTTATTTTCACTTTCTTTCAAATGATTTTCCAAATTGTTTTTATGATTTTCGTCATAATCAATTTTGTAAGCCAAATTCAAAAAACATATTTTGTTATTTTCTTCAAAAAGATATCCAGTTGCTATGCCCGAACCAACAGTATCAGTTACACCCAATTTTGCAATATCATTTGCTGGTTGGCCACCACACAACACTATTTGTGAATTTGCATAATTTGGTTTGATTTTGTCGTTGTATTCATATATCTTTTTTGCAAAAGTTTCAGTTTTGTTGGTGCAAACATAACTGGTATATTTTCCTTGTGCTGAAAAATCATCTTTGACTTTATCAAGTGAAGAAATCAACTGCTCCAAATTTTGTGGCACATCTTCAAGGGAAATACTGAACTTTCCAATTTTGTTTACGCCCCCATCAGAATATGTACAAATCATGTTCAAAGCACTGTTGTAACCATCGGAAGAAGTTGCCTCATAAGGGGTTATCTTCAATGTTTTGATATCCAAGTTTTCAACATACATTCTTTTTTCCAGCATACTTGCAACCCTGGTCGTCACCGCTTTCCAAATTTTGTATTCTTCGTTTACTGGTTCTGGCTGAGGCGTAGGTGTTGGCTCTGGTTTCACAACAGGACCGGGGTCAATTATATTTTTGAAAACCCTTACAAGAGTGATTGCACTTGTCGCAATCATTAACCCAGTCAAAATTTTTTTGAAAATATATTTTTTCTTTTTTTCCACAATTCCACCACCTTTACAAATATACTTTTATTTTATATGATAACATTCGATTTGTCAATAGGTATGTTGTTTGCAACAATGCAAAAAAAACAAGACAGAAATTTGGCAAAGCCAATAGCTGTCTTGTTTGTAAATTTTTTCGATATGAAAGATTATTCAATAATCTTTGAAACTACACCAGAACCAACTGTTCTGCCACCTTCACGGATAGCGAATCTGAGTCCTTGTTCAATAGCGATAGGAGTGATAAGTTTGATTGTCATACTTACGTTATCGCCAGGCATAACCATTTCAACACCTGCTGGAAGTTCGATTGTTCCAGTAACGTCTGTTGTACGGAAATAGAATTGTGGTCTGTATCCGTTGAAGAATGGAGTATGTCTTCCACCTTCTTCTTTCTTCAAAACGTAAACTTCAGCTGTGAAGTGAGTATGTGGATGAATTGAACCTGGTTTGCAGATAACTTGTCCTCTTTCAACTTCGTTTCTTTGGATACCACGAAGAAGAAGACCAACGTTATCACCAGCTTGAGCTTCGTCCAAAAGTTTTCTGAACATTTCAACGCCAGTAACAACTGTTTGTTTTTGTTTGCCCATACCAACGATTTCAACCGTATCGTTAACTTTTACAACACCTCTTTCAACTCTTCCTGTTGCAACTGTACCACGACCTGTGATTGTGAATACGTCTTCAACTGGCATAAGGAAAGGTTTGTCTGTTTCACGAGCTGGATCTGGAATGTAAGCGTCGATTGTATCCAAAAGTTCTTGGATAGGTTTGCACCATTCACTGTTGATGTCGCCAGCTTGGCAAGCTTCCAAAGCTTTCAAAGCAGAACCTTTGATGATAGGAGTTGTGTCGCCAGGGAAATTGTATGCTGTAAGCAAATCACGGATTTCCATTTCAACCAATTCCAAAAGTTCTGGATCGTCAACTTGGTCAACTTTGTTCATAAATACTACGATGTATGGAACACCAACCTGTCTTGCAAGAAGGATGTGTTCACGTGTTTGAGGCATAGGACCATCAGCTGCAGAAACAACCAAGATAGCTCCGTCCATTTGAGCAGCACCTGTAATCATGTTTTTAACATAGTCAGCGTGTCCTGGGCAGTCAACGTGAGCGTAGTGTCTTTTGTCTGTTTGATATTCTACGTGTGCGGTATTGATGGTAATACCTCTTGCTTTTTCTTCTGGTGCTTTATCAATTTCATCATATTTCATTGCAGCAGCGTTGCCTTTCAATGAGCTGTAGAAAGTAATAGCAGCAGTAAGAGTTGTTTTACCATGGTCAACGTGGCCGATTGTACCAACGTTAACGTGGGTTTTTGTTCTGTCAAATTTTGCTTTTGCCATTTTTAAAAATTCTCCTTTTTAAATTTTTGATTTAATTCTCAAACATTGAGATTTTAGCACAAATCTCACACAATAATCAAGCGTTTTTTACTATTTTTTACTTCTCTCGCCAATAATCTTTTCAGCCACAGACTTTGGAACTTCGGCATATTTCAAAAATTCCATTGTAAATGTACCACGTCCTTGGGTTTGTGAACGAAGAGTTGTTGCATAACCGAACATTTCTGAAAGTGGAACTTCGGCGTTGATAACTTGTACGCCAGGTTTTGTTTCGTTACCTGTAAGCATTCCACGGCGAGATGTAAGGTTACCCATAACTGTTCCCAAATATTCATCTGGAAGTTCAACCTGAACTTTCATAATTGGTTCAAGCAATACTGGGTTTGCTTTTGAAGCACCATCTTTGAATGCCATTGAGCCGGCAATCTTAAATGCCATTTCTGATGAGTCGACATCGTGGTAAGAACCATCATAAACGGTTACGCGGAAGTCAACTGTTTCATATCCTGCAAGAACACCAGTTTGTTTTGCTTCGATGATACCGTTGTTGATTGGTTGGATAAATTCTTTTGGAATTGAACCACCAACTGTTTTGTCAACGAATTCATATCCACTGCCTGGTTCAAGTGGTTCCATTTCAATAAGACAGTGTCCGTATTGACCTTTACCACCGCTCTGACGGATAAATTTACCTTCGGCTTTGACAGGTTTTCTGATAGTTTCACGGTAAGCAACTTGTGGATCACCAACATTTGCTTCTACCTTGAATTCACGCAAAAGTCTGTCAACGATGATTTCCAAGTGAAGTTCGCCCATACCAGCGATAAGTGTTTGTCCTGTTTCTTGGTTTGTTGAAACACGGAATGAAGGATCTTCACGAGAAAGTTTTCCAAGTGCCAAACTCATTTTTTCTTGCATATCTTTTGTTTTTGGTTCGATAGCAAGTTGAATAACTGGGTCTGGGAATTTCATTGATTCAAGTTGAATTGGGTGTTTTTCATCGCAAAGTGTGTGTCCAGTGATTGTATCTTTGAGTCCAACGATAGCAGCGATGTCACCTGCGCCAACTTCTTGAATTTCGGTACGATTGTTTGCGTGCATACGGATAAGACGTCCAACACGTTCGGTTTTTCCGTTGTTTGCGTTGTAAACATAAGTACCAGCTTTGAGTGTACCACTGTAAACACGGAAGAAAGTAAGTGAACCAACAAATGGGTCAGATGCGATTTTGAATGCAAGACCAGCAAGTGGAGCATTTGCATCTGGGTGTCTTTCTTCTTCTTCGCCTGTATCTGGGTTGATACCTTTGATAGCTTCGATATCAAGTGGCGATGGCAAGTAGTCCACCATAGCGTCCAAAAGGTTTTGAACACCTTTGTTTTTGTATGAACTTCCGCAAAGCATTGGTGTCAATGTTTTTGCGATTGTTGCTTTTCTGATTGCTTTTTTAAGTTCGTCTATGCTCAGTTCTTCACCATTGAAGTACTTTTCAAGCAAAGCGTCATCTGTTTCAGCAACAGCTTCAACAAGTTCAACTCTTCTTTTCTTTGCTTCTTCCAAATATTCCGCTGGAATTTCAACCTCGTCGATGATTTGCCCCATTTCGTCTTCTGGAACAAACGCTTTCATTGTCAAAAGGTCGATAATACCTTTGAAATCTTCAGCCATTCCTATTGGCATTTGAAGTGGAAGTGGTGTTGTGTGAAGTCTGAGTTTTACAGATTCAACGCATTTGTCAAAATATGCGTCATCACGATCCATTTTGTTTACATAAATGATAACTGGAACTTTACATTCGGTTGCTTGACGCCAAACTGTTTCTGTTTGTGGTTGAACTTTGTCACGAGCAGAAAGTACAAGCACAGCACCGTCCAAAACTTTGAGTGAACGCAAAACTTCGATTGTGAAGTCAACGTGTCCAGGTGTATCAATGATGTTGATTTTGTGGTTTTTCCAACTGCAAGTTGTACAAGCAGAAGTAATGGTGATACCACGTTCTTGTTCTTGTGCCATCCAGTCCATGGTAGCTTGACCATCATGAACTTCACCGATTTTGTGGCTTTTTCCGGTGTAGAAAAGTATTCTTTCGGTTGTGGTTGTTTTGCCGGCATCAATGTGAGCCATGATACCAACGTTTCTGGTTAAATGTAAATCTTCTTTAGCCATATATACCCCCTGTTACCATTTGTAATGAGCAAAAGCTTTGTTTGCTTCAGCCATTCTGTGCATTTCATCACGTTTTTTGATTGAGTTACCTGTGTTGTTGAAAGCGTCCATGATTTCGCCAGCAAGTTTTTCTTGCATAGTTCTTTCACCGTTTCTTTTTCTTGCAAACAAAACAAGCCATCTTATAGCAAGTGTTTGTCTTCTGTCAGGTCTGATTTCCATAGGTACTTGATAAGTTGCACCACCAACTCTTCTTCCTTTTGTTTCAAGTACTGGTTTAATGTTTTCCAATGCTTGATTAAAATATTCCAAAGGTTCTGAGCCAGTTTTTTCTTTTATTTGGTCAAACGCTCCGTATACGATACCTTGAGCGATTGCCTTTTTGCCGTCTAACATAACTTGGTTAACCAATTTTGTAACAATTTTGCTGTTAAATATTGGATCTGGTAACACGTCTTTCTTTACGGCAGCATTTCTTCTTGGCATAATATTTTCGTCAATTAAAAATTGACATCCTCCTTTTTAAATTTTTTGTTTGATTATTTAGGGCGTTTTGCGCCGTATTTACTTCTGGATTGGTTTCTTTTTGCAACGCCAGAAGCATCAAGTGTTCCACGAATAATGTGATAACGTACACCAGGCAAGTCTTTTACCCTTCCACCACGTACAAGTACAACACTGTGTTCTTGCAAATTGTGTCCGATACCTGGGATATAACAAGTTGCTTCTTGTCCATTTGAAAGTTTTACTCTGGCAATTTTTCTGAGCGCTGAGTTAGGCTTCTTTGGTGATGTGGTCTTTACAGAAAGACATACACCCCTTTTTTGTGGACATTCGTTAAGAAGTGGAGATTTGCTTTTTCTGTCAAAAGACTTTCTTCCTTTCTTTACCAACTGGTTGATTGTAGGCATACTTTTTCCTCCTTATAAAAAATTAAAAAATAAACCTTTGTTGCCAAGGGTTTATTGCTGAAAAAAAACTTTTTAAAATTACGACACCCACGAGCATATACAGTGACAAGTCACCTGCCGTTGATAGTGTATTTTAGCATTTTTCAGCTAGCCCACGCTTGCAGCATAACCACAAGTGGCAGTCAAAATCATTTGACCATGACAAAGATAACACAAAACCCAACTGTTGTCAATCATTTCTTCAAACATTTTTTATATGTGCAAAAAAAACACTGGTTGTTTTGTTCACCAGTGTTTTGATTTTAAAAACTGTATTCGTCGGCATTTGACATTTGTTTTATTTGTTTGAGTTGATAACCATCAATGTACACAACTTTTCCACAACAAGGATTGAAGTTTTCGTTTTCATAAACAAGCCATATCACATTTGTATTTTTTGTTTCTTTGGATGGCATCACACCCGCTTCACCATCTGTAAATACAATTTTGTTGACATGTTTTGATTTTGAAAATGCTTTGACGGCCGCATCCATGTTGGTTCCCATGCCGGGTCTTATTATACGCAAGTTGTCGATATCTTTTGAAGATTTTATTTCTTGAAAATCGCTTGTTGCACGATCTGCAAAAAAGCCTACTTTGATTTTTGAATGTTTCAAAAGTGGTTTGAGTTGTCTTAAAAAGCCTTTTACAAAGTCGTCATCAACTGAACCGCTGACGTCAAGCATAACTTCGGTTTCACCCATATCTGGAATTTGAACAGAACCAATTCTTGCCTGAAAATCATTTTCTTCGCTTGCCCTTCTGTATGACCAACGATCTTCATCTTTTTCCAATTCTTTTTTCAAAATTTTTTTCCAAGATACTATTTCTTTTGACTCACCAACTTTTCCATACTGTCTGTATGTTTCGTCGCCATTACCTATTCCACCATGCTGTATTTGATACTTTTCTTCATTCAAGTTTGCACGAATTCGTCTGGCAAGTTCTTTTTTGTATTCTTGGTTCTTTTTTGAAAATTGTTTTTCAATGTCACTTGGAGTTTTTTTGCCGCCGCCATTTTGCTTTGTATTTTCGTCACGCTTTATAGCCTCATCCCAACTTTTGTGTTGTCCTTCCAAAGTCTTTTCATCATATTTCTTTTGCAAATCGTCGAAAGATTCATCATTTTGATCCTGATTTCCTTCTCCATTTTGCGAACTGCCGCCATCGGACTGACCACCCTGTGGCTTGCTGTTGCCAGACTGACCACCTTGCGAATTACCTTGATAGTCCTTGTTGTTTCTCAATTCGTTTTGTTTTTCACGTTGCTTTTTTTCTTCAAATACAACATACATTTCTTCGGCAGATTTTCCATTTGCCGATTCTACGTCCACAACACCTTCGGGCATAGGCAAGTTTGCATTCTTGAGCATTTGATTGATTACCGAGTCAGTTGCAAGGTTCCAGCAATACGAATCCTTGCCTTTTCTTCTGGTCAAATGATCAAAAGCCACATGCATAATTTCGTGAGCAAAAACAAAAACTTTTTGTTCATAAGGCAATTTTTGCATAAATTCTGGATTGAATATCACTTTTTCGCCGTCAGTTGCAGCGGTTTCCATGTCAGTGGTTGGTTCAAACTTCAATGTTGACATAGTTGAACCAAGCAAAGGAAACTTGCTCAATATTCCATTTTTAACATTTTCAACCATTTCTTGAATTGGGTTTTCTTGTGCCATAAATTACTCCACTTTTACAAGCAACGCAAGGTCAGAAATTCCTTTTGAAATTTTTGACGCATCACTTGTTGCTATGACAATCCTTGTTGCTCTTGAAAATCTGTAACCATTTATGCCGTTGTATTTGAGCATGCCATAAAATTTTTGTTGATCATCTGGGTCAACTTTTTCAATACCTTCAATACAGACAATTATTGGTTGATCCAAATTTTCTTTTTTCTTTATTTGATTGAGCCAATCAGGAAAAATAATATTCCCTTTGTCATCAATTTTTGTTCCAAGTTCGCTTGAAGGGATGCTTGCAGGTATCACAACAGCATTCTTGAACAACTTGGCACTGATTCCTTCAATAATTACAGGCCATCTTTCGTTGTCTTTCAAAATCTGAGCAATCTTCTTTTTGTCTTCAATCTTCATAAATCTCTCCATTTTTTATTGAGCAAACGTTTTTGCTTCATTGTATTTCAATCTTTCCAAAAATATTGCTTTGTCATCATCCTTGCCAGCCCAAACACTGTCGTACATTGCAAGTATTTCACCGCCAAGATATTTGCCAACAAACTTGCGCACTTTGTCAATTTGTTCAAAGTCTGCATACCTTAGTGACATTGCCAATGCATATTTTGCATCAAAATTGTTTGGGATTTCGTCGATATCAAAGTTGTCATCCATAACATCTTCGATTTCAAGTGGAATAGTTCTTGCAAATTCAATGAATGCTGCCGCTATTTCTTTTCCAACTTTGTTTTCAACAAGTTCTTTTGCAAGGAATCCATCATTGTCATATATTATGTCACTCACCTGTTCCCAACCACGTGGGTCAACAGCATACTTTGGTGGTTCTTCACTGTCATAAGGTGAATAAAACACATTTTCCCTGTTTGCTGCAACAAAGTTTGCTACAAGTGGATGAATTTTCAACTGGTCAGAATTTTTCTTCTTTTCACTTCCCCATTCCAGCCATTGTTGAATTTCTGGTTTCAAATATATATGTGCATCAAATCTGCGGAACAGTGGTTCGGGCATATTGTATGCCGATTCACTTTCTTCCATGCTGTTACCCGCTGCAACAACAACTACATTGTCTGGCAGTTTTCCTATGTTTGGCCCAATCGAGTGGTTAAGCACCAAGTGGAACACCAAACTTTGTTCGCTTGGTCTTACGTTTGTAATTTCGTCAATAAACAAAACGTGGTTTTTGTTTGGTTCCTTTGCGCACTTTTCACACAAGTCTTGATACCATGCAGGTGCAACCCATTTGCCCGCTTTTGTTTTTTCATCGGAAAGATATATTGTTTTTCCAATTACTTCTTCGGGCAAAATGCCATTTCGGAGCACTATGGAAACAAATTCAGGGTCGGCTTCTTCAATTCTTCTTGTTTTCCCCACACCGCTTGGTCCGTGGAGCATAAATGACTTGCCTTTTTCGATGTAAAACTTTATCTGTTCGTCAACCGAAAGCGGTTTGTCAACAATTTTTACGCCGTAGCCCCTTTTCCTTGCGGGTTTTGTCATTGTATTTTCTTTTACATTGTAATCAAATGCTTCGGACAAAAAGTTGTTTTGTTCAAAATTGAAACTTTGAAAAGCTTTGTATCCCTTATGTCCATTTCCGCGTTCAATTTCTTTGTGGTTGTCATAACCATTAAGATATGAACGTTGAATACTGTTTTGCCAATAGTTTCGGTTTGGTCCTTCATACTTTGTATGGAAAGGAACACCGCCAAGTATTGCTTCTTCGGTTTGAGCAACAATAGTTTTTGCCGTACCTTTGCCTTTTGGGTTGATTTGCTTTGGCAACTGAGCCCAGTTTATTATTTCCCAACTTATTGGCTCAACTTTCACCCAATGGGCACCTTCAAACTTCAATATTTTACCATCAGAAAGTTGCTTTTCTTTTTCAAATCTGTCAACAACCCTTACAAATTTTTGATTTCCAAATGTATATTCTTGGTTGTAAACAACTTTGTTTTGATCTTCAACGGTGGCAATATATTTTTTGCCGGTTGGCGTCATAACGCCTTTTGAAAAAGCAGTTTCGAGTTGTCTGTTTGTATCATCACCAACGTAAGATTTTGGAAATTGTCCAAATTCAAAAGTGTAATTGATGTTCTTTTTGTCAATTTTGTGTTCTGCGATTTGGAACACTTGTTTTGATTTGTATCTTGCTTCGATTACTGCATCCAAATCCAGTTGCATCATTGGTCTTGTTCCAATTTCAGTGCTTTTTCCATATTGATTGGAAACAGCGCCACTTCCATAAACAACATCCACTATATTATCAAAACCAGTACTTGCACTGCGAAGCCAAGTTTTGCAACGTTTCCTGGCTTGAGAACTTGAAAAACTTATCCCATTCAAAACGGCATAATCGGATGGATAGCAAACATTTTGACTTTCGTCCAATTCTTCGACTTCACTTGCCGAAGGCAAATAAACCATATCTTTTGTTTCACCGCCCTTGACATACATATTTTCAAGCGTTGGGGTGACTATAAACTTTTTGATATCCATAAATATCTCCTTGTTTGCCTTTATTGTATCACAATATATTTTATTTTTCAATACCTTTCTGAAATTCGTACCTTGCCCCGAACAAAAAAAGATATATTTCCTGTCAACAAAAATTGGGTCTTGACAAAGACTTTAAAAGCGTGTAAGATATTTACAACAATCTCGTATGTCCATTCCAGATTGGTGAATGTTGGGAATATTTGAAAAAATCTTCTTATGAATGGCAATAACGCATACAATATTTCTTTGCTGTGTTTTATTGTTGTCAGATTAAGGAGTTTTTTTATTTTACAGCACAATCAAAAAAGAATAGCAAGGAGAAAAAAATGAAAGTAATTATTGGAACAAAAAATCCAGGAAAAATAAATGGTGCTTTGCAAGCCCTTGAAGGATATTATGAAGACATACAAATTCAAGGCATAAGTGCCGCATCCGAAGTGAGCGACCAACCTGTAAATGAAGAAACATACTTGGGCGCAGTAAATCGCGTAAAAAACACAATGAAATTTGCTCAAAATCAAAATATCGACGCAGACCTTTTTATGGCTGTCGAATCGGGACTTGTCAAAAAATTTGGACATTGGTACATAACAAACATCGCTGTTGTAAGTGACAAATTTGGCAATTTCAGCACAGGAATGAACGCAAGTTTCCCAGTACCCGAAAAATATATACAAGATATAAAACAAAACACACTTGGCACAGTTATGGACAAAATTTTTCACGAAACCGACCTGAGAAGTTCAACTGGCGGAATTGGGATTTTGACACACGAAAAAATCACTCGCATCGACTTGAACAAGCAAGCATTTACAATGGCACTCACTCAGTTTATAAACGGCAAAATTTGGCGCGATGAAAAAGCACCAAAAATTGATAGTGAGTCAAGTTTGCAATTTTAAATACAAAAAAAAAGAAGAAATTTTGAATAAAAATACTCGATTTCTTCTTTTTTTATGATTTGTTATTTTTCCATTTTGCTTTGATTTTTCTGCTGCTTTTTGTTCAACTCATCCAAAAAGATTGCCTTTTCATCACTTTTTTCAACCCAAATACTGTCAAATGTTGCAAGAATTTCGTTTCCAAGATATTTGCCAACAAATTCACGTACTTTGACAATCTGTTCAAAATTGGCATTTCTAAGCGACATTGCCAACGCAAATTTCGCATCAAAATTCACTGGGATTTCACTGATATCAAAATTATCTTCAACAACATCTTCAACTGTAATTGGCTCAGTTTTTGCAAAATCCACAAATGATGCTGCAATATCTCTTCCTGTTTTGTTTGCAATGAGTTCCATGGAAATGTAACCGTCGTTGTCATAAATAATATCACTTATCTGTTCCCATGCACGTGGATCCAATGCATGCTTTGGTGGCTCTTCACTGTCATAAGGTGAATAAAACACTTTCTTTCCAAAAGTTGCAACAAAGTTCGCAACCAATGGATGTATTTTTGTTCTGCCTTCTTTCCCAGATGGTTCGCTTCCCCATTCAAGCCATTGTTGAATATCTGGTTTCAAATATATATGTGCGTCAAATCTGCGGAACAATGGTTCGGGCATATTGTATGCCGATTCACTTTCTTCCATGCTGTTTCCCGCTGCAACTACAACAACGTTATCTGGGAGTTTTCCAACATTTGGTCCAATCGAGCGGTTAAGCACCAAGTGGAACACCAAACTTTGTTCGCTTGGCTTTACATTTGTTATCTCATCAATAAACAAAACGTGGTTTTTGTTTGGTTCCCTTGCGCACTTTTCACACAATTCTTTGTACCATGCGGGTGCAACCCATTTTCCTGCTTTTGTTTTGTCATCAGAAAGGTATATTGTTTTTCCGATTACTTCTTCTGGCAAAATGCCGTTTCGGAGCACTATGGAAACAAATTCAGGATCTGCTTCTTCAATTCTTCTTGTTTTTCCCACACCGCTTGGACCGTGAAGCATAAACGACTTGCGTTTTTCAATATAAAACTTTATCTGTTCGTCAACCGAAAGTGGTTTATTGGCAATTTTTACGCCATAACCTTTTCTTTTTGTCATATCTACATCTGTTTTTTTGATTTTGCGTTGTATAAAAACATTTTCATTTGAAAACGCTTCATTCAAAAAGTTATTCTTTGTAAAGTCAAAATTTTCCTCTGCTATATATTTTGAATTTCCATTACCTTTGGCAATTTCTTGGTGAGTATTATATCCATTAAGTTGTGCACGTATGATACTGTTTTGCCACATCGAACAATTTTTATCAAAGTCAAAGGTATAAAACGGAATCCCTGACATTATTCCATATTCAGCTCGAACGTCAATAAAATTTGTACTTCCATTTCCTTGTGGATTGATTGACCAAGGCATATCTTCCCAGTTTTTTATTTTCCAAGTGATTGGTTCAACTTTTGCCCAAAGCGGAGTTCCACTTTCCGGTGCCATTGTTCCGTCGCTGAACTGACTGGCATCATATTTTTGATTTATAACTCTTACGTATCTTTGGCCTTCATGTTCAAACTCGGAATACAATGCAAGTTCCCCGTCATCATAGATATATCTGCCCGTATAAGTTTTGGAAGTATTGACAAGGCTTTTTTCAGAATATAGCTTTTCAAGTTCTTTGTTTTTCGTTTTACCAACGTAAGTTTTGGGGTATTCGCCAAATTCGATTGTGTGATAAAGTACTCTTCCGTTTTTGTTGACAACATCTTTTATTTTGAAAACGTCTTTTGACAGTTTTCGAGCAGAAATAACAGTTGAAAGATCAAGACGTAGCGCTGGGCAGATTGTTAATTCAAGCCGATTAACCAACACGTCATTAATTTCGCCATTGAAATCTACTACGTTAACTAAATCTGTATAAATGTCCGAGCGGAGCCATGGCACACAGGATTCCTTGTTCAAAAGTCCAAAGTTAATATAAGATGCGTGGCAACCGTTCATAACGGCATAATCTGTAGGGTATACAATTCTTTCTTTTTTCGGAATATTTTTAATGTCAGGATAAGACTCCAAATATACCAAATCGCTTGTTTGAAAATCGCTATTTCCATGTTTTTGATTATCGTTGGTATTATCCAATTTGGTCGGTACGATAAAACTTTTCAAATCTGTTTTTGTCGTCAATGATTTGCTGTCGTTTTCCATCAAGATCTCCCCTTTTTGTTAGAAACAATATATCATACAAATATCTTAAATGCAATATGTGACCGCCAAAAAAATCCCACAGCAGAAAAATTTAAACGATTTTTTCAAACTTGCCAAAAAACATTGACAACAACCCTTGGCTGTGTTAAAATACCAAAGATTTTTGTGAATCTTTTGGAGAGATACTCAAGAGGTCGAAGAGGACGCCCTGCTAAGGCGTTAGGGCTGGAAACGGTCGCGAGGGTTCAAATCCCTCTCTCTCCGCCAAAAGCACTTTGTTACCAACACTTGACATACGGGTAAAAAGGTGCAATAATGTTCCTGATGTGTGAAATGGCAACTCGCCAAACCACACATGCTCGTGCAGAAAAGACACAAAACTCGAGTGGGCGAAAACCCGTGCCCATTCAAAAAAACTTGTTTCTGTTACAGCCCTTTTTGCAAGGGACAAGTTTTATAAAGAGTGTAACTCACTCTTTGTGGAGAGTTGGCTGAGCGGTCGAAAGCGGCGGTCTTGAAAACCGTTGATATGAAAGTATCCTGGGGTTCGAATCCCTAACTCTCCGCCAGTATGAGCAGTCTTTAAAAATAGTTAAATATTTTATTGGGCTATCTAAATAGTCACGATTTAATCGTGACTATTTGTTTATAAATTTACAAAGGAGAAGGAGAAAAATATGGATAACAAACAATTAGAGCTAAAAGAACAAAAAAACAAAATAGAAATATTAAAAGAATTGTTTGATCAGCAATTAGAATTAGAAAAAATGAAACAAAAAAAGACTCCTGCTTGGAAAATAATTACATATGTATTTGTTGGATTAGCGTCTGTCGGATTTCTTGCATTTTGTTGTTATATGATGTATAAGCAAAGTTTTACAATGGAAACTTTACTCACTGTATTGTTATCATTTTTCTCTATTGCATTATCTATAATGTTCTATATTCAATCTGAAAAATCAAGTTCTGCGTATTATATGCGTTCCTACGAAATCATGAAAGAAGTGTCTGTAACTCTTGGAAAAATAGAATCTAGCTTCGGTGAAAAATTAGCAAATATTAATTCTAGTTTAGAAAAATTTGACCGCAACAAAAAAGAGGTTGAGGAAAAAATCGAACAAGGGGAAAAGGAACAGGAAGAAATAAAAGAAAAAATAGCAAAAGAAAAATTAACAGAACAACAAAGAACTGAACTGTTAAACGAATTACAATCTAAAACTGAAGAAAATTATCGTTTAAAGCGACAATTAGCTAAAATGGAATTTATGCATAAAAAAGACATACAAAAGCATTCTGAAATCAGAGAGAAAATGGCTTTTCAAGAGAATATGATTAATGAATTATTGAATAATAGAAAAATTAGAAATTATATTATGCATAAACGAGAAATTGATGAATCGGATATTGAGTTTTAAAACAATTTAAACATCACTTTTAATAAGCGGTGTTTATTTTTTTTCTTTATAATAATCGTTTTTAATTTGATTTGGCGTCTTATTTTTAAGCGTTTCAGAAGTCTATAATCATTATAGTACTGCCTAACATCAAATTAACAACGAAATCATACTTGAAAAAAACTTTATAATTTTAAAATAGGTATTGACAAACTTTTCCAAATATGCCAATATAAGTTCAGGAGATTTTCAATGAATAAAAAATTTAAAGAAATAAGAGTATTGGATTACTCATATCCATCAACTTCCACATCAGATAATTGCCAAAACGAACACTACAGATTTGAATTTGTTTACAGTGGAACAATAAGCAAAATAAAAGCCTTTTTGACCAGCAGTGCAAAAAGCATTAAATGCAACGATTCTGTCACCGACAGTCACGATTTGGTATTTACCCCTACCTCTTTGAAACAGGTAATCAAAGCAATGGAAAACACGGATATTTCGAATGATAATATAAAAATTTATTGTGAAGGCGCACCAATCACAATGGATAGAAAGACCAATCGCATTCCTTTTGTATTTGTCAAAAACATTGGCTATGAAGAATTTGTTGAACTGTTGTCAACTCAATTTAATCAAGCCGAAGACTTCCCTTCAATAAAAACCAAACTTAATAAACTTCTAACGTCAAATCACAAAAACAACCAAAATCAAGAAGATTCTTTCATAAAATAATAGCTATCTACTTTTCACAAAATTACCCTAGCTAAAGAAAAAGCCAAATCGCTAAAACCCAATAGTGTTTTAGCGATTTTTCTAAACTATGAATAAAAAACTCAACTATTTCCTCTCAGCGGCAGCGCACCACCTTGGTAAAACAAAAACAGCACTTTTTCACCACTCTATTTCACCGCAAAAATCATTCAAAAAACAGCATCTGCTGGTGTGGCTCAGCGGTAGAGCACCACCTTGGTAAGGTGGGGGTCACGGGTCCGATTCCCGTCACCAGCTCCATTAAACAAAAGTCGCTAAAACGCCGATAAATAAAGGTTTTTAGCGATTTTTTATTTGCAAATTTTTAGGGCACGACTCTCTTCAAAAAATACATTAGGTACACAAAATTTCCGTTTTAGGTACACAAAAATTGCATAGAAAAAGACCGAAAATTGAACTCATCAACTTTCGGTCTAATTCTCCCTAAAACTGCCCAAAACTACTACATTAGGTACATTTAGGTACAGATTATTTTTCTTCTTTTACACATTTTACCAGCACTATATCTTCGCCTTTATTTATTCCTGATTTACCATAATAAAAATCAATTTCTAAAACCATGACTTCTTCTTCAACTTTATAATTTTCTTTCATTTGAAAATAAATTGTCAAATTCATTGGCTCCTCTGTAACTTCTTTATTTACCCAAGTGTAATCCTTGATTACTTTTTTTGTGGAGAAATCAACATCGCTTCGGATAAAGCCATTTTCATCAGTGTCGATATGCATATCAATTGCATCTATATTAAAAAAACTCATAATGGTATTTAGTGGAATATAAAGACCTGTATGGTCTTTTAATTTAAAGTCATCAGTGTCTAATTTGTGTCTTTTTGTACTACTTTCTTTTTTGTAAATTTCCAATTCTACGGCTATATAATTTCCATTTTGAATGGTCATTGTAGCATCATTTTCTTTCTTTAATATTGAAATAGTTGATATAGTTCTTGAAGACAATACTTTAACATTAAAATTTTCGTGAACTAAAACATTATCCGATATAAAATACTTTGCTTCTGTAACATCAGGAGCTGAGCAACTTTTCAAACCAAATATGGTACCAATTAAAGTGGAAATCATGGCTACCCCAATGAATATATATATAAATATTTGCAATGGTTGTTTTGCTTTTTCATATTTGTCTATAAACTTTAAAAACTTTGACATTATTTATTCTCCTTATATGCACATTATAACATATAAGGAAAATTTTTCCATACTTTCGACAAAATTCGTGCTTTACATTTCCATATCACTTTCGCGTCTGCGTTTACGTTCTTTGCGCTCTTCAAGAAGTTTTGTGAGAATTTCATCAAACTCGTCATCGTCCATATCTGCAACAAACTCATCTTTGCGTTGTTCAAGAATTTCTTCTCGCTTTTTATCGTTTAAAAGCATTTGGTCTTCTTTAACTCTTTCGTTAAACTTGTCAGTTGTTTGGCGATATATTCGCTATCAACAGAGTTATAAACTGTGATTGTTGTTTCAACTTTTAGGTCAGTCATTTTGAGCCAATCTCTTATCCTGCTCGTTAAAATAAACACTATTCGTTGCCCATTTTTTGCCACTTTTTAAAAAATTTTTTTAAATTTTTTTAATCTCC
>ULVD01042750.1_pt1 | contig 16979 bp, 9 predicted proteins | sample 1959101 | NCBI WGS metagenome assembly ULVD01 (sample SAMEA4835777, study PRJEB28245) | human gut metagenome | biome: gut microbiome; material: fecal sample | place: Denmark | collected 2008
CGCAAACAGAAAACAGAAGGAGAAAATTTTGTGAGAGTATTTTTGGTTGTTATTGACAGTTTTGGTGTTGGTGAATTGCCCGATGCTGACAAGTATGGTGACAAGGGTAGCAACACATATAAAAATATTTATTTGCAAACAAAAGTAAAATTGCCATTTTTGACCAGTTTGGGTCTTGACAATATTGATGGTGTAAATATTGAAAGCAAGCAAAATCTTATTGGCAGTTTTGGAAGAATGAGTGAAAAGACCGCAGCAAAGGACAGTGTCGCGGGTCATTATGAAATTGCGGGAATTGTTCTTGAACATCCTTATCCTGTTTTCCCAGATGCGTTTGACCGTGAACTTATGCATAAACTTGAAGATGCGTGTGGTGTAAAATTTTTGGGGAATGAAGTTGCAAGCGGAACTGAGATTATTGCCAGACTTGGCGAAGAGCATTTGAAAACTGGAATGCCAATAATTTATACTTCGCAAGACAGTGTTTTGCAAATCGCTGCCGACGAAGAAACTTTTGGACTTGAAAGACTTTACAAAGTATGCGAAATTGCAAGGGAAGTTTGCAATGGAAAATACAATGTTGCTCGTGTGATTGCAAGACCATTTTTGAAGATTGATGGCAAGTTTATTCGCACGGAAAACAGGCATGATTATGCAAAATTGCCACCACAAAAAAGCATGCTTGATTATTTGAATGAAGCCGGTTTTGATACAATTTCGATTGGTAAAGTTTATGATATATTTTGCGGACAAGGCATAAATCAGGCGATAGTTGCAAAAAACAACAAACAAGGATTGGATGCTTTGGAAAATGTATCAAAGCAAGATTTTGACGGTTTGTGCTTTGCAAATTTGGTCGATACAGATATGCTTTATGGACACCGCAACAATGTTGTTGGCTATGCCGATGCGCTCAAAGAAATTGATATGCGTCTTGACAAAATGAAAGATAACCTTTCAAAAGACGATGTTTTGATTGTGACCGCTGATCATGGTTGTGACCCAACAACTTCAAGCACTGACCATACGCGTGAATATGTGCCACTTTTGGTGTATTGTGACAACGCAAAAAGTTGTGTAAATTTTGGCACTTTGCATGGATTTGACAATATTTCAAAATCATTGCTGGATTTGTTTGGTGTGCAAAAATACGAAGACAGTTTTTTCAAAAAAATGTTCAAGAACTTTAAATAACTTAACATCTTACAGTTGACTGTACGACAAAAATTTTGTAAAATAAATTGAAAGGTGGGATTTATGGAAGAGGTAAAAGCAAACGTTTTGAATGATGTACTTAACAAATCACAGGGGACTTTGCAAGAAAAAAAAATTGAAGAAGACTTCCAAGTGATAAATGAAATTATTATTCGCAACGAGAAAAAATCAAACAAACAAAAACTTGTTTGGACTGCTGTGGCAGTTGTTTTGATTGCTGTTCTTTGTGTGTTGGTTTTTGTTTTTCCAAATGGTAGTGAAATAATAAAATTGTGGAAGTAACTTAAATTTGCAAATCGTATAAAAAAAAATAAAAAAAGTTGTTGACTTTTGAATATAGATATTGTATACTTTCAAAGTCTTATGGCGGTGTAGCTCAGTTGGCTAGAGCGTTCGGTTCATACCCGAAAGGTCAGTGGTTCGAATCTACTCACCGCTACCAACAATATTTTTCTGGTCTCGTGGTAAAAAGGTTAATACATCGCCCTTTCACGGCGGAGTTAGGGGTTCGATTCCCCTCGAGATCACCATCAAAACAGAAAGCCGAAAGGCTTTTTTTTGTTTTATATTTGAAATTGAGTTTAGCACATTGCATTTTTGATAATTTTTGTTTCATTATATCTTTTCTTTCCTATTTTTTGCAAAATGTTTGTTTGCTTGTATTAAAAACTTGATTTTTTTGGCGAATTCGTGTAATATGCCTTTTAGGAGAAATAAATGGAAAACAATAATAATTTGTCGGCTGAAGTTGATATAAGAAGAGAAAAAATCAAAAGTTTGAAAAATGCCGGTGTGATTGTCTATAAGGACAAGTTTGACCGCACTCACAAAATAAGTGAAGCCAGAAAATTGGAAGATGGTGCAAGGGTAAGAATTTGCGGAAGAATGATGTTCCGTCGTGTTATGGGAAAATTTGGCTTTGCAAATATAAGGGATATTGAAGACAAAATTCAGGTCAGTGTAAGTGTCAATGAACTTGGTGAAAGTTATGACTTTTACAAAAAGATGATTGACATAGGTGACTTTATTGGTGTTGAAGGTACTATTTATCATACACAGACAGGTGAACTTACTGTAAAAGCGGAAAAAGTTGAACTTTTGTCAAAGGCATTAAGACCCTTGCCAGAAAAATTCCACGGACTTGTTGACACCGAAGCCAAATATCGTCAAAGATATTTGGACTTGATATCAAACGAAGAAGCACGCAGAGTATTTTTGGGCAGAAGCAAACTTTTGTCTTTTACCCGCAAATTTTTGCAAGAAAATGGATTTATCGAAGTTGAAACACCTATTTTGCAAAGTGCAGTTTGCGGTGCAAGTGCAAAACCATTTTTGACAAAACACAATGCTTTGGACAAGATGTGCAATCTTCGTATCGCACCAGAAACATATTTGAAACAAGTTATTGCTGGCGGTTTTGACAGAGTTTTTGAAATTGCAAAAGTCTTCCGCAATGAAGGAATGGATCCACAACACTTGCAAGAATTTACTATGTGTGAATGGTACGCTTCATATTGGAATTTTGAAGATAATATAAAATTGTTCCAAAATTTTGTTCGTGGACTTTTGACAGAAATTTTGGGAACGACAACTTTGGTTTATCAAGGCGTGACTTTGGACTTCGGTGCCGAATGGCAAAGAATAAATTACGTCGAAACGTTAAGGGAAATCTTGGGATTTGACTTTTTGGATTATATGGATGTTGACGCACTTGTAAAACGCGTTGAAGAAACCGGACTTTTCAAAGCAAGTGATTTCGAAGGTATCAAAACAGTTGGTGGCGTAATCGATTATATCTACAAACGCAAAATAAGGGTAAACATTGTTCAACCAACAGTGTTATACAATTATCCAACTTGCCTTATTCCACTTGCAAGACGCAATGACAAAGACAACAGACTTATCGACGTGTTCCAAGTTATTGCTGTTGGAAGCGAACTTTGCAAGGCGTACAGCGAACTTGTTGACCCAATCGTTCAAAGACAAGCATTGGAAGAACAAGCAAAAGCAAAATCGCAAGGTGATGACGAAGCGATGGAACTTGACGAAGATTTTGTTTTGGCTATGGAACATGGCATGCCACCAATCAGTGGACTTGGATTTGGAATTGACCGACTTATGGTCATCTTGTTCGACCAACCGTCAGTAAGAGATGTGGTCTTGTTCCCATTGATGAAATAACAAAAAATAACGGGCTTTCGGGCTCGTTTTTATTTGTTCAATAAAAAAAGCAGGCAAACTGCCTGCTATGGTCAATAAGACCAACAAATTTAGAATACATTTATTTGAACTCGTTATGTTACTCTACAATTACAGTATATCACAAAAGGGGAAGGTTGTCAAAGAAATTATGAAGTATTTTTTGGGTCTTGATATTGGAACAAATAGTGTTGGTTGGGCAGTAACCGATGAAAAATTTAACGTGCTTAGGAAAAATAGAAAACATCTTTGGGGTGTAAGATTGTTTGAAGCGGCAAATACGGCTGAGAAAAGACGAGCCAAAAGGTCTGCAAGACGAGGAAGAGCAAGAAAAAAATTGATGCAATTTTGGTTGCAACAAATTTTTGCGCATGAAATTGAAAAGGTAGATAAAGATTTCTTTATTAGATTGAAAAACAGCGCATATTACGCCGATGATAAAGATTGCAGACTGGAAGGTGGTAAGGATAGTGTATTCAGATTTGACATAGATGGAAAAAAATACACAGACGCAAATTATTTTGCTGATTATCCTACTATTTACAAATTGAGAGAAGAATTGTTAAAAGTACCTGCAAAAGACATACGTTATTTGTATTTGGCAGTTTATAATCTTATAAAAAATAGAGGACATTTTTATGAAAGTGGTGGTGAAAGTGAAAATATTGGTTTTGCTGATTTGCTTGCAAATATAAAAAGTATTTGTGAGCAAATGGATGATGTCGAAGTTACTTTTAAAACTGATATATCGGACGCCGAACTGATTAACGTATTGAAAAATAATAAATATAAAAAAGATCAAAAAACAGCGTTGCTTGAATTGATGAATTGTCAGCTGCAAAAAAAACACGGGGACAACAAAGATAAAATTATCGTTGAATCGTTTATTAGTGGAAAAATTGACGTAAACAAGTTATTCTCAACGGACGAAGAAAAATCTGCATCCTGCGTTGACTTAACCGATATAGAAAAATTTGAAACGTGTGTATCAAAATTAACCGGTTTAAGTGACGATCAAGTTCTTCTTTTGGAAAAAATAAAAAATGCATACGATGAAATTGTGTTAAAAAAGTTGATCGGTGATTGCAATTACGTTTGTGAAGCAAAGTTGAAACAATACAATTTGTACAAAGAAGACTTGGCAAAATTGAAAACGTTTGTACGAAAATATCATAAAAGCAGATACAATGAAATATTCAGAAGTTCGTATACAACAAACAATGAAAAAACCAACTATGCTCTTTACACACAAAGATTGGTGCTTGGTGGCAAGAACGTGAAGCTTGGCATCGAACTGCAAAAAGACGGTAATAATTATAAAGAAATTTATCATGATTACAAAAAAAATATTGAATCTTTGCACAAGTATCTAAAAAATATCTTGGAAAGTGAAGCGGAATTTCAAGATGCAAATTACGAAACAAGCAAGAAAGCAATTTTGGACAAAATTGCAGATGGAAGTTTCTTGGTTAAACTTAGAAATAAAGCGAACGCAAGTATACCGAATAGTTTGCTGGTAAAAGAGTTAAAAAAGATATTGGAAACGAATGCGACGAAATTTGAATTTTTGAAACAAAAAGATGAAACAGGGTTGACTAATGCGGAAAAAATTATAAAAATTATGCAGTTCAGAGTGCCTTACTTTGTTGGTCCCGTAACCACTAAAAATAACAGTAAAAATGTTTGGGCAACAATTAAAAATAATTCATTGACATATACGCCTTGGAATCTTGACAAAATAGTTGATTTTGATCAATCGGAAAATGATTTCATACGAAGAATGACTAATAAGTGTACGTATTTTAAAAATGAAGACGTATTGCCCAAAAATTCCGTTATTTTTTGCAAATATAAAGTTTTGAATGAACTCAACAAAATAACTGTCAACGGTGTTGCTTTAAACGACGGTAAAGAAGATGTTGATTTGAAAAGAAGAATTTTTGACGAACTGTTTATGACCAAGTCAAAGGTCACCGTTCTTGATATAAAGAAACTGTTGGTACGCAGCGGCAAATACGGGACTGAACCAAGGATGATAGAAATCGGCGGAATAGATAAAGATTTTAAATCAAACTTTGCACCATACATTACGTTGAAAAATATTTTGGGTGACAAAGTTAACGACGTTACGTTGACCGAAGAAATAATAAAACTGCTTACAATCATGCAGGATAAAAAACGTGTTACGGAAAAATTGAAAAAAGAGTTTCCTTTTTTGACTGATGACGAACTGAGAAAAATAAGAGCATTGAATTATTCTGGATTTGGCACATTGTCCAAAAAAATATTGAATGACGTTCGTTTTGTTGACAAGAGTACTGGTGAAGTTTTCTGTGGTGTAAACGATGCGTTGTGGCATACAAATCAAAATTTGCAACAGATTTTACATAACGAAAAATTTACTTTGAAAGAAGAAATTGAAACCATAGAAAAACGTTATGATGAAGAAATTGAATATGAGACGGTTGAAAGTTGTTATTGTTCTCCAAGTGTGAAGCGTGGTATTTGGCAGTCTGTTTTAGTAATAAAAGAACTTAGGAAACACCTGGGTGAATATCCACAAAAGATATTTGTTGAAACGACGCGAAGCGATGAAGAAAAGGGTGAACGGGGAAGAAAACTAAGCAGATTGAAAAAATTGCAAGATACTTACAAAAGCAAAAAAGACGAAATATCAAAAATTACTAAGAATTACAATGAATTGTTTAAGGAATTGAATAACAAGCAAGAAAGTGAATTGAGAGAAGATAAATTGTATTTGTATTTTTTGCAAAACGGAAAATGTGCGTATTCTGGCGAACCATTGACAATCGAAGATTTGAGTGATTGTGACATTGATCATATTATTCCGAGATGTTTTGTAAAAGACGATTCATTGAACAACAGAGTACTTGTGCGTAAAAGATATAATAATATCAAAAGTGATTTGTATCCGCTGCCACAAGAGTGGGTGCAAAACTGTGCACATATTTGGAAATCATGGTTGGAACAGGGAACGATGTCACAGAGCAAGTATGACAAATTGACCCGAAGAGAAAATTTGACACCTGAAGACAGAGCGGGCTTTATCAACCGACAATTAGTTGAAACGAGTCAGTCGGTAAAAGGCCTTATCGATATTTTGCGTAGATTTGTGAAAAATGAGAAAAATATAGTATTTTCCAAGGCGGAAGTTGTAAGTGATTTCAGACGTTGGCACAGTATTCCAAAATGCAGAGATGCAAACGACTTGCACCATGCGATAGACGCTTATCTCAATATTGTCGTAGGCAACGTAACGCGTGCCAAATTTACAGATAATCCGGTAAATTATTTCAAGAAAAAACAAGAACTTGGGGATTTTATACGGCCAATTGAAACCGACGATTCAAGTGACGACGTGGAGAAACAAACCGAAAATCCACTTAAAATTTTTAACAAGTACATCTATGATTACAGCACTAAAGAATTGATTTGGCAGGGATACAAAGACGTTTCGCGTATTCGGGATATTTGCAAACGTAACGATATATCTGTAAGCAAAAAAATGGAAATGCAAACGAATGCTGCATTCTATTTGGAAACAATCCACAAAAGCAGAAAAAATAATCCGAATACCGAGGCAAAGGTAAATTTGAAAGGAAAAGGCACACTTTCAAATATTGAAAGGTACGGTGGATTTGGTGATCAAACTACTGCATATTTTATGATTGTAAAATCTTTGAAATCCGGCAAAGATATCGTTACAATTGAAAGAATGACAACGTATGCTTACGCAAAAATAAAGTCGAACTTACTGACCTTGCAAGAATATTTGACGGGGGAACTGGGGTTAAATAACCCGGTGATTTTGAAAGACAAGTTGCCGCTTTATTCTGAACTTGCATTGGGAAAAGGCAGGTTTTTGCTTTCCGGAACTTCTGGCAGTTCGCTGCTTTTGCACAACTTCAACGAATGGTACGTTGATTTTGAAACACAAAAATATATAAAGATTTTGACAAAATTTAATTCTTTGTCAAACGCAAACGTCACAATGGATATTTCACGCGATAAAATCGTTGTTTCACCGGCAAAAAGCAAAAATGGCAAAGAATTAAGTTTGACTAAAGAAGAAAATATACAAATCTACAAAAAGATAGCAGATTATGTGAATACCGATATGTATTCTGTGATTACAAAAGGTGAAATTTCAAAAATATTGAATGAAAAAATTGAAGTATTTAGCAATCTTGAAATGGTTGAACAAAGCAAATTTTTATATGCTTTGGTGACAACTATTTCAAATCGTGGAAATCTGATTTGGAAGCTTGATGCAATTGGTCGAAGTGGCCAACTTACCAATTACAGGATAAACAAAAACGTTACCGGGAAAGGATATAAGTTGGTCAAAAGGAACGTGCTGGGATACGTTATTTATCAACAAGATTTGGAGAACGTGCGATGAGTTTTCGCACGGTTAACGACGTCGAACAAGAGTTTGATTTTGAACGTAACAATATTTGTCAACTCATTTTGGAAGATGCTGATATGTTTTTCGCTAAAACAAACAATCTTTTAAAACAACTTGAAGGTGAGTATCAGGAGTGTTTTTAGTATTAAATTGTTGATTTTTTACAATTTGCCAATCTATATGTCGGCTGAAAAAATAACGTTTGTTTTCAAACAATGTATATACAACGAAATAAAAGTTTTACTTATAAATAACGTGGATAATAATTTGCCATCAGATAAAAGAATAATTATAGATAATCAATTGTGTGAAATTTGACAAAATACGGTTATTTGTTTGCAAAAAATGTGATAATTTATTACGATATAACTATATAGAATAAATCGGTCCAGGTTAATACTCTTACTTTTGAGGTTTGAGTGTTATGTTATTCTATATATAACTAAAACGCATTTCTAGTTTCGTAACCATTAGTCATAGTTTGAGTGTTATGTTATTCTATATATAACTAAAACAACTTTTATCATACATTTTGTATATACATTGTTTGAGTGTTATGTTATTCTATATATAACTAAAACAAGCAGAACTTGACAGTCTTTTTGACTCCAGTTTGAGTGTTATATTATTCTATGTATAACTAAAACGATACCCTGAATGTTTTATGTATCTGTCAAGTTTGAGTGTTATGTTATTCTATATATAACTAAAACTTGCAAATTCTTCACTTGAATAATAAATATGTTTGAGTGTTATGTTATTCTATATATAACTAAAACATTAACAATCATTAACACACTAATGGTATAGTTTGAGTGTTATGTTATTCTATATATAACTAAAACCAGTCATAAAATTTGTATTATCTAAATAAAGTTTGAGTGTTATGTTATTCTATATATAACTAAAACTTTCCATTTTTAGAAACAACCCATGCATCTGTTTGAGTGTTATGTTATTCTATATATAACTAAAACTTTGTAGATTGTTTTGTGTAATTTGTGATGGTTTGAGTGTTATGTTATTCTATATATAACTAAAACTTTGACAGCCTTGCAAACGCAGAACGAAGTAAATGAGTTTTTATGATAAGTAATGGCAGGTATTGTGTTTTAGTTTAAAAATGATTTAACTTTTGATTATGTATGAGATATACTCATAATAGAGCGTTGGAAGAAAAACGAATTGAGTTTCGGTGTTCCGTAATTGCAACCAATGCATTTCGCTCGAGTTGCTTCGCTCTTTAAGAATTACATTGACCTTGTTATAAGGTATAGGCGAAAGGCCGGAATTGTAATTCTTTTTTTTATATTTATTTTGGTTTGGTATATCAATTTCAGATCATAAAATTTTGGACTGATGAAAAGCGGATTTTAAAATTACGATTGTTTGCCTTTTGCATTTTGGTTCACAAGGCTCCATTGATCAGAGTTGATGGGGCTCGTTTTTTGTTGGTGCAAATTTTTTCAGAACGTTTGCAAAAAGTGGTGTGGTAGAGTATAATAAAGTATAGTGAAATTGAAGACTTTAAAAGGACTGTTTATGATCAAACTTTTTAACTCGCTTACAAACAAAAAAGAAGAACTTGTGCCAACAGACAACTTGGTAAAAATTTACAGTTGTGGACCAACTGTCTATTACTATGCACACATTGGAAATATGCGTGCTTATCTTTTTATGGATGTTTTGCACAAAACAATTATGTACAATGGCATTGATGTAAAACTTTGTATGAACATAACTGACGTTGGACATTTGACAAGCGATGCCGACGAAGGCGATGACAAAATGGAAGTTGCAAGCAAAAGGGAGAACAAAGACCCTTATCAAATCGCAAAATTTTATACTGATTTCTTTTTTGATCAAACAAAAAAATTGCATATACAAACTCCTGACTATGTTGTTCCCGCAACAAGCGTAATTGACGATATCATTTCTTTTGTGCAAGGATTGTTGCAAAAAGGATATGCTTATGAAACAAGCAAGGGCATTTATTATGATATCGCAAAATTCCCTGGATATGGGAAACTTGGTGGCGCCGTTGAAGACAAAAAGGCTGGTGCAAGAATTGAAATTGATCCAGAAAAACACAATCCAGCAGATTTTACTCTTTGGGTAAAGGCTCCAAAAGAACACCTTATGCAATGGCAAAGTCCTTGGGGAATGGGATATCCTGGTTGGCATATCGAATGCTCCACAATCGGCAAAAAGTATCTTGGCGACCACATAGATATTCACACTGGTGGGGTTGACCACAAAACTATTCATCACGAAAACGAAATCGCACAAAGCAACGCTTTGGAAGGAAAGCAAGTCGTTGACAAGTGGATGCATGTTGAATTTTTGCAAGTTGACGGCGGAAAAATGAGCAAGAGTTTGGGAAATATTTACACGGTTGACCAACTTGTTGAAAAGGGCTTTGATCCACTTGATTTCAGATACTTCTTTATGAACGCACATTATCGCAAACAGCAAAACTTTACGTTCGAAGCACTTACGGCGGCACGCAACGCTCTCAAATCTTTGCGTGAAATTGTAAAAGAACACAAGAACAGTCAACAAAGCACCGATAAACAAGTATTGCAAGATTACAAAAAACAATTTGTTGATGCAATCAATGATGATTTGAATTTCCCACTTGCCTTGGGTGTAGTTTGGGGATTGGTCAAACTTCCAAGAAGCAAAGATATTTATGACCTTGTGCTTGACTTTGACAAAGTTTTGTCATTTGGTTTTGCCGAAGAGGCGCAAATTCCACAAAACGTCAAAGAACTGGCTCAAAAACGTTGGGAAGCAAAACAAAACAAAGACTATGCAACAAGCGACCTTTTGCGTGATCAAATTTTGAAATTGGGTTACGTTGTGAAGGATAGGAAGGATGGATATGAAATAACACTTGCTTAAGGGTGTTTTTGCTGTCTGCATAAGGGCAGTGGGGGTAAAAGGGGTCAAGTTTACTAAATTGTGCATTGTTCACTAAGGCTTCGGCGATTGCATCGCCTGCAGAAATCGTTCACTAAGGCTCAGATTTAGTTCCTTGCCCCTTTATTTTTTTTTGTCCACATAAGGACACTAGAGATGGCAAAGAGTGTAAGTTTACGAACTGCTCGGAATGATACATTTTAAGCTCTTGTGGTCAAAAAAACTCAATCTTGACTTGGGGCGAGTGGCGTGGTATACTTTTGGGGTATAAGAAGGAGAGTTTTATGAAAATATGTCAATTTAAGGATGATAATTCAACTTTTGAAGATACAAGCTATGTTTTTGGTTTGAATGAACATGTTATGGCAGAGTACAATGATCAAACGATTACAGAAAGTATTGAAAATTTGAAAAAATCAAAAGAAAGATTTGGATATCTTGTTGAACATTTTGACACATTGGACGACAAAGAATTTTTGAAACATTTCAAATATTTTTATAACTGGGATTTTCACAAACTTTTGGCTTGTTGCATACTTAAGGAAAAAGATACAAAACAAGCAATTGTAAAAACCGATGATTATGTTTCAGTGCAAGTATCCGAAGGAAGCGGAAGAGATTTTGGTTATTGGAATGAATGGCATCGTGCCGCTTACAGAATTGCTTATGATTCTTCATTGGAAATCGAAAAAAGAGTTTACAAAATACAAGAATTGAGCGACCTTTGCAAACAAGGAAAAATCGCAGTGCTTGAAAGGGGTATTGCTTATGGGAAAGAAGTGTCTTCTGAAAAGGCATATCCAATTCATTGCAAACTTGCCGATATTAAGCTTAACAATTACAGACTTCATTATGGTTTTTCACTCAAAGCAAGATATATAAGCGAAGGTGTGTTGAACCAAATGTATTCTGAAAATGCACTTGCTTTCAAAGTAATAAGAGCAGATGTTACAAAAGAAGAAATGCAAAAAAATTATGAAAGTCTTTGCACAGAAGCAGACAAAAAGATAAAATTTCTTGCCAAGACTCTTGAAAAAAGATTTTGCAAAACAAAAGAAAAGAAACAAAACAAATCCGACGATTTGAGCAAATAAATTTTGAAATTTTTGTAACGACAAGATTTTTTAAAAACAGGTTATTTTGACCTGTTTTTTTTGTTTTTTTGCATTGAATATAAGAATATAATAAAAAAGATAAAATACATAGTTTCAAAAGGGGACAAAATGAAAAGGCGTAACAAAATTATCGTATCTATATTTGCTTGCGTGTGTTCGATATGCCTTATGTGCTTTGGTGTTTATGCGGCAGTGCTATAATGATTACTCCACTGACGACCAAACTGTACCTTCAAATATTGATGGAAACGCAGTTGCTGGGTATTTTTTTTGTCACGATAATTTGTTTGCACTCTTTAATCTTTTTCTTCGTTGATGAAAGTGCTGGTCAGGTTGCTTGCCAAAGTTATGGCACTTTTGCCGTATTTTTGACGGAGTTGGTCGATGCCAAAACCAAGTCCTTTGATTTTGGGATTTTCAAACATGGATTGTTGTTGAAAGTCTGACGTTTGTTTCAAATTTGTTGTGCGAACAGTTACGGAACGCACCTTTTGGTCATAGTTCCAAAATGTGTCGACAAGTGCAAGTGCGTGATTGTGCAGTTGCAACGAATCGTTTGTGAAATACGGCATTTTTGTGTCGTGATGAAAATGTCTGAATTCGCTGGTTTTGAGCGTAACGCCGATAGTGTTTGCCGAAAAATTGTTTTTTCGCAATCTTGCAGATATTTTGTCGCACAAAAAGGCTATTGTATTTGAAATTTCTTCTTTTGTTTGAATATCAACGATAGTCGTTGTGCCGTTGCCAACGCTTTTTGGAAGTGGCATAAAAACAAGCACGGGGTCAAAGTCATAACCCGAAAGTTTTTCCTTCATTTGCAAGCCGACAATACCCATTTTGCGTTGGATGTATTCTGTTGGAGTGTTTACAAAATCGCCAATGGTTTTTATGTCGGTTTTTGAAAGCGTTGCAGAAAGTCGGCGTCCAAAACCGATAACGTCGGTAAGCGGCAGATTGTACGTCATTTTTTTGTAATCTTGTTTTGAAATTTGGGTTATAGCGTCAGGTTTTTTCATGTCACTGCCAAGTTTTGCAAAAATTTTGCAAAAACTTACGCCTATTGAAACTGTTATTCCAATTTCGGACTTGACACGGTTGCGGATAGTTTCGGCAATTTGCATGCCGTCGCCAAAAAGTCTTTGACTGTCGGTCACGTCAAGCCAGCATTCGTCTATGCCAAAACTTTCAACGTGGTCGGTGTAGGTAAGATATATATTTTTGAGTTTGTCACTGATGGTTTGATAAAACTCGTGATGGGGTGGAAGACAAACAAGTTGTGGACACTTTTGTTTGGCTTGCCAAATCGGCTCACCGGTGCATACGCCTGCCTTTTTGGCCAATTCGTTTTTGGCAAGTATAATCCCGGTACGCTTTGCCGGGTTGCCTGAAACGGCAACGGGTTGTGACAAAAGTTCGGGTTTGTCCAAGCATTCGCACGAAGCAAAAAAGTTGTTTGCATCACAATGTAAAATTACTCTTTCTTTCAATTTCATTTGATTTTTTGCTCCTTATTGGGTAAAATGTACTTGGTCAAAAATAGTGTTTGAATATAGATATATTTTAATACAAAATTATTTTTGATACAATAAAATATTGGAACTATTATGAAAACATTATTCAAAAATGTGAAAGTCTTTGACGACGATTTTGCAATTGTCAAGACAACTGATGTTTTGATTGAAGATGATAAAATTTCAAAAATCCAAAAAGATATAACTGACACTTGCGACAAAACAATTTTGGGCAACGGCAATATTTTGATGCCTGGATTTGTAAACGCGCATGCACACAATCCAATGTGCCTTTTGCGTAACAGTTTTGATGACTTTTGTTTGCAAGAATGGCTTTTTGACAATATTTTGCCAACCGAAGCAAAAATGACCGAAGAAGATATTTATTGGGGCGAAATGCTTTCGATTGCCGAAGGCTTGAAAGGTGGCATAACTTGTTTTGAAGAATGTTACTTTTTCCAAGACAAAATCATTGAAGCAATCAAAAAAGCAAAAGTGCGTGCAAGGATTGGACTTGGCAAAGAAATTGGCGGCGAAAATATCTTTCGCAGTATTGAAAAATGGCACAACCTTTGCAAAGACAGTCCACTTTTGACAAATATGTTGTTTGCACATTCGGTTTATACTTACAGCGACAGCGAACTTGAAGAAATGGCAAACATGGCACACAAACTTGAATTGCCACTTTCGGTGCACGCAAGCGAAACGTTGACCGAAGTAGGTGAATGTGATGCAAATTATGGCAAAAGTCCAATCGGGCTTTTGGAGTCGGTCGGCTTTTTTGACAGACCATGTTTGATTTATCATGGAGTGCATTGCGACAAGGACGATATGGCAATTTTGAAGCAATATGACGTCAGTGTTGCAACTTGCCCTTCAAGCAATTTGAAACTTGCAAGTGGCATTGCACCGATATATTCATATTTGGACAAAGGCATAAACGTTTGTATCGGCACGGATGGTCCGGCATCAAACAACAATTTGGATATGTTCAAAGAAATGTTTTTGACATCAACCCTTGCAAAGGTCAGCATGGGCAAAGCGGACGTTGTTGGTGCAAAAGATGTTTTGAAAATGGCAACCATAAATGGTGCAAAGGCACTTTTGCTTGACAAGGTTGGAAAAATCAAGGTTGGATGGCAAGCGGATTTGATTTTGATAAACACGTCTTCGCTTCACTTTCAACCGCAAAGCGATTGGGCATCGGCACTTGTTTATTGTGGCAATGCAAGCGACGTTTTGCTTTCTATGGTCGCTGGAAAAGTGCTTTATGACAACGGAAAGTTTGACATCGGCGAAGATTTGGATGTTATAACGAAAAAATGTAATGAAATTTCAAAAAGGTTAAAAGGATAAACAAAAATGGAAATTGAAAGAGAACTGGCGCAAGAGTTTGATTTGAAACTCGAATACGCAAAAAACATTATCTCACTTTTGGATGAAGGATGCACTGTGCCATTTATTGCAAGATACCGCAAGGAAATGCACGGAAGTTGCGATGACCAAGTTATAAGGGAATTTGCCGACAGACTTGTGTATTTGCGCAATCTTGAAAAACGCAAGGGCGAAGTTGAAAAATCCATAAAAGAACAAGAAAAATGGACAGATGAGTTGGAAGTGGCACTCAAAAATGCTCGCACACTCACCGAAGTAGAAGATATTTATCGTCCATACAAGCCAAAACGTAAAACTCGTGCATCCGTGGCAAAAGAAAAGGGACTTGAACCACTTGCACAAATTTTGCTTGCACAAAAGACAAAAGATGATATAAACGAACTTGCAAAACAATATATCAATGCCGACAAAGGCGTAAAAGACGAAAAAGAAGCCTTGCAAGGTGCGTTGGATATCATCGCGGAAACAATTTCGGATGACGCAAATTTAAGAAAAGAACTTCGACAAACAATCTTTGACAACGCAAAAATCAAATGCACATTGTTGGAAAATGAAAACAGCAAGACTTATGAAATGTACAACAACTTTGAACAGGAAGTAAAATCGCTTCCAAGTCACCGTATTTTGGCAATCAATCGTGGTGAAAGGGAAAAGTGTTTGTCAGTAAACATTGAAATAAGCGAAAAAATAACTTTGCCAATCATTGAAAAAACATACTTGAAAGACAACGAAAACACAAAACCTTACATTCAAGGGGCAATCGAAGACAGTTATGAAAGGTTGTTGTTCCCATCACTTGAACGTGAATGTCGTACAAACCTTACAGATACTGCAAATGAACAAGCAATCAAGATGTTTGAAGTAAACTTGAAACCACTTTTGTTGCAATCTCCACTCAAAGACCGAGTTATTATGGGATTTGACCCAGCATATCGTACTGGATGCAAAATTGCTGTTATTGACGGAAATTCGGATGTTTTGGCAACAACGGTTGTTTATCCAACACCACCACAATCAAAAACAGAAGAAGCGATTGAAAAACTCAAAGCACTTATCGAAAAATACAATGTAAAAACCATTGCTATCGGAAACGGAACAGCATCAAAAGAATCTGAAATTTTTGTTTGCGAACTTATCAAACATTGCAACCACAAGGTTGATTATGCAATGGTTAACGAAGCGGGTGCATCCGTTTACAGCGCTTCAAAATTGGGTGCAAAAGAATTTCCAGATTTTGACGTTGCTTTGCGTAGTGCTGTAAGTATTGCAAGAAGACTTGCGGACCCACTTGCCGAACTTATCAAAATCGACGTTCGAAGCATAGGTGTTGGACAATATCAACACGATATGCCGCAAAACCGTTTGAAAGAAGTTTTGGACAATACGGTCGAAGATTGCGTAAACAGCGTAGGGGTTGACCTTAACACCGCATCGCCAAGTTTGCTTACTTATGTTTCGGGACTCAATTCGTCGGTTGCCGAAAATATCGTTGCATATCGTAACAAAAACAAAAGATTCAAAAGTCGTGAAGAACTTTTGAAGGTTGCAAAACTTGGACCAAAAGCATACGAACAGGCGGCGGGCTTTTTGCGTGTTGTTGGCGGTGAAAATATTTTGGATAACACCGCTGTGCATCCTGAAACCTATGATGCGGCACTCAAACTTTTGAAAATGTTTGATTATACTCCAAACGACATAACAAACGACAATCTTGTTTTGCTTCCACAACAAGTCAAACAACGTGGTGAAGAAAAGGTTGCAAAAGAAGTCGGTGTCGGCGTTCCAACACTTTTGGATATGATTGGTGAACTTTTGAAACCAGGCAGGGATATAAGGGACGAACTTGAAAAACCCGAACTCCGCAGTGACATCTTGTCAATGGAAGATTTGAAGCCTGGCATGATTTTGAACGGAACCGTACGTAACGTAATCGACTTTGGTGCTTTTGTTGATATCGGTGTTCACCAAGACGGACTTGTTCACATCAGTGAAATTTCAAAATCTTACATCAAACATCCATCCGAAGCCCTGAAAGTCGGACAAAAAGTCAAGGTAAAAGTTATTGGGGTGGATTTGGAGAAGAAGAGGATAAGTCTTTCGATAAAACAAGTCGAAGAAGAATGATTTTAAACTGCGCATGGCGTTGTTTCTGGCTTGGTTTTGCTCAGTCATTTAGAGGTTACTAAACTCCTT
>ULVD01062501.1_pt1 | contig 16973 bp, 21 predicted proteins | sample 1959101 | NCBI WGS metagenome assembly ULVD01 (sample SAMEA4835777, study PRJEB28245) | human gut metagenome | biome: gut microbiome; material: fecal sample | place: Denmark | collected 2008
TCTCCACGGTATTACCCCTTTCCCACAAAACTTTCCTTACTTCCTTGCCGTCAATATAAATCGGAAAGTTAAACTCTATCGACTTCAACGGCATTTTCGATTCTCCACTCGGATATATCTGGATTTCTTTAATGAGGTAAGTGATAAGACTTTTCTTCTCCTCGTCACTCATTATAGCATATAACTTTCCAAAGTTCTGCATGATTTTGTAAACATTATCAAGCGTTATGGCTTCCATCTCAATGGAGCTTTTTCTTAATTTGGCATCTTCAATGCGTTCCTCCAACTCCACCATCGTATCATACAAAGCATCAAGCCTTAATGTCATATCATGGATTTTTCTTTCACGGAATCGGGCATCAACAGGAAGATTGTCAATTTCATTTTCCAGACGTGCTTTATTCAAATCCACCTCTTTCAGCTTATTTTCATAATTGGCAAGCTCTTTATCCACTGTGCTTGTATCAGTCTGCACTCCTATCCGCTTTTCAATTTCTTTCGCAAAATAGGCATCGCTTACCAACTCTTTTACGGCTTCAACTACAAGCGGCTCAATATCTGTTTTCCGAAGGGATGCTTTATAATCGCAATGATGACCTCGCTCCTGCTTATTTCTTCCACATATATAATAGTAAACTTCCTTATATGTGCCGTCTTTATTTGTCCATGCGTGTTTATTCGTATACATTGAGCTGCCGCAAAGAGGGCATTTCAATACGCCAGTCAGAAGATGTGACCTATCTTTGCCAACCTTTGACGGCTGCTTAATTCCTGTTGCTTTCCGCTTTGCATGAACTTTCTGCCAGAGTTCCTCACTGACAATTCCCTCATGCTGTCCGTCCTCTAAAATATAATCATCGGTATGAACCTGCTTATATTCGTTTTTTGTTCCCTTGACCTTTTCCCGTGTCCTCCTGCCGTAAGCAATTTTTCCGCAGTAAACAGGATTGTCTAATATCTGCCGTATTAAATGGTTGCTCCATGTTTCTAACTTTCCGTTCTGACGGGGAATTTTCTTTATTCCTTGCAAGTTAAGATATTTGGCAACTCCGCCAAGCCCTATATCAGAATTTCCAAACTTATCAAATATAATTCGGATTGCTTCTGCTTCTGTTTCTTCTATTAAGAGCTGATTGTCTTTCAGATAATAGCCATACGGGGCAAAGCCACCATTCCAACCGCCCTGCCTTGCTTTTTCCCTGCGTCCGTTCATTGTCTGCTCGATAATGTTTTCCCTCTCAATCTCCGCAACCGCAGAGAGAACGGATATTAAGAGCTTGCCGCTTGTCTGGGATGAATCTATTCCTTCCTCAATACAGATAAGGTTTATTCCATAGGACTGCACAAACTCCAGAGAATTTAGGATGTCGGCTGCGTTTCTTCCAAAACGGGAAAGTTTATAGACAAGAATATATTCTATCTCCAATCCGTTTTTTATGTCGGAAAGCATTTTCTTAAATGCAGGTCGCCCCTCGATTGATTTACCTGACTTTCCTGCGTCTTCATAGATGCCGACAATCTCCATTTCCTCACGGTCTGCAAAACGCTTCAAGCTGTTTTTCTGCCCCTCAAGGCTGTATCCGTCAACCTGCATCTCGGTACTTACTCTGGGATACAAGACACATTTCTTTCCTTCTCTGTTCACACTACCACCTCCGATAATTTAGGAAAATGTGATATGTATGGTTGCGTAAATCTACGCAACACTATCCAATTCCTGCAAAACAAATCTTCCGTACTTTTCAACAATCTGCACCATAGCTTTGATAAAAGTATCGAAGTTTTCCGCTTCATTAACCTTACATTCGTGCTGCTGTTCTGCATTTGTGGATACTTTAGCATTTTCCATCTGACTACCTCCGCAAAACAAAGCGGCTGTATGCCCTAAATTATAGAGATACAACCGCAGTTTGACCAATGTGCAAATTTCTCCGTTTTCCCTAATTTGCACATTTTCCGTTTGGTCTGTTATTGAGTGAAATACTAATGGCAAGAGCCTTGTCAACTCTTGCCATTACGTTATCGGGCATCAATCCCATATACTGTTTTAGTCTATGTTTATCAATCGTCCGTATCTGTTCAAGCAGGATGATGGAGTCTTTATCAAGCCCCTCAAAATCATTTACATCCGTATGTGTCGGTAATTTTGCCTTTGTGTGTACTCGGCTTGTAATAGCAGCCACGATTACCGTAGGGCTATGCCTGTTTCCTATATCATTAGAAATGATAAGTACAGGTCTTGTACCGCCTTGCTCCGAGCCGACAACGGGATTTAAGTCTGCGTAGAAGATGTCCCCACGCTTGATAGTCCTTTCCATTATGTGTTAAACCTCCTATCTGGATTTAGGCAGGGGCTTCCTGCCTATGTAGCAGCCAAACACAAGGAAGTATTTAAGGTCGGGAGAGCATTAACAAAATCTCTGTTCTTATGACCGCCTTATATCTGGCTTTATGATAGGAGCATCTCAATTTGTCCTCGACACCCCGAAATGCAATGCGTCCTTTGACGCAGGGAAGTCGCCAAACGGTCAGCAGCGAACTGACGCCACGGGAGTTCCACCCCAACTGTCGGTCTGACAGAGCCGCCCTCATTGCCTGCGACGGGTTGGATACCGTTCGGGCTGTGACTGGACGGGAGTACCATTGTTCTCTTTGTGGGTCATGGCGAAATCGGGAGCCGCCCGATATTTTGAGTCGGTATTTGACCGCTCACCACCTTTCATCGCTATTCTGCTTATCGGCAGGTCATGGCGTACCGCTGCACACGCTTATGCTCATCACTATCACAAAGAGGAAGTATCTGACGAATGATTATTCGGTTGTCAAGGAACTGTCCCCGTTTTCGCCACACAAAGGAAAATGGGGCGAAGGCTTTTTGCCTTACACCCCATAGTCCTTGAAAATCCTTGATTTTCCCCTCTACTCAAAAAATTTTTTCAATTTTTCTTTGAGCCTGTCCATTCTTCTGTAAACTGCCTTTTCGGTAGTGTTGAGCTGTGATGCAATTTCACGGGTAGAATAGCCCTGTACCTTCATCACAACGATTTGCAGGGTAAGCCTGTCCACCATAATAAGGATTTGATAGAGCTGCTGATTTTCGATGCTGTCTAAAAAATCCTCAACGGTTTTCACTTCGGGCTGTGCTGTTTCTTCGGCAAATTCCTCAAGGTATGTACCTGCATCCTGCAATCTGCGGTAATACCGCCTGTCAGAATTAAAGACCGACCAATCATGGGTATGGAGCTGTTCGATGGTGTCCTCGCTAACACCCAAGCTCCGTAACTGCTTTTCTTCGGCTTCTTTCCAGAGCCGCCATTTCTTTTCTTCTCTGCCATAATTGAATGACATTCCTGTTACCTCCAATCTGAATTTTTTTGAAAATCCAGATTGGCAGGTGGAGAGCGACAGCCAACACCAGAAACAGCCCTGCGGCGTGTTCTTACAAAAAACGACAAAAGAAAAACCGCAAAGGCTGTCACACCTTTACGGTTTAAGGAAAGTTTATTTCTATTGTGTAGAGATTTGGCTTCTACTTTTGAGGTGCAAAGCCCCCATGCGGTTATGAGGATTTTTTTAACAGGTTATTCGCCCATCCTCGGTATGTTGGTATATGTAAGTAGAAGCTGCTGCTTGCAGGCAAAAGAAATCCCTCCAAACTTCAAAAGCGAAGTCAGAGGGTAATTCAAGCATAGCAAATCAACCCACCCGAACATCGTTTTTTTTATTCGGTGGGCTTATCCTACCTATGGTTATATAAAAACAGAGCCGACAAACTGTGATTTCATTTCACAAGTTCATCGGCTCTGCGTCTTAGCGTCTGGCTCTATAATGATATGTTGTTCTGCCCGATAAACGGGAATTTATAGTAAATAACCTACAGCAATAAAAAGATAGCTATACAAGCATTCCCTGTTTAACCTTAAATACATTAAAATTTCCTCCTTCGCAAGTGATTTGTTCTCTTGACCTGCTTTGAGAATAATCACTTTTTCTTTTTCTGTCTATCAAACCTGTTTTACTTCGCTGAAAACACAGTGTCAAAAGTATTTGACAGCACTTCAAACCTTATAGAAACAGCTTGATTATTTCTTTTGCCCACGAGAGATAGGCAGGAACAACCGTATCAAGTGATTGCTTTATGGCAATAATGTCCTGTTCCGAAAGTTCTCCAATTTTTTGGAATACATTTCCTGTGGCTTCCGTATCTCCTAAAGCAATCATTGCTCTGGCATTGTCACCAAGGGCAAAATATTTTCCGATGGATAACGCTCCCACGGAAAAATCGCCGATTGCGATTGCACCGAGGGAAATGATACCCAAGCTGATTGCACCGGTCGCAAATACGCCAATGGAAAAACATCCTGCGGATAAAAGTCCGAGAGCATACATACCGATTGAAAGCATACCGATTGAAAGCATACCGAGCGATAACACGCCTATGGATAGCATACCGAGGGAAACAATTCCTTTTGCTTTTAATCCAACTGCAATCACACCACGGGCATTTAAGCCCACGGCAACAAAGCCCCTTGCGTTTCTACCAATATGCCATAGGGGCATACCCAATATTGTTTTTTCACTTTTTCTCTCACGCAGACGCTTTCTGAAAAACAGGATTTCCTCATTGGAATTGGATTGATTGTTACAGTCTGTTTCTTCTGCGCCTTTAAGCAGATAATCCAACGAGCAATCAAACAACTCACTTATCCGTATCAGTTTGTCAGTTTCGGGATATGTAATATTGCTTTCCCATTTGCTGATTGCCTGTCTGGATACTCCGAGAACATCAGCAAGCTGCTCCTGCGTGTAATTGTTTTCTTTTCGTAGTTTTGATAATTTATCGCCTAATGTCATAGTGCGTCCTCCAATCTGAACTTTTTGTTCGTGTTAATCATACCTGTTTGATGCTTGAAAGACCACCATCATCGAGGTTCTAAATGTAAACTACAGGTTGCATCATTGATTTTATAGCCTATTATGAGGATTTCTGGTTCTCCCTTTACTTTTCTTCATCTTCCGTAAACTCAAACAATTCCTCAACAGATACCGAAAAGACTTTGGCTATGTCCATTGCTAATTTTAACGATGGATTATATCGTCCGTTTTCCAAGTGAACGATTGTTTCACGCCTTGAATGTACTAATTCTGCCAAATCAGCCTGTTTCAGTCCTGCCATTTCACGATACTCCTTGATTTTTGTTTTGAGAGCCATCCTTAGACCCCCTTGCTATCCATAATGCAAAAAACAACAAATCGAATAATCGCTAAAACAAGTATCATTCCAACAAGTGCATATCCTGCCATTATTCCGTCTAAAAGGGTCAATGCGCCTGCAAAGGCGATTATGATAATGGCAACTATCAGTATTTTGAGACATATGGAATCGACTCGCCGTAAATTCTGAACAGCCAATTCATCCTTTGTTTCTTTGCTATACTTACGAATACGGTCTATTTGAATTAAGAAAAACAAAAAAGTAAACCCTGCGACAGCATATTGAATAGACATATAGTAATCATGCCAGTCACGTCTTGCCCACATCCAATAATAGCAAACAAGAAGAAGGGCATAAACAATTTTAGTTCCTACTAATTCTTTCAATGAGACTTTTGATTTCATAAATAAAACCTCCGTGTGATATATTTGTAACTCTTGCGTGTTATAAATATATCACACAGGCATCTCAAAGTCAATACGAAAGTGAATTATTTATAACTTAAAAACCGATGGTCTGTGACTGCTTACAAGTTCATCGGCTCTGCGTCTAAAGCGTCTGGCTCTTTGATGACTAAACTATTCTGTACTTACCCAATCAAAAAATCTATAATCATTTTCTTCTCTTCATATGTCAATTCATTTATATGACCTCTATCCCTTAACAAATATCTTTCGCTTTGTGTCCATACCTTTTTTGCTTTAAGTAACACACCCTTAGCAGGAAATAAGCAATCTTTCTCTGCTGCCATAACTAAAACAGGATTTTGATATTTACTAAGATTTTCACAGCTTTCATTTTGGGGCATAACAGATTTTATCTTTACATTATCAATACTACAACGGGCAGTTGCTAAAAAATCCCCTGTGATATTACTTTCTGTTATTGCTATCGGGAGAATGCATTTAATAAACCATTTTTCTTTGTGTGTGAGCCAGTACATGAGCATTGGAAATGCCATATTTATGCTTTTGTATGTAGGGGCATTCTGAATGGCAGACGGCACAATCAATACACTGCGTTTAATGACCTCTGGAGCAACACACATAGCTTTTACCAATATTCCTGCCCCAAATGAGCCACCGAAACAAGCCATTTCATGAAATCCTAAGCCTTTTATTACATCAACCGCCCATTTCCCATAATCTTGATTTCGTGGCGATAAGGGAACCTCTGCACTTTTGCCGGGATGTCCGATTGTATCAACAGCATATATGTGAAAGTCGTCCAGTAAAAACCTGCAATCTTTCAGATTATATGCGGTTGTCGAATTGCCCCCGTGAAAGACCAGCAGAGGTTCTCCTCTCAAATTGCCGCATTCAATTAAATGTGTTTTTCCAAAGGAAGTATCAATAAATAAGTCCGTATATGGAATTTTCAAATCCTCCATCTGTCTGTCGTACAACTTCCAGACTGTCTTTTTAGATTGCTCGTTTCGATAAATAGATTTCATTTTCTTCCTCCTGTCAATGCAAATTAGATAGTTTATCAGACATCATAACAACATTTATCTTCAATCCCTCCGCTTCAACCAAACTCTCGTGTTTGCATTTAGGACAATAAAGAGGATAGTTCCTCAAAACGGTATCTTCCCTAATCCTGTCACGGGTCTTATTGCCACAAACGGGACATAAAATCCATTCTTGCTTCATCATAAACACCTGCCTTATTTCTCACTCTGATACTCAATGAATAATTTGATGCCTAAACAAAATACAAATCCTCCCAGTAGGATAAACATTAGCCAAATCGTATTCCAATATGGAGATGTTGTATCATACATCCATAGCAGAAGTTCATTCCAAAATTTTAACCTCACACATATGGCAAACAGGTCAAATAAGAGATAACTTCCTCCCGCAATATATATCCATCGCCACCAATAGTTGTGATGGATATTCTTAAAAAAGCTGATAATCCCTAAAAAACAAAGCATAGCTAAAACAATCATAAGTCCATAATAAAAAGCATTCCTGCTTTCCAATATCCCAATCCAGAAATCTGCATAAGACTTCCTGTCAATCATTCCCCAAATCCTGTGTAAATGAAAAACACCAAATAACAGGAAAAACCACGGTTCATAAAATGCTATCTTCCTCATTTTTCTTTTCTCCATTTATACTATTTGACCAATATTTCTTAATAGTCAATTCGAACGTTGTTATATGGCTGTAGCCATAAAAACTACAGCCAATTATTAAAAAATTTGATTTACTAAACCTTTTATCAAGAGATAGAGGACATCTTCAAAATATTTTTCTCCAATTTCCTCCTCATGCAACGTAGCAAGATAAATTGCACGGAAAGCAGCGCTAAAAGTGTCTTTATCTGCCCCATCCCTAATAGGTAGTACAGAGAAAACTTTCTCTACAGCAGAACTGTCATGCTCCAAATGTTCGTTCAAAACCTCTGGCGGAAGTTTCCTTGCCAGTATCTCAACTTCCTTCGTACTTATCATTTTCAAAATTGGTGACTTGGAAGCTAAAATGTAAAAATCGCAAACAATCCTTGTTAGCTGCTCGACAATATCTCCATCCTGTTTCATTTCGTTTACAGCCCGATATACTTTCTGCTCAATCATTTCATGTTCTTCTAAAATGACTTGAAACAATAACAGCTCTTTTGATTTATAAAACAGGTAGAATGTTCCTTTTGGTATATTTACCCGTTGTACGATTTCATCAACGGTTGTGTGACGTACTCCATATTGGGCAAGACACTTTGCAGCTTCCTCTTTCAGCCGTTTCTTTATGTATTCTTTTTCTTGTTCAGAATAACTCTTTGGCAATAGGTTCACCTCTTTTGACTGAATTTGTTTCCATAGTCATTATAGCAAGTAACAGACAATAAATCAAGCTTTTGCCCTCAATATTCACATACTTATCATAATTTAAAAGAAGATTTTTCTATTTGGGTATTTAACTTCTTACTACAAGAGATTTCATATCCTATTACAAGAGATTTCACATCGTTTAACTGGAAGCCACATCTCTGTAAAATATAAGGGTAAAATTTTCAGAGTATAGGTGGTGAGCTTATGGACGAAAGGAACAATCATTTTGACTTTGATTTTACTCCGATAGGACAAGCAATTAAAAAAGCCCGTGAAGCCAGAGGAATAACAAGGGAGCAGCTTTCTGGGATAATCGGCTATGCTCCCAGACACATTCAATCTATCGAAAACGAGGGGCAGTATCCAAGCATCGAGCTGTTTATCCAACTTATTACGATGTTCGATGTGTCGGTTGACGAGTACATATTCCCAAATAAGGAAGTCAAAAAAAGTTCTGCCCGCAGACGCTTAGACGCACAGCTCAACAGATTAAATGATAAAGAGCTTTCCGTCATAGAAGCAACGATAAACGGACTATGTAAGGCAAAAGAGCAGCCAGAGGATTGACCTCTGGTTTTTCTTTCGCCCTTTTTCTAATATCTCGGACAGCCATATCCAAGGATTTCATAATACCCTACGGGGTAGCTGTTCTGTCGGCAGGCATCGCCAGAGTTACCCTCTACGGTGTAAACAACGCCGTTCTCACATTTCTCTACGATACCCACATGGTCAGAATCTCCGTCCTGTCCGTCGTTGCTCCAGTCGAAAAAGATAATGTCGCCTGCTTTCGGCTCATAATCCTTTCCCTGCCATTGTCCGTTGCCCTTAAACCAATCCACACCGTCCGAGCAGAGGGAGAATTTCGGCACAATGCCGCTGTCCAGATAGCCGCACTGGTCGGCACACCACGACACGAAGCAGGCACACCATTCCACACGCCCGTCAAAGCCGTACCAACTCCAATAAGGCTGACCGCCCTCATTGCCGAGCTGTGTCAAGGCAACTTCTACAATGGCTTGGTTGCCACCGCTTGTGAACGCCCGTCCGTATGGGTAATAGCGTAACACATGGGCGGGGTACTGCGTATCGCCGTACTTTTCCCACCCTAACCGCTGTGCCTGCATGGTGGAAAACTCTACCGCATTGGCGTAGGAATAGCCGCCGTAGTTGGTTTTTGCCCATGAGATATACCCGTTGCCGAAGTTATAGCCCTGCAAGGCGAGCTTGATACGCTCCATGTCAATCGGGTTTTCCACCTCGGCAGAGATAAGGGCGGCTTTCAGCTCCTGTACGCCGCACTGGATGGAATACTCTGGGTCTTGTATCCCGTTCGGCTCATGGGGATACCTTGTGTTAAAGCTGCCCTCCGCCGCCTGCATGGGGTCAAGCCCACGCCCGCCGCTTTCCTGCATCATCACCGCCTTGATAAGCTCCACATATTCGGGGATGCCGTACTGCTTGGCATACTTCTGTATCAACGGCGTGTGGGCTTCCACCTCCGCACTGACGGGGGTATAGGAAGTGCTTTCGCTTCCGCCCCCAAATAAGGACACGGCACATCCGAGCAGGACAACAATCAAGATAATCACGACGGCAATCCAACCGCCTGCGATTAGGGCGGAAATCAACGCCTTTGTGCCTGCGATAATCGCCTTGACTGCGGCAATGGTAGCCTTCACTGTCGCTTTTGTCGCTTCGGCTGTCGCCTTTGCGGTTGCTTTCGCTGCCTGTGCCGCTTTCTGGGCGGCTTTGGCAGACGCTTTCGCCGTTTTCTGTGCCGCCTTGACGGTCTGCTCGGTGGTCTTAATCGCCGTCTTAGAGGTTGCCTGTGCGGTCTTTACGCCTTTTTCCGCTGTCTTGACCGTGCCTTTTGCCGCAGATTTCACGGTCTTTTCCGCATTTTGGGCGGTGGTCTTGATGGTCTTTTTCCCCTGCTGACGGGTCTTTATCAACTGGCTTTCTGCACTTGCGGGAGCATCAGGGGCAGGAGAACGGCTCACAGTTCCGTAGCGGAGCTGTGAGCCGTTCCGTTCTGCAGCAGCCTGTGCTTTTTTCTGCTCGGCGGCTTTCATTGCCCGTCTGGTCTTAAACTCGGCAACCTTATCCTTTGCCTTGACGATATTTTCTTTCGTGGTCTGGACGGATTTCTGCCCCCGCTTATTGAATTGGTGGATGCCCTCGTCCTTTACACGGTCTGCGGTATGGGAGATTTTATCTGCCGCATACTCGGTGGCAGAGTTTTCCTCCGCATAATATCCCTGCTCCGCCTTGTCCTTTGTCTTGGCATAAGCGGATTTCATACGCTCACTGGCTATGGCGGCTTTGTCTATGGTCTTTATCGTACCCTTGACCGCATCTCTGGTCTTTATATCAGCCATACAAAACCTCCTTTCCCAGAGGATTTGCGGTCATTTCAGTCTGTCTTTTTCGCCACCACGACAAGCCTGCCGTTCTGTGCGGAATATTCGCAGGTGGAGAGGGTAATGAGCTTATCGCCGTATTCAGCAGTTACGCCCGTATCATATAGTGCAAGCTCCTTGCATTTTTCCACATAGGCGTTAAATTCTTCCTCATTCTCCGCATCCACAAAATCATAATAGCGGTAGCCCTCCGCACTGTACGCCACGGTCTTAAATACGGCGATGATTTCATATTCCGCAGCTTCCGTGAGGGTGTCAAACTGGATGGTCTTGTGCTTTTCATAAAAGCTCTTGGATTTGTAATCCTCCAACGCCCCGAACATCCTGCCGCCCTTGATGTGGTGTCCGTAAATAATGAGATTGTCGCTTGCGGCAAGGTCGCAGTCCTCTTGGATATACGGCACTCCCAAATCGCTGTATTCCTTTTCAAAGTTGTGCTTCAGATAGAAATTCGGATTGTTCTTCGTCTGCATGACGGGGTAATTGATGGTCGTGCCGTCAATGGAAATCCAACCTGCCATATCCTCATTCTGCAAATACAGCTCCTTATATTTCGCCAGAATGTCCTCGCCCTCGCTGACGGGCGTATCCTCTGGCGTTTCTTCCTCCGCAGGGGCGTTCTCCACAACCTTGGCAATCTCCGCAAAGGCTTCGGTCTGCTCATCCACCTGTGCATAGTGGTGGCAGATATGCCAGCCACAAAAAGCCGCCGCACCTAAAAGGCAGACGACGGCAACGATACAGATAACAGACTGGTATTTTTTCAGATATTCTTTCATAGGCTTTCTTTTCCTTTCTTGGTCTACCTTACATTATCGGTGTGCTGCTTGGGCGTGGGTAAATCCCTGCAATATTCGGGATACCTCACCTTGATGCCCTCCATAAAGTAGGGGGCGAACTCGCAGCAGAACAATTCCTCTGGGGTGAAATACCTCTCACGCCCGTCCTCGGCGTAACCGTTCCAGAGGTTAAAAGCAAGGTGGCAGACCTTGACCGTGCCGCTTGTCTGCCATCCGCCGTGCATCCCTTCTGGCTCAATGCAGTCCGTCTTGAAATCGAACATGGCATGGATGTTGTTCCTTGTTTCCTCCGCAATCCCCATCACATAGAAAAACGCCCTGTGGTAACAATCGTTTACCCTGCATTTCATCATATTTTCCAGAAAGAAATCACGGTGGGCTTTATTGCGAAACCTTATCTCTGACATAAAAATCCCCCTCTCTTAGACCTCACCAAATTTTGTCGTCATCAGCTTATACAGCTCCGTATTGCGTGGGAACTTATTAACGAACGGCACAAGGGAGCTGCCCACTTTGAGTAACCCTTGACCTGCACCGACATTGGTGATATAGCTCATCTGCAAATCGGAGATATTAAGGAGCTTGGCAAGCTCAATCCTGTCCGTGGACGCTTGGTTTAACATGATGATAAACTCGGAGTTTGCAAGCATTGTCCTTGCCGTGTGGCTCTGTAACAGGTCGTCCACATTCTGGGTAATGCCCGTACAGTACGCCCCGTACTTACGCACACGCTTCCAGAGGGTAAAGAGGAAATTTGCCGAGTATTCATGCTGAAAGAGCAGGTAAATCTCGTCAATGAAAATAAAGGTGTTCCTGCCTTTCGCCCTGTTCTGGGTGATGCGGTTTAAGATGCTGTCAAGCACCACAAGCATACCGATAGGCTGTAACTGCTTGCCCAAATCCAGAATGTCATAGCAGATAAGGCGGCTCTTGGTATCCACATTCGTGTGCTTGGCAAAGGTGTTGAGGGAGCCGTCCGTGAAAAGCTCAATCGCAAGGGCGATTTCCTGTGCTTCTGGCTCATCCTGTTTCAGAAGTTCCTCACGGAAGTCCTGCAAGGTCGGCGGCGTTCCCATATAGTTGCCCTGCTGATAGTAGCGGTACACGCTTGCCGTACAGCGGTCTATGATGGATTTCTGCTTTGCCCCAAGGCTCGCACCACCGATGAGCTGCTCGCACAAAGACAAAATGAACTCTGATTTTAAGATGATGGGGTTTGCACCGTCGCCGTAATCAGAGTTCATATCCATAGCGTTGATGTGGTTCTCGCTTGTAGCAGAAATGTGAATGACCTCGCCCTGCATTGCCTTTACCAAAGGCGAATACTCACGCTCTGGGTCTATGATAATCACATCGGCGTTAGGGTCGGTGAGGATGATGCTCGTCATTTCCTCTTTCGCCGTAAAGGACTTGCCCGCACCAGACACGCCGAGGATAAAGGAATTGCCATTGAGCAGGTGGCGGCGGTTGGCGACAATCATATTTTTGCTGATAACATTCTGCCCGTAATATACGCCGTCCTTATGGTAGATTTCCTGCACTCGGAACGGGATAAACACCGCAAGGCTCTCCGTGGTAAGGGTACGCAGAGCATCAATCTTCCTCACGCCGAAGGGCAGGGCGGTATTCAGACCGTCCATCTGCTGATATTTCAGCACGGCAAACTGGCAGAGATGCTTTCTGGCTGTCGTGAGCAGGGCTTCCGTGTCATTGTCAAGCTGCTCTTTGGTATCAGCCGTATGCACCATTGTGAGGACGGCGAACATCATCCTCTGGTCACGGGTCGTCAAATCGTCCAGAAATTCCTTGCTTTCCTTTCGCTGCTGCTCCAAGTCGTAGGGGATAACGGCGGAAAAGTTGTTGTTCTGGTTCTGCTTCCTCTGCCAGTTCGTGATATTGGTTTCCACGCCCAAAAGACGGTTTTCCACCTCCCTTACGGCTTCGTCCGTAGGAACGGGTACGACATCCACGGAGAGCATCATGTTACGGTTTAATTCGCAAAGCTCCGCCACCATGCTGTCCTTGATATAGGCGGCGTACTCTCTGAGGAAAATCACACGCCCGTACCGATTGCCCATCTTGAAATAATCCTTTTCAAACTCAAAGGAGTCGGGGCAGATATAGTCCTTAAAGTCGTGACCTTTCCGCATGGTCTGGGAGAGGTCGAAGGAAAACGCCGTTTCCTCGCCCGTGCGGTAGAAGTCATGGAAGATACGCAGCCTGTCATTGGCATCCAGTTCCGTACACTTTGAGCCAAGACGGTTGAAATGCCCGATAAGGTCAGCACCTACACGGGCAAAATAGTTCCTCGCTTCTTCGATGTTCTTCTTGCAGACGGAAATTGTCACATACTTGTCCTGCACGATGGAATTAGCCCCCGTCGCCTTGTCAAGCAGCATCCTGTTGTATTCCTTGCGGTATTTATCCAGTCCGTCCTCCGCCATAGGGATAAGGATGGTCTGCTCAAAATCCGCTTTGTTCAAGCGGCGGTTGTTGATGGTGATTTTCGTGGTCGCCCCGCTGTCGAGGGCATTAAGAAGCTCCGAGTATTCAAGGAACATGGCTTCCTTGTCCTCACGGCTCGCCACGGCATAGTTGATGTCCTCAAACTGAAAGGTCTTTGCATATTTGTTCTTCCCGACAAGGAAAATGCCGTCCTCCCACATGGTTTTCAGCGGGATGACCGCCTGCACCGATTTCGGCACGATAAATTTTTCCTTATCCTGCTTAAACAGGTTTCTAAGCGTCTTTATCATGGCTTACCTCCTTACGCTTTTTTGATTTCTTGAAATGTTTCGGTTTCTTCGCCTTTTCTTTTACCGCTATTTGCTTCTGCTTCTTCTGGACGGCGGGCAAGCCCTTTTCGTGGGCTTCAAGGGTCGATTTCATGGCTTCGTAGTAGAGATTGTCTGGGGAAAACAAAATCTTCTTTGGCATTAAGAACTCTGATTTTATCCACGCCCAGACAAACTGCTCCGCCGTCATGCCGTTGTACTTCACAAAGCCCATCATGGCAAAAGGGGAAGCCCCCAGAATACACATCCAACTGAGGGTTTCCGTGCCGAACTTCGGGCGGAGCATGAAATATAAGCCCACCGCCACGCCGCAGGCAAGGACAGAAAAAACGAACTGCCGCATAGACAACCCGAAAAACATACTCTCCGTGTAGTTGCGGATTTCCTTATTTATCTTGACTTCCAATCGTTTTCACCTCCTTATCGCTCCCTGTCCTCATTTTTACGGGCAGGGGGCTGTTTCTGTGTTTCCCTCTGCGGCACAAGGTAGAGCTGACCGTCACGCTCTTTTGCCTGCGTGGGATAGCCCATGACCTTTAGTGCTTTTTGCAGGTCGGACACGCTTTCCCTGTCTGGCTTGCAGACACCGATTGCCCGATACATCTGCAAATCACCGTACCACTTTTCATTCTGGAAATTGTCTGCCCGAAAGAAAATATCCTCTTTGATTTCCTCAAGGGGCGTTTCAAATATCCTGCGGTATTCCGCTTCAAAATCGTACATCGCCAACCTCCTTACCGTTCCATTCCGTTCTTTCTTCTTGGTGCTTTCTTCTGGGATGGGTAGGGGATAAATTCTTCCTCCCCCTTGATAATGCTGAACTCCGCCCACAGAAACGGGTGTGTTTCCTGCTTCTGGTACTGGCGGATAAGGTCAACCGCACTTTCCTTTGTGGCGGTGCTGCCTTGCTGCATCCCGTCCTTGAAAATATAAAACCGTTCCATTGTTCCTCCTTTACAAGCCCATCATTTCCCTGACAACACGGTCTGCCATCTTGACCGCACCGACTAAGACGAGCATATTGAATACAAGCTCCCCGATATAGCTCCATACCATTGTGACCGCCGCCGCATCGGGATTGACCACGGGCGGGGAAGAAGCAAACAGGGAGAAGATAATACACGCAAGCACGATGACAGCCCCCTCAAGGCACACGGCGGCATAGCTTTTGATAAAGCTCCTGCCGACGCTCTGGCTCGGCTCTCCCGCAAACGAGGACAGGGGAACGGGAGCGATGGCGGTGTAAATATACAGCTTGAAAAACCTGCCGTACACCGACATAATCATAATGAACGACAGCACCGTAATAAACAGCCCGCCGATAAGCGTCACCGCCCATAGGGGGATGCTCTCGAAAAAGCCGCAGTCCTCCACGGCTGTCACAATCTCCTGCGGCAATACCGTCTGCTGTGCCGCCCCGAAGCCTGCGGCATTCATAATCGTGGATATGACACCCTGCACAATCTTAAACAGAGCCATCATCAGCTCCAAGCCATAGGTCACTGCACCTTTGGCAAGGGCGAAGCGGATAAACAGCTTCAACGCCTGCTCTGGACGCTTCACCTCTGCAAAGTTGCCGCAGGTACGCATCACGCCTACCACAAAGAAAAGGACGAGCAGAGCAAGCCCGATAGCCTGCACCGCACCGTGGATGTCAACAATGGCTTTCCATATCGCCCCGCCCTTGAAATTCTCTGGGGATTGGGTAATGAGCTGCCATATCTCGGCTAACTTCTCATTCCAAGTATTTAGGGCGTTCTCCAAGTTCTGAACTACCCAGTTATCAGACATTCGACCACCTCCTTGTTAAAAATCGGCTTATGGGGCAATCCGCGAAGCGGATCTGCCCCGTAAGCCCTGTCTTGTGTCTTTGGGTTATTTTGTCTGCCGCTTCCCAATCAGCCTGTGATTAGGGTCAGAATCTCCTTTGCAAAGGTAATGACAACGCCGCCTGCAAGGGTCAGAAAGCCGTTCGCCCTCTGGGAAGGGTCGTGGGATTTCAGCGACAAGCCAATCTGCACGATGCCGAAGCCGAGCATAATCATGCCGACAGCCCTTACCAGACCGAAAATAAAATCAGAGAGGTTGTTGACTACCTGTATCGGGTCGTTGGCGGCAAAGGCGGTCATGGAAGTGCCAAGCACCATCGTGAGGGCAAGCACCGCCACGCAGTAGCGGCGGAAGCCCGTTCTGACCTTACCCGTCATGGGCAGCTTCGTGGTTTCTTTCTTCTGGGTGTCCTTTTTGTTGAAAATTCGCATAGATAAATCCTCCTTATAAATTGAATAGTTCTTCCAAGTCCTCCTCGGACAGAAGCTCATAGGAAGTGCTGACAGCCTTCACGCTCACGGCGTTTTCTGGAATGTCGCTGTCAAACACAAGGGTTGCGACAGCCTGCGTCGGCTCGCCGTGGAGATAGGGCGGCTGTCCTCCGTCGGTTGTCAGTTTCACATTGGGGTGCTTCAAGATGTCATACTTAAAGTCCATGACGGGGCGTTCCCCACGCACAAAAAGAAGTGCGTAGCGGTTGTCAAGCATACGCACTTCATCGGGCGTTAAAAGCTCACGCCCCGAAATCTGGTAGTTGGTGGAATAGTTCCCGCTGCGTCCAGAGCTTTTCCCATAAGTGTTCGTGTCAATGGTTTCCTTGCCTAAAAGCTCCGACACATACTTGTGGGTACTCTGCTCGTTGCCGCCCAGATAGAGAAATTCATCGCAGTTGCCGCAGATGCTTTCCCATTGCTTTTCAAAGAGGGCTTTGAGCTGTGCCAGATTTTGCAGGATAATCGAGACGGATACACCTCTGGAACGCATGACGCTCAAAATCTTGTCAAAATCATCGGGCAGCGAAACATTCGCAAATTCGTCCATTATGAAATGGCAATGGACGGGCAGGCTCCCGCCGTACTT
>ULVD01083200.1_pt1 | contig 16754 bp, 16 predicted proteins | sample 1959101 | NCBI WGS metagenome assembly ULVD01 (sample SAMEA4835777, study PRJEB28245) | human gut metagenome | biome: gut microbiome; material: fecal sample | place: Denmark | collected 2008
TTATTTCAAGGCTAAAACTGTCCTTAAGAACCCGAAGCATTGCAACCGGGGATTTTTGTCCCTTTTGCACTTTAACGAAGAATCTTTTTATAAAAAAGGTTGCAAAATCGGCACAGGTGTGCTATACTAAACTTCGTATTGAGAAATTTTGCAAGCCGAGGGTCGGTTTGCCTGAGAGAAAGGGTTGAAAAACAATGTCCGGACACAGCAAATGGAACAACATCAAGCATAAGAAAGAAAAAACCGATGCCCAAAGGGGCAAGGTCTTCACGAAGGTCGGCAAGGAGATTGCCATGGCCGTGAAGGCAGGAGGGCCGGATCCGGTTTCCAACAGCAAGCTCAAAGACCTGATTTCCAAAGCCAAAAGTCTGAATGTGCCCAATGATAACATTGACCGGATCATCAAAAAGGCATCCGGTTCCGACAGCGTTGCTTATGAAGAGATGTACTACGAAGGCTACGGTCCCTCGGGGGTGGCCGTTATTGTCCGTGCGGCCACCGACAGCCGCAACCGTACCGCAGGAAATGTCCGTCACTATTTCGATAAGTTCGGTGGGAACATGGGAAGCACCGGGTGCGTAAGTTACCTGTTTTCGGATTGCGGAACCATCATCATTGAAGATGAGGATGAAGAGCTGGAGGAGGACAAGGTTATGGAGGCAGCGTTGGAAGCGGGTGCTTCTGACTTTGCTGCCGAGGAAGGGGCTTATATTGTCAAAACCGAACCGGCGGATCTGGATACCGTGCGGGATGCCCTGATTGCCGCAGGATATGAGATCGCTTCCTGTGAAGTGGAAAAGGTGCCTTCCACCTATGTAACTCTGACAAATGAGGAGGACATCCGTCACATGTCTCTGCTTCTGGAGCATTTGGAGGATGATGACGATGTGACCGATGTCTACCACAACTGGGAGAACTGCGACGAGTAAAGGGATAAAGACCCAAGCCCGTGCTCTGTAATTTCGGGCGCAAAAAAAACGGGGCACACCTTAACAACCAAAGGACGGAAAAGGGACTGTAAAAAACCGAGTTTTTACAGTCCTTTAAGAATACCGGTCGGATCCCGGCATCTTTGCTGCGATCTTGGCCGGGTTTTCCTTTGATTTTGTCGAAATTCAGGTCCACTTTGTGGCCGTTGTCGGCGGTGTAAAAAACTCTGAGCGAGTTTTTTCACCGCCCTTTTTGCTTTCCTGATTGTGACGGGGCAGCTTTCAGTGTTCAAAAAGATGCCGAAATCTTCGGCTGTCAAGAAGGGTTCGGTCAAGAAAGCCGTTGGCGGCACACAGGGGGATACGATCAAGTATTCAGAAAATTTTTCGATTTCTATTGAAAAATCCGTAGAACCGTGATAGAATGACCCTGCACAAAAGAATAAACACAGTTCATCGGAAAGCTCCTTTGAGCTTTCGTTGTCGGGCGTACTGCAAGACGGTACCGTTCGGGGATAAGGAAATTGCAGTGGGAATCTGCAGCAACAGCCATTGCCGTATCTCTTTTGCAAAAGCAAAGGTCAAGTCGGAATGCTTATCGTTCTGTGCCTCATAAAAGTCTCTTGGGCAAGCTGGGGAGATTGCAGGCGTATTTTCGGGATATGGGCAGTATATCCCTTTTTGCGTATGCAATCGGCACCCTGCGGAGGGTGCTTTTATTTTATCTTTTTTGTGAAAACAGGAAAAACAGAAAGGATTCAAACATTATGAAAAAAACAGTTCATTCCGCTCTTGGCATCCTTCTATCGCTCCTTTTTGTCGTTTGCCTTGTTTCCTGCGGGAACACGGTGAATGCGACGGGAGTCTGGGAGAAGGCCGCCTATCTTAAAAATGCGGAGTTCGGCAAGGGCGCCACAACGGTACAGGTGGAGGTGTCGGCTGAGGAACAGTCGGTGACCTTCACCCTTCATACAGACAAAACCACTCTGGGCGACGCCCTTCTGGAACACAAGCTGATTGCCGGGGAGGAATCTGCGTACGGTCTTTATGTGAAGGTTGTAAACGGTATGACCGCCGATTACGATGTAGATCAGAGCTATTGGGCGTTTTATAAAGACGGCGAATATATGATGACGGGCGTAGACGGCACTGAAATATCCGACGGGGAGCATTACGAACTCGTCTACACCAAGCAATAAAAAGCCCAAAGAAAAGCATAGCCGGCGCCGGCATCGGGGATTCCAAGCGGGTTAACCGCCATGCCGGCACCGGGCTTCCGAAAAAACAATACTGCCCAAAAAAACAGCGTGCCGACCCTCCGGTCGGCAAAAAGAACCGGGAGGCTGCATTTTGTTACCATGCGGCGCCCGGTTTTCGTTTATTCAGTGATTTTCCGGCTTTCCGGAGTTCTTTTCTTCCTTGCGGCCAAGAGTGCCCTGGAGCTTTTCCAGTTCTTTCATAAAGGTTTCCGCATCCTTGAATTCCCGGTATACCGAAGCGAAGCGCACATAGGACACCTCGTCCAGCTTCTGCAGACGGTCCATCACCATGGTGCCGATTTCGGTAGTGGTCACCTGAGTGCGCAGGCTGTTTGCCAGATCGCTTTCAATATCGGAGATCAGTGCATTCAGTTGTTCTCTGGTCACCGGACGCTTGTAACAGGATTTCAAAAGCCCTGACAGAATTTTGTTCCGGTCAAAAAGCTCTTCACTGCCGTCCTTCTTCACCACGGCCACCGGCACGGCGTCAATAATCTCGTAGGTGGTGAACCGCTTTTTACAGGAAAGACATTCCCGGCGCCGACGGATACTGCCGGTATCTGTGGGTCGGGAGTCAATGACCTTGCTCTCCGGAAACCCGCAAACGGGACATTTCATCTGTGTTCCTCCTTGGGGAATAAACAAAAACAAAATTACCGCCTTGCCGTGTAAACCAAGAGAAGAACCCTTGCCATGCAAGGTGGTGCCCTCTCCGCTTCTTTGCGCTTCCAACGTCCGGTATCCGTCGTGACCAAAGCAGGACGGGCCGGGAGGCCTGCATCCCGAAAGCGGAAGTTGATCCGGGCTCCGAAAAATACTTGTCGGTTCCATGCGTCGGAATATCACGCACAAGGCAGCAAATCGTTATACTCATTCGGGAAAATGTATTTTCCCGTTGGAACAAAAGGATTCCGAAGTTCTTCCGGCTCAGCCGTTTTCTTCGGGAAGTTCGTCCATATCGAACTCGGGGATCAGGGTTTCGTCAAAGTAGGCGGAAACCTTTTCAAATTCATCGTCATCATCCACGGAAACGCAGACATCCTCTCCATTTTCGTCCTTCGTCAGCTTGAGGATCACATAAAAGCCTTCCTCATTGTCCTCCAGAGGGATCAGGGCGATGTACTGCTGGCCGTCCACTTCCCCCTTGCCAATCAGTTCAAATTCGCTTTCTTTTCCTTCTTCGTCGGTCAGAATATAGGTGCCGTTTTCATTGAACAGTTCGTTGTCCACAGTTTGTTCTCCTTAAAAATAAATCCGGCGGTGCCTTGCGCACGCACCTGTTCCGCTCTCATTGTACATGGTTTTTGCTCTTTTGTCAATGGACTATAAGAAAAAAAGAACTGACAAAAACCGATCGGAACAGCACAAAATGGAAAACAGCGCCCGTTATAAAAAATTCAGAAAATATGCATAGAAATCAGGGAAAAAACATGCTAAAATCGTATAAAAGCTCAAAAGAGATTTTTTCTTTTGAAGAGCGGTTTCAGGTAAGGAAAATGACCATATGATTACAGTCGGGATTGATGTTGGGGGAAGCGCCACCAAGATTGCGGCGTTCCGGGAGGACGGCAGGTTGATGTCGCCCCTTTTTGTCCGCGCCACAGACCCGGTCACTTCGGTATATGGGGCCTTGGGACGGTTCACCGCCGAGAACAATGTGCGTTTGGAGGATATTCACTCCATTATGGTTACAGGTGCCGGAGGGGCCTATGTGGGAGAAGAACTGTATGGCAGACCCTGTGTGCATGTAAGCGAATTTGAAAGCGTGGGCCGGGGGGGACTGTACCTTTCGGAGCTGAATAGAGCGATTGTGGTCAGTATGGGCACCGGCACGGCGCTGGTATATGCCCAAAGCGGAGAAAAAAGCGAGTATTTAGGGGGGACCGGTGTTGGCGGAGGAACCCTGGTAGGGCTTTCCAGGTTGCTTTTGGGCATGGAGGATCTGTCTCATGTGGCGGACATGGCGCTGTCAGGCGATTTGTCCCATGTGGATCTGATGGTGTCGGACATTACCCGCCGGGGCGACAAGCTGGGCTTGCGTCAGGATATGACTGCCGCCAACTTCGGAAAAGTCAGCGATATTGCGTCCAAGGCCGATTTGTCTTTAGGCTTGTTCAATATGGTCTTTGAGACCATCGGAATGCTGTCTCTTTTTGCGGCCCGGAGCAAGGGCGTCAGGGATGTGGTGCTGACCGGACGGCTGTCGGTCATAGAACCGGCGGCAAAAATCTTTGAAAATCTCAACAACATGTTTGATTTGAACTTGGTGGTGCCCTTCCATTCCCAGTTCGGCACGGTGATCGGCGCAGCGCTGACCGGAATGGAAAGAACCGAGAACAGGATATAGACCGTAACAATTGCCGATAGAAAGCAGAGTATGAAAGTATTTTTGGGAAAAAGCACCTGTGTATTGCTGACGGTATGTATGTTTGCCGTTTTTCTTTGCAGTTGTGCTGCCGAGGGGCCGGAGGTAATTCGGAGAACGACGGTGCACATTGCCGATTACACGATCGTGCGGGGGGACGAAGCGAATAATGAGGTTTTAAAGCAGGCGCTGAACATTCGCTCCAGCATCTGCCGGAAATACAATCGGAATGTGATCTCCTCCACCGACTGGGATGCAGACTCTGACGGTGCAAACGAGAATTATGAGATTCTGGTGGGCGTGACCAATCGGCCGGAAAGCCGGCGGGCCTATGAGGAGTTGCAGGGGAAACAGGGGTATATTCTGCGTTCCGATGGGAACAAGATCGTGATTGCCGCCACCTCCAAGAGCCAGCTTGAAAAAGCGGTGAATATTTTTGCTTTCAACTATCTGGACAATGCGCCGGAGGGGTATCTGCCGAAAGAGTTTGAAGAAGTGAGCGAAGCACCCGAGCGAATGCTTCTGCTCAACGAAAGCAACGAGATTTCCATGGTTCTGCCTGAGAATGCGTCAAAGCTTCTGATCCTGGCAACCCAGACCTTTTCGGACAGCTTTGCGGAGCAATACGGTATTTGCATAAAAAACGAGTTCAGCGGCAAGGATGGCGAGATCGTCCTGGGACAGCCGGAGGAGAAAAGCGCACTTCAAAATGCCCAAGACCTTTCCGAAGAGATGTATCTGGTGCAGGGAATGAAAGGGGCGTTGCGCATTTGCGCCCATGATGACCTTCGGTTGATTGCCGGACTGAATGCGGTGTTTGAGATTCTGTCCAATACGGTGGATTATACCCTGAATGAGGAACCTTTGCTTTGGTACGATCGGTTTGAGACGCTTTCGGGAGTATGGGAATGGAGCTTTCCCTCTCCGGTAGGATGTCGGTATCTGGGAGAAGAGAGCATTTCTTCCTCTGCGGAGGTGAGCCATTATGAGAATATGTCTCCGGAAAATTTTCAGAACTGGTCCGGTATGCTTTCCTCGGATGGATATAGCACGGTTTCCTACGATTTAGACGGGGGCGTGTCTTTAAGCCATGCGCAAAAAGGGGCTTTGTATGTTTTCTACGACAGAACCAAGTGCACCCTGCGGATCATGGAAGCGTAGGTATACGGGCGAAGACCCGGCATGAAAAGAATCAACAGGGCTGTAAAAAACCTCGCTTTTTTACAGCCCTGTTGATTTTTCTTTCGGCAGAAGCGGGCGTTGTCCGAAAAAGCTGAATTTTGTGCAGAAAAATAAAACTGCACCGGGAAAAAGCACTTGAAATCCGGGAAAGATTATGGTAAAATCAATGATAAATAGTATAATCCGGCACAAAAAGTTCAGAAATGAAGGAGGCGATCCGTATCAAGAGCAGATCCTTTCAGAATGTTAGAGCATCCATTAAAGAAAAGGTGAGTGAGGCTATTCAGTCGGTCCTTCCCATTTTCGTCATTGTGGCGTTGCTCTGTCTGACGCTTTGTCCGGTGACACCGGATCTGATGCTGTCTTTCCTTGTGGGCACACTGTTGGTGGTGGTCGGCATGGGCTTGTTTTCCCTGGGCGCTGAGCAATCCATGACGCCGATCGGCGTGAAAATCGGCACAGCGCTGACCAAAAGCAAAAATCTGCCCTTTATTCTGATCGCCAGCTTTCTCTTGGGCTTTGCGGTCACGGTAGCGGAGCCGGATCTGCAGGTTCTTGCTGAAACCGTGCCGCACATCCACAATACCGTGCTGCTGTTTACGGTCGGGACCGGAGTGGGATTCTTTCTCGTGGTCGGTATGCTCCGGATTCTGACCGGAAAAAAGCTGAGAATTTTTCTGCTTGTTTTTTACGGCATTGTTTTTCTGCTGGCGGCCTTTACCGACCAAAATTTTCTGGGCATTGCTTTTGACGCAGGCGGCGTGACCACCGGCCCTATGACCGTGCCCTTCATTCTGGCGATGGGCTTGGGTGTTTCCAAAATCCGAAGCGACAAGAGCGCTGAAGCCGACAGCTTCGGTTTGGTGGCCCTGTGTTCCATCGGCCCGATTCTGTCGGTGCTGATTTTAGGCTTCTTTTACAAAGCCGGTCAAGGGGTTCAAGGCGGTGTCTCCGATCTGGCGAATTTCGGCAATACCGTGGAGCTGGGCAGAGGATATTTGTCCGCCCTTCCGGATTACATCAAGGAAACGGCCATCGCTCTGTTGCCGGTGGTGGTGATCTTCTTTTTGTTCCAGTTTTTCTCCCTGAAGATTCCCAAAAGAAATCTGGCCAAAATCTGCATCGGATTGCTCTACACCTATGTGGGGCTTGTGTTGTTCCTGACCGGGGTGAATGTGGGCTTTTCGGCGCTGGGAACGGTGTTGGGCAGTACGATTGCGCAAGAGCGGAAATACCTGCTGATTCCCCTTGCCATGCTTCTCGGTTGGTTTATCATCTCCGCAGAGCCGGCTGTGGCGGTGCTTGAAAAACAGGTGGAGGATGTGAGTGCCGGCGCTATCAGCGGCAAGGTGATCAAAAAGAGCCTTTCTATTGCGATCGCCGTGGCCATGGGCATTTCCATGCTCCGGGTGGTCACCGGTATTTCGCTTTTGTGGTTTCTGATACCCGGATATGCGGCGGCATTGCTTCTATCTTTCTTTGTTCCGGATATTTATACAGCCATTGCCTTTGACTCCGGAGGGGTGGCTTCCGGTCCGATGACCGCAACTTTCATGCTCCAGTTGGTGATTGGGGCCAGCAATGCCTTAGGCGGCAATTCTCTGACAGACGCTTTCGGACTGGTTGCGATGGTTGCCCTGTTCCCGTTGCTTTCCGTGCAGACGGTTGGCTTTGTCTATGAGCTCAAAAAGAAAAAGGCCGAAAACAAGGAACCAAGCCAAGGAGATGGGAGTCTGGATATTGTGGAGCTTTGGGAGGATGCGGCATGAATTTTATTCTATCGATTATCAAGCCGGAGGATTTATCTTTGCTCCTCGAAATTTATGACCGGCTGGGACTGCCTTTGACGGTCAGCTTCTTAGGCAAGGGTACGGCGGTGCAGAGTATGTTGGATCTTTTGGGGATTGAATCCAACGAACGCAGAGTGGTGCTGACCGTTGCGAACAGGAAGAAGACCGGAGAACTGATGAAAGAACAGAAAAAATCGCTTTATATGGGCATTCCGGGGCATGGAATTTCCTGCTCTGTGCCGATAAAAAGCGTGGGAGGAGGAAACACGGTGGCTTATCTGAATCAAGAGGAGAAAAACGCAAAATATACGCCGGAGCTGAATTTCAAGTATGAACTGATTGTCGCCATTACCAACGAAGGGCACAACGATCAGGTGATGAATGCCGCAAGAGAGGCAGGGGCGGGCGGAGGCACGGTGCTTCACGGAAAGGGAACCGGTGCCAAAACGGCCGAAAAATTTCTGAATGTGACTATTGCCGGAGAGAAAGAAGTCATTCTGATCGTTGCCCGGTCCGACCGGAAAAGCGAAATTATGCAAAGGGTTCTTGAAAAAGCAGGCCCCGGCACCCCGGCAGGCACCATCCTTTTTTCCCTGCCTACCAGCGAAGTGGCAGGATTCGGAATGTTCGATGAGGATTGAAATCTGTTGGGTGAGTTGGAATATCTTAAAGCCAACGAACAGATGCTTTGCGCATCGGTGCGACCGTGGTATTTTCCTCTATAACGGAGGTCGTTTTCCGTTACAATGCCCGAACAGGTCCGTTTTTGCGCTTCAGTCTGATTTTTTTGATGAATTTTCTATAATCTATTGAAAAGCTGAAATGCTTGTGATATAATTGTGCGAACCTATAAAGAGTGCGTGAGGGACAAGCCCTGTGACCGCCGACAACCTGCCTGATGAAGGTAAGGTGCCAAAGCTTGATCGATGGGTGTGTTTTATATGCTGAAAATCACTCATCGAGACGATGGGTGATTTTTTTCGCCTCTTTACAGGAATCAATCATTTTGGAGGACAAAAAATGCTCGCAAACAAACTCATCAGAAAAAACAAAATCTATTCTATTTGCGCAGGGAGTGGGGATATTCAGGTCGGTGAATCTTTTTTTGGTGTCCGTATCGTTGATCCGGATGCACTTGATCGGATACCATCTGATGCACAAATTGCCTACTGCGGAAAAATCAAAGACGATGAGCTCCTATTCCGCACCGTTGATGGCCGTTTCTACTTTTCATTGCTTGATGGCTGGGGTTCTGAAGGAGGAACCCTTTATGGTCTGTCACATGGCTTTTGCTTCGATTTTAAACATCCGACGAACGAAGAAACTATACTATTTGAATGTGAAGCCCAGCTTGGTACATATCACTCCTGGGCAGGCGCAATGGCTTATCATGAAAGAAAGCGTATTCTGAAAACGATTGCGTCTGTTATGAAAAAGGAGGTAACGGTATGATCTTTCTGACCATTGTTTTCGTTCTGTGGACCGCATGGAAGCTTGGCAAGGAAGAGGGTAAATGGGGGTTGCTAATCAGGATTGGAATGGTTGTCCTGGTTGGTCTGTTTGCTGCCGCCGTTCAATAAAGAAATCACCTCGTAGCTATTGGTTACGGGGTGATTTCCTTTGCTTACCGGATGGTTTGCGATGATTCTGTTTTACCACATCTTTATAGAGATTTCCTCTCTTTTTGGTTCAGATCATTTTGGCACATACAAGGAGGTATAAATTCAAAGAAAAAGAAGTATGGGAATACTTCTTAAGATCGTTATTGCATTCAACTACAAAATGGGACAAAGACAGTCACCTTTGCTGAGCTTGAAGCTTCGGGTATTCTTTCGGAATTGGCAGAGAACGGGGACTGGAGCTTGTCCTTGCGAACGGAGAGAGCATTACAGTCGGAAGCAAAAATGTCAAAGACAGCTCCGGACTTTCCCTTAAAAATCTGATTATCGGATCGGAGGGAACGCTTGCGTTCATCACAAAATGTATTCTGCGTCTGCTTCCCAAGCCGGCACAATCGGTCAGCATTCTGATCTCTTACAACGGGCTTATCAAAATTTTCTGGAATATGTTGCTTTTGAGTGGAAAACAAAGAGTGAAGGGCAAAACCGATCAAGATCGTATCCAAAATGCCGGAATCCCCACCGGCATTTTTCAGGGGCTGTAAAAAACATAGAGTTTTTTTACAGCCCCTTTTTTTGCGAAAGAGCAGTAAAAAGGTGTGTAAATGTAGGTAAGAACAGTAAAAAGTAGTATTAAAAAACTACTCAAACCATACCTTGTACATATCTTCTAACAAACTAGTTGAAAGATCAACCTTGTTATCGGGCAATATAGAGTCAACTCCGCAAAATGGGCAAACTGCGGTTTTGCCGTTTTTATCGTTAATGTAATGCTCGGAAATCAACTTGCTATCAAAAATCTTTTTACAAAAGAAACATCCGCATTTGCTACTCAACAAAACATTTTCTTGGTTGGAAGTGGAATATTGATGCCAATAGGCACAATATTCCTTTGCTGTCAATTCGGGATATCCATTTGTTTTCCAAATGTATTTGGGATTCAGGTATAAATAAATCTGATAACGATTTTTATAATCTACAAGCGACAGAGTATTAGCGCCGCCTTCTTCAAAGCAATTATCGTTTTCCCAACCACAATATTTACATATATCGTAGTTGCATTCTTCTTGAAATTCCGTTTTCCCGCAAACGGGGCAAATAGTCTTGTCAGGCATCTAATTCACCGCCTTTCTTGATTTTATTGTATCACACTTTAACAAATAAATCAAGGCGTAGCCTTGCATCTTTAATGAAATCGTGCGTTGCACGATGAAATCCGAGCAAACTCGGATGAAATCTTCAGCCTGCGGCTTCAGATGAAATTAAATCCGCCTCTCATAACCCCGCGAAGCGGGATTTCATCGCGAAGCGATTTCATCCACCGAAGGTGGATTTCTTCCGCAGAAGGCGGATTTCGTTGAAAAAAGCACACATTGTCTTGGTAGACAAATGTGTGCTTTTTTCTGGCGGAGAAGGAGAGATTTGAACTCTCGCGCCGTTATTCACGACCTACACCCTTAGCAGGGGCGCCTCTTCGGCCTCTTGAGTACTTCTCCGTAGTGTCGTTGATTATAACACAAAACAAGCGGTCTTGCAAGGTGTTTGGCCGAAAATGAAATGTTAAAATTTTGTGAACGAGAAGTGGCTTCTGCCATGTTCAAAACCGTGCCCGGCACCCGCTTCAGCCGAACGGACAAAACCGAAAAAGCGGAAAAACCTCTACGAAATTTTTCCGGAATTCCGCTCCGGTCCGAGAATTTTAGTCGGGTCTCTCTTTCTTCCTCTGCACGCAGAGTTTTTGCTCGATCCGCCGTCCGCCCGGAGGGCTATTCCGGGATCGGAGTCTGTTTTCAGAGCTTTTTTCGCAATTCCTCTATGATTTTTTTCTCTTCTCGGGAGACCTTGACCTGCGAAATGCCCAAAATCCGCCCGGTCTGCTCCTGGGAAAGCTCTTTGTCGTAGCGCAAATACACGATCTGTCTCTGCAGCTCTCCCAATTCGCTCACGGCCTGCCGCAGAGCCAGCCGATCGGTGATCTTCTCCAACTGTTCGTCCTCCTCCGGCAGAAGATCCAAGAGCCTTCCGTCCTCTCCTTTTCCGGCGGCCTCGTACAGCGAATGCACCGGGTACACCGCCTCCAAGGCCTGAACCAGTTCCTCTTCCCCCACGGCACAGCATTTGGCCAGTTCGGAAATTCTCGGCTCCCGCCCTTCCTCCTTCCGAATCCGTTCCTGTTCCCGCATGGCTTCCGCCCCCAGCTTACGGAGAGTTCTGGAAACCTTTATGGGCCCGTCATCCCGTAAGTATCGGCGGATTTCCCCTGCAATCAAAGGAACGGCGTAGGTGGAAAAGGTCGTTTTATAGGTAAAATCAAAGCTCCTTGCCGCTTTGATCATCCCGATGCAACCGATCTGCACCAGATCCTCATAGTCGGTTCCTCTGCCCTTGTACCGCAGGGCGATGCTTTTGACCAGACCTATGTTTTCCTGCATCAGCTCCTCCAAAGCGCCTTCTTCGCCCTTCTGTACATTTTCGAGAAGCAGAAGATTCCGTTGAACATCCGACATGACGGCCCCCTTATGACAGTTTCTTTTCCAATTGAACCATAGTGCCCTTCCCTACCGCCGTTTTCACCTTCATTTTGTCGGTAAAGCTCTCCATGATCGTAAAGCCCATACCGCCCCGTTCCCCGCTTTGATCGGTGGAATACAGAGGGGTTTTGCACTTTTCCGGATCCGCCATTCCGCACCCGGTGTCCTTGATCCGGATGACCACCCGCCGGTTTTCAAATATCCGCACATTTATGTAGACCTTTCCCTCCTCCATACCTTTGTAAGCGTGCACCACGCAGTTGGTTACCGCCTCGGACACCGCCGTGCGCAGATCGGCCAATTCCCCTACCGTCGGATCCAGACGGCTGAGAAACATCGCCACGCACTGACGGGCAAAACCCTCGTTTTCGGATTTTGCCGGAAAGGTCAATTCAAACTGATTCTCTGCTCGTATCATTTTTCATTCCTCTCTTTCTCTTTTGTTCAATTGCCCACTTTTCCGGTTTTCACAATGGGAATCAGCCGGTCCACCCCGGCCAAAGTCAGGATCTTTTCGATCTCCTTGCTGGGGTCTTCGATCTTCATGCTCCCCTGCAGGTCCCGTATTTTCGTATAACGGCCTAAAATCAATCCCAGGCCGGAGCTGTCCATGAATTCAATTCCTCCAAGGGACAGAATCACCGTTTTCGGTCTGAAAAAATAGATGTCCCGGTCCATCTGTTCCCGCACGGTGGGGGCAGAATGGTGATCGACCTCCCCGCAAAGACGAAAAAACAGAATTCCGTTGCAATATTCGCTGTAAACCTTTGCACTTTCCATATTGCTTTCTCTCTCCTTCAGTAAATCACTGTAAAAAATAAAAAAATGCGGTACCGTCAACCGGATGATACCGCATTTTTTCTGAAAATTCTGTCGGAACAGGTTGTCTGCTCCTTTATTTTTCCATTTTTACATTTTGGACAGCGCTTCTTCAAGCTGACTTAAGGTCAACCTGTATTTTTCAAGCTTGGCTCGCTCGCCCTCCACAACAGCGGCTGGCGCCTTGGAAACGAACCCTTCGTTTGAAAGCTTTCCTTCAAGCCGCTTGATCTCGCCCCTCGTTTTTTCCTCTTCGGCCTTCAACCGGGCCTTTTCTTTTTCCAAATCCACCAGTTCGCCCAGGGGAATATAGGCAGTTGCCGACCCGGCCACAATCTGCACCGAGCCTTCGTCGCTGTGAGAAGCCGGATACTCCACTTCCGAAGCATAGGCCAGCTTCAGGAAGAACTTGGTGGTTTTCTCGCCGTACAGATCCTTCCGGTCGGAAACCACATAGAGCTTGGCCTTTTTAGAGGGCGGCACATTCATTTCCGAGCGGCGGTTCCGGATGGCCCGGATCAGCTCGCTGAGCTTTTCCATCCGCTCCTCATCCTCCGGGAAAGACAAGGCAGGATCATAGGACGGATAAGCGGAAATCATGATGCTTTCGGCCTCGTCCCCCGAAATGGGCGGCAGGGACGAACGGATTTCCTCGGTGATAAAGGGCATGAAGGGATGCAACAGCTTCAGAGTCTGACCAAGCACATAGGCAATCACATTCTGAGCGACCAGGTTGCTCCTGCTTCCTTTATCGGCAAAGCGGGGTTTCAACAGCTCGATATACCAATCGCAGAATTCGCTCCAGACAAAGTCGTAGAGCTTGGCCAGTGCCACCCCCAATTCAAACCGGTCTAAATTCTCGCAGACCGCCTTGGTCAGATCGTTCAGTCTGGAAAGAATCCATTTGTCCTCGGTTTCCAGCTCTTCCTTGGAAGGAACGGTCACCTGTTCTATATCCAGATTCATAAGCACGAAGCGGGCGGCATTCCACAGCTTGTTGTTGAAATTTCTGGCCGCTTCGATCTTCTCGTCCGAGAAGCGCATATCATTTCCGGGACTGTTGCCGGTGGCAAGGGCAAAGCGCAGAGCGTCTGCCCCGTAGGTCCCGATGATTTCCAGAGGATCAATGCCGTTCCCTAAAGACTTTGACATTTTTCTTCCCTGGGCGTCTCTCACCAGTCCATGAATCAGCACGGTGTCAAAGGGGACGGTGCCGGTATACTCCAATGCCGAAAAGATCATTCTGGAAACCCAGAAGGTAATGATGTCGTAGCCGGTGACCAGGGTGCTTGTGGGATAAAAACGCTTGAGATCCTCGGTATTTTCAGGCCAACCCAGAGTGGAGAAGGGCCAGAGAGCAGAGGAGAACCAGGTGTCCAGCGTGTCAGGATCCTGCCGCATCTCCTTCCCGCACCTGGGGCAGAGGCAGGAGGATTCCGCCGTCACCTTCACTTCCCCGCAATCGTCGCAATAGAACGCCGGGATGCGGTGGCCCCACCAAAGCTGTCTGGAAATACACCAATCCTGGGTATTCTCCATCCAGTGCAGATAGTTTTTGCTGAAGCGTTCCGGCACAAAGCGGACCTTTCCTTCCTTCACAGCCGCCACAGCCGGCTTGGCAAGGGGCTCCATCCGGACAAACCACTGCAGGGAAATCATCGGTTCAATGGTGGTGCCGCACCGATAGCAGGTGCCGACCTCATGGCTCAGGTCCTCGATTCCGCACAGGTACCCGCCCTCTTCCAAGTCCTTCACAATCGCCTTTCTGGCCTCGTACCGATCCATGCCGGCGTATTTCGGGTAGTTCTCGGTAATTTTGGCGTCCGGCGTCAGGCAGACCTCCATGGGCAGATGGCAACGCTTGCCCACCTCGAAGTCGTTGGGATCGTGGGCAGGAGTGATCTTCACACATCCGGTTCCTTTATCCAACTGTGCGTGCTCGTCCCCCACAATCGGAATCCGTCTGCCCACCAGAGGCAGGACGCAATATTTTCCAATCAGATGCTTGTACCGCCCGTCCTCTGGGTTCACCGCAATGGCGGTATCGCCTAAAAGCGTTTCGGGTCTTGTGGTGGCCACCTCCAGATAGCCGCCTCCGCCCACCAGCGGGTAGCGGATGTGCCAGAAATGGCTCTTCTGCTCCTCATAGTTCACTTCGGCGTTGGAAATGGAGGTCCTGCAGTGGGGGCACCAGTTGATGATGCGCTCGCCTCTGTAAATCAGGCCCTTTTCATAAAGCTGTACAAAGACCTTTTTCACCGCCCTGGAGCAGCCCTCGTCCATGGTGAAGCGCTCTCTGGTCCAATCGCAGGAGGAGCCCATTTTCTTCAACTGCGACACGATCCGATTGCCGTATTTTTCCTTCCAGTCCCATGCCCGCTCCAAAAATTTCTCTCTGCCCAAGTCCTCCTTGGTCAGGCCCTCTTTGCGCATGGACTCCACGATTTTGGCCTCGGTGGCAATGGAAGCATGGTCCGTTCCCGGCAGCCAGAGCGTGTCATAGCCCTGCATCCTTTTGTAACGGATGAGAATATCCTGCAGGGTATTGTCCAAAGCGTGTCCCATGTGCAGCTGTCCCGTAATGTTGGGAGGCGGAATCACGATGGTATAGGGCTTTGCGCCTTTCTTGGGGGTCTTGGACGGCGTGAAATATCCTTTTTCCGTCCAATCGGCGTATAAGCGATCCTCGATTTCCGAAGGATCGTAGGTTTTTCCCAGTTCTTTTCTCATATATCTCTCCTGAAATAATATTGGAATAAACAAAAAGCCTCAGACATCCGAAAACAGGACGCCTGAGGCGCGGTACCACCCGTATTCCCGCCAAAGCGGGCACTCTTACGCTGTAACGGGCTGACCCGTCGGGTTCTACCAAAGCAAACCTGCCCCTTCTTCCCGAAAAATCCGGCGGACGACCTTCTCTGCACCGACAACAGAACCTTTCACCGAACCGTTCCTCTCTTGGGTTGCCGACCTGCAGATACTCCTTCCCCTTCGCTTCCTTGATTGTACCACCTTTTTTGTCTTTTGTCAACCGATTTTCTGTCTTTTATTTGTGTTTTCCTCTGAAAAAGAGGGCAACCGTTCCCGGCCCCACATGGGCGCCGGTTACAGGCTCGTACATAACCGTCAGGCATTTTCCGGAAAAGCCCTGCTTTTTCAGTTCCTCTATGAGAAAGGCCGTTCCTTCCTCGTCATCCGCATGGGCAATGCCGATGGGTGCGCTTTTGTCCAAAGCCAACTCACCGTAGCGGAGGGCCAGGTTCACCAGCGCCGCTTTCTTTCCTCTTGCCTTCCCGCAGGACACGATCTTCCCTTCCTCGTCGCCCCTCAGAATGGGCTTGATCTGCAAAAGAGACCCGACCATTGCGGTCATTCCGCTGATTCTGCCGCCCTTGCGCAGATACTTCAGGTCGTCCACCGTAAAGAACTGGCACATTTGCTGCAGTCTTGCCGTCAGGTCTTCCGCTATTTCCTCTATGGACGCACCTTTTTCTGCCTGCTCGGCGGCTTCAATCACCTGTAAACCCTCGCCGAGCGATGCGGCAAGGGAGTTGATCGTCACGATCTTCCGATCCGGATACTGCTTCTTCAGCTCTTCCGCCGCCAGATACGCCGCATGGGAAGTACCGCTGATCCCGCCGGAAATGCCGATATAGAGAACATCCTCTCCCCGCTCTAAGGCTCTGCGGAAAGGGTCTAAAAAAATGCTCATATTGGCCATGGAGGTCTGCACCTCTGCGCCGTTTCTCATGGCTCCGTAAAAGGTCTTTCCGTCAAAATCCTTCATCGCCGTCTGCACAGCGCTTTTGCCGTTCACGCTGTAGGACAGCGGCACAAACTCTATGCCATAGCTTTGGAGTATCTCTGAGGGCAAATTGGCCGCCGTGTCAGTAAAAATACGAATCATCACGCTCCATCCTTTCTTTCTGCTCTGCTTTCTTTTGTTTCCGGCAGATGCCGGAAGCTTCCGCTCCGCGGCGGAAACCTGCTCCATGCTGTTTCCAAACTTTCAACACACCCTGCCAGTATAGCACTGTATTCCTCTTTTGTCAACCGACCTTCCCTCAGGGAAAGTATCCGGAATAAAAGTCCTCAAAAAAATATTGACAGACACCCAATTTTGTGATACACTGAGGCGGTCGGTATTGGGGTGTCGCCAAGCGGTAAGGCACAAGACTTTGACTCTTGCATCTCGCTGGTTCGAATCCAGCCACTCCAGCCAGAAAAAAGCACTTGCACAAGCAAGTGCTTTTTTCAACG
>ULVD01096054.1_pt1 | contig 16480 bp, 8 predicted proteins | sample 1959101 | NCBI WGS metagenome assembly ULVD01 (sample SAMEA4835777, study PRJEB28245) | human gut metagenome | biome: gut microbiome; material: fecal sample | place: Denmark | collected 2008
GCCTAGATATAAATTAAATTAAAAGAATATAAAAATGCTATATGAAAATATAAATATACATGATATAATTAATTAATAATTTTGAGGAAAGGAAATATGTTATATGAAAAGGTTGTTGAAAGGGAGTCTGGCGATAGCTTCGGCTGCAGTAATATTTGCAGGAAATATGCCATTTACAGCGGTTAATGTATTAGCTGATAGTAATGAAACGGAAGTTATTCCATCAATAGATAATACTGTTTATACAGGTACATGGGGAACATGTAATTGGACCTATGATAATGGAATACTAACAATTAGCGGAGGAGTTGCAGAGGGCTCGAAATCATGGGACAGTTATAAGAACAATATTGAAAAGATTGTTATAACAGGAAAGATTACATTTGACAAAGAGACATCATTGTATGGATTGTTTAGCAAGATGGCATCTTTAAAGACAATTGAGGGGCTTAGTAACCTTGATACAAGTAAAGTAACTGGTATGGGTTCAATGTTTCGTGACTGCAGTTCTTTAGAAACATTGGATGTCAGTGGTTTTGATACAAGCAGAGTAACTGACATGGATGGCATGTTTTATGGGTGTAATTCGTTAACAACACTTGATGTGTCTCATTTTGATACCAGTAAAGTAACTTGTATGGATTCAATGTTTCATGGTTGTAATTCTTTAGAAACATTGGATGTCAGCGGCTTTAATACCTCTAATGTTGAAAGTATGGATGGCATGTTTTATGAATGCCGAAAGCTTCAGAATATAGATGTATCTAAGTTTGATACAGGTAAAGTAAAGAGTATGGATTTCATGTTTTCATATTGCGAGGGAGTAAAGACTATAGATGTAAGCAATTTTAATACAGAAAATGTTACAAGAATGAGATGTATGTTTCAGTTTGCGTCACAGTGTGAAGTGCTTGATGTAAAGAATTTCAATACATCTAGAGTAATAGACATGGGTGGTATGTTTTCTGGATGTAAATCAATAACATATCTTGATGTAAGTAATTTTGATACATCTAAGGTTACTAATATGAGCGCTATGTTTCAAGGCATACAATGTGAAGAACTTGATTTAAAGAACTTTGATACATCAAAGGTTACGAATATGAATAGTATGTTTGGCAATGATACCAAATTGAAAAAAGTTGACGTAAGCAGCTTTGATACATCAAAAGTTACTGATATGAGATATATGTTTGGTAATACAAAATCATTAAAAGAACTGGATGTATCTAGCTTTAATACTAGTAATGTAACAGATATGTCTAACATGTTTTATTTATGCTACAAATTATATAATTTAGACATTAGTGGTTTTGATATGAGCAAAGTTACCAAAATGATTGAGATGTTTAATGGCGCCAGCCTGGTAACTATAAAGGTTCCTTCTAAGCTTTCAGAGGATAGAGATACATTTTTGAAAGAAATGAAATCGGGAATGAGATCTGGAAAATGGATTGATGAAACAGCCGATATTAATTATGATAACAAAGCATCAGTCGAATTATCAGAAGGACATTCATATAAGTTTAATCCGGGAAAAATGTATGTCATGTTAAATATGACTAATACAACTGAAGGCAAGGAACTGGCAGCAAGTGTTAAGGGAGGGGCATATGATTATACTTACAAGTTTATAATGTACAACCCTTCTGCTGATAAGTGGACACTTCTTAGTGACTATAGTTCATCACGTTCATATATTCTTAATATGAAAGGAAACGGCGAAAGAAAGATATATGTAGATGTCAAGGACGCACTGGGTAATGTAGTAAGAACATCAAAGACAATAACGCTTACAGGGCAGGAGCCTCTTACAGTCGAAGCATCTAAGAATGAAACAGACAAGCAGGTGACATTCACAGCTGCAGCAGCAGGCGGTTCATCAGATTATACATATAAGTTCATTGTATATAACAAGACAACAGGAACATGGGGCATAGTACAGAACTACAGTGATAAGAACACATGCACATGGACTAAGGGCAGTGCCGGAGACAGAGATTTCTATGTTGATGTCAAGGATTCAGATGGCAATGTTGTGCGAAGCAAGGCGATGAATGTAAAGATTGAAAGCAATAAGCCGACAGCAGTGCTCACACCAAGTGCCACGGTACTTTCAACGGGAGACAAGCTTACACTCACAGCTTCAACAGATAAAACAGGATGCACATACAAGTTCTTAATCTATAACCCAGCAACTAACCAGTGGTTTAAGTTACAGGATTTCAGCAGCAAGAACACTTGTAAATGGACGGCTGGAAGCAACGGAACAAGACAGTTCTATGTTGACGTAAAGGATGCCAGTGGCAATGTGACAAGAAGCAAGGTTGTTAATGTAACAATTGGTGGAGAAGGAGCATTGTCAGTAAAGACAACAGTAAGTGCTAATACAACAAAGGTTGGAGATAAGATAACATTCACAGCAGAAGGAGCCGGGGGAAAGGCAGGTTACACATATAAGATGGTTGTATACAACAAGACAACCAAGACATGGGGGCTTGTGCAGAACTTTAACGCTAATAACAAGATAACATGGACAGCCGGAAGTGCCGGAGACAGAGAGTTTTATATTGATGTCAAGGATGCTGACGGTAAGGTTGTCAGAAGTTCAGTGATGAATGTGAAGACAAGCAATTAAATAAGAACAATTGAATAATTGATGACGAAAAGGGCAGGAACTCTAACGATTGATTTTGAATTGTTAGGGCTTCTGCTTTTTATTGCTTTGCTGGCGGAAGCAGCAGAGGAGATACTTTTTGAGGACCTTTAATGCTTTTTAAGGGTGGGGTAAAACTTTGATTAATTGATGAAAGCCTACTAACTCACAAGCTATGAGTGATTTCGTAGGTGTTTTTTTGAATGTGTTTTGCTAATGAACTGTCAGAAGCCTACTAATCAAGAATAAAGTGGAATTATATTAGGTCTTTTGCAGAGGGAATTATTTTTGCCTAACATTTCTACATTATAAGACCTATTGTTGACACATAATGACGACATATACATGGCTTTGTTATATATTAGACTAAATTACTTGATTATTAGATGCTATCGGGTGTATTATTTTAGTGATAATTATTTAATGTTTCTTAAAGAAACGGGAAGGGGAATATGAAAAAGAAGATTAAAAGAGCAGTTGCGACTGGAATGTCGTTGGCAATGGGAACAGTTATTATGACATCAGACGTAATGGTGTCTCCTGTTATGGCATCTCAGATTAATGGAGAGAAGCCTTATGCTGTAGAGTTATATGCAGCAAGTAATGCATCATATAATGGATTGTACTACTCCACTAGTGGTTCATATGCAACAATTACTGGATATGATGGACAGAGTACAGATATTGTTATTCCGGAGAAGATAGGAAGTTATACTGTTAATACAATTGAGTATGGGGCATTTAAGGATAATAATAAGATAACAAGTGTCAAGATTCCATCAACAGTAACACAGATTGGTAATTCATACGGTTCGGGAGCGTTTGAGAATTGTGCTAATCTTAAGTCCGTTAGTATAGCTGCTGGTGCAGAGACAGCATATATTGGTAATGCAGCATTTAAAGACTGTACTTCTCTTGAGGAGATAACAGTACCGGGTAATTATACAACAATATATTCAGATGCTTTTCGTGGATGCCGTTCACTTAAGAAATTCGTATACAATGATAATGGTATCAGCAGAAAGATACAGAACAGAGCATTTTATGAGTGCACATCACTTGTAAGTTTGTCGTTACCAACATCATTGAATTCTATTGGAGATGAGGCGTTTTCAGGATGCAGTTCACTGACTGCGGTAGATATTCCAGAGGGAGTTAAATTAATTGAATATGGAGTATTTAATAATTGTAAATTGCTAAAAAAAGTTGTAATACCTTCAACAATACAGAGAATTGGAAATAGTTATAATACAGGAGCTTTTCAAAACTGTACATCATTATCAACAGTAACAATAAAAGAGGGAAGTCAGGCAGCTACAATAGGAAGCAATACATTTTCTGGCTGCTCAGCAATTACTTCTATTGTGATTCCAGGCAATTACAGTAAAGTAATGGATAGTGCTTTTAAAGATTGTAAAGGACTAAAGACACTTACATATTCACCATCAATAAATGGAATAACACATAAGATTGGAAGTTATGCTTTTGAAAACTGCCAGTCTCTTGCACAGGTTACATTGGGAACAGGTCTGGAGAGCATTGATACTAAGGCATTTTATAATGATAGTATGATAACAGAAGTTAATATACCGGTTGGAGTGAAGAGTATTGGACAGGAAGCATTTTCTAATTGCACAAGATTGTCAAAGCTGACACTTCCAGAAGGACTTACTGTTATTAAATCAGGAGCATTTGCATCATGCAAATCTCTGAAGTCAGTAGTAATTCCATCTACAGTAACCAGAGTGACAGATAGTTATGTTGCGGGAGCTTTTGAGAACTGCACAGGTCTTACATCTGTAACATTTAAAGAAGGAATTGCAGAAGCAGTAATTGGGCAGGATAGTTTCAACGGTTGTCAGTCACTTTTATCTGTTATTATTCCGGGTAATTATGGCAAAATTGGAGATAGTGCATTTAGAAACTGTACATCGTTAAAAAGTTTTAAATATGCTCAATCAGTCAATAATATTGAACATACAGTGGGAAGTTCAGCATTTAGGGATTGTAAATCTTTAACAAGCATAACACTTGAAAAAGGACTTAAGACAATTGATTCATATGCTTTCTGCAATACTAACGTCGATAAGCTTGATGTACCAGAAGGTGTAACACAGATTGCTGCTGCGTCATTTATGGACTGTAAGAATCTTGCATCTGTTAACATTCCTTCTACAGTAAGCAGTATTGGAGGAGCATATTATGGTGGAGCATTCGAAAGTTGTGCTAAATTAACAGCAGTCAATATTGCAGGCAACAAGAATATTGAAGCTTCGATAGGTTATAGTGCATTTAAAGACTGTGTTATGTTAAAGAATATAGTTATCCCTGGCAATTATAACAGTATTGGAGAGTATGCATTTTCGGGTTGTTCAAGTCTTACAGGCTTTGAATATAAGAAGAGCTCATATGATTTTGCTAATCAGAGTATTGGAAGTCATGCATTTTACCAGTGCATAAAATTAAATGATGTGAAGCTTCCAACTACATTAGGTACTATAGGAAGCTATGCCTTTTATGGCTGCTCTGTATTGCAAAAGGCTGTGATTCCAGAGGGCGTAAAGACAATAGGCAATAATTCATTTGAAGGATGCAAGGCACTGGAAACTGTTACAGTTCCATCAACAGTGGAAAGCATTTCCAGAGCATGCTTTGAAGGCTGTACAAGATTGAAGAATGTTATAATAGCTAAAGGTGATACTGATGCTAAGATAAGTTCTTATGCATTTCAGGATTGTACTTCATTAACTGATATATCTGTACCAGGTAATTATGTTAATGTAGACAGTTATGCGTTTAGCGGATGTACTAATCTTTCAAAGTTTTCATGGGAAAAGGGAATGTATGGTTATAACAATCAGTCTCTGAGTGGATATGTTTTTGATAATAATAATAATCTTTCAGTGGCATCACTGCCTTCAACTCTTGGAACAATAGATAAGAATTCATTTTATAATGTCAAATCAACATTTGTGATTGAAGGTGAAACTGGTTCAGAGGCAGAGAGTTACGCTAAGACAAAAGGAATAACATTCAGAAAATATTCACAGCCATTATCAATTAATGCTGTAATATCACCATCAGGTAGTGCCAAGGATGGAGATGTTATTAATATTCAGGCAAATGCATCTGGCGGTTCATTGGATTATCTGTACAAGCTTGTTGTTTATAATGAAGATACGGGTAAATGGGGCATTGTCAGAGATTATGGGGAGACAAGCGGATTCACATGGGCATCCTCAACTGGTAACAGAAAGTTTTATGTTAAGGTTAAGGACAGTACAGGCAAAGAAGTGTTAAGTCCGGCTTTGATTAGCATTAACAAAAAGCTTGAAGCTAAGGCATCATATAAGTATGTGAATAATAATATTGAGTTTACAGCTTTAGCTAATTATGGCAGTGGTAATTACCAGTACAAATTCATTGTTTACAATGTAGATACAGGTAAATGGGGAATTATTCAGGATTACAGCAGCAAGAATACATGTGTATGGAATGCTTCTGGAGCATCAGCAGGTAACAGAAAGTTTTATGTTGATATAAAGGATTCTAACGGAACCGTTGCAAGAAGCGCGGCAATGAATGTTAGTACCCAGACAGGTCTTAATGTATCGCTTAAATCATCAGCAGCACAGGTTAATCCGGGTGCTTCAGTAAAGCTTACTGCTAATGCCACAGGAGGAAACGGAAGCTATCAGTACAAGTTCATTGTTTATAATACAGCGACAAAGCAGTGGGGTAAGGTTCAGGATTACAGCAGCAGTAATACATGTACATGGATTGCAGGAGCAGCAGGAACTAGACAGTTCTATGTTGATGTAAAGGATGCAAGTGGTAAGGTTGTAAGAAGTGCTGTTAATACTGTTAATGTTGGAAACGGTATGAGTGTCACTGCCACAATTAGTACAAATGTTAATAAGGTTGGAGGTAAGGTTACAATAAGCGGTGCAGCAACAGGTGGAGCAGGCAGCTATCAGTACAAGTTTATTGTATACAATAAGACAACTAAGACTTGGGGTCTTGTTCAGAACTTCAGCACGAACAACAAGATAACATGGACAGCTGGAAGTGCCGGAGACAGAGAGTTTTATATTGATGTTAAGGACGCTGATGGTAAGGTCGTAAGAAGTTCAGTAATGAATGTTAAGACAAGCAAATAAAATAGTGTTAAATAAAAGCGGCAATCATGAGTAATGCATAGGTTGCTGCTTTTTTAATTCTAATAAAAAATTTACATTGGATTTTTCACCCCATTGCATAATCCCAAAACATGTTATATAATATAATGACATATGAGATTATATTGCTACGAAGAGCCAATAGGAGGATATGATGACAAGAACATACGCTGTTAAGTATAAGAGTAAATCAAAGATGTTAACAACACCTGAACAGGTTGCCCAGACTGAGGAAGATATCAAGGCATTAGCACTTGTTAAGGATGCAGTTATTAAGGAAGACGGACAGGTTGTTACTGTTGAGGTTGAGAATGAGGAAGATTTCGAACCGGTTATGGACAGAGTAGTCAACATTTTCAGAAGAATTGATGACAAGTCTGAGGTTTCATACAAGTTCGGTCTTAACCGTGAATAATTCGAAGACTATTGATTAGAGTAAGCCTGTGAAGCCGTAGACTGCGTCACAGGCTTATATTATGTGTATGCCGGAACGGGTATGAATTATTTATGTATTATGTTTATAAAGGAGTAAAACAGTGAGTTTAGAAAGTGAAATTAAGAAAAGAAGGACATTTGCCATTATCTCTCACCCAGATGCTGGTAAGACAACATTAACAGAGAAGTTCCTGCTTTATGGAGGAGCTATTAACCTTGCAGGTTCTGTAAAGGGTAAGAAGACTGCCAAGCATGCGGTTTCTGACTGGATGGAGATTGAGAAGGAAAGAGGTATTTCGGTAACTTCTTCAGTTCTTCAGTTTAACTACGAAGGCTACTGTATTAATATCCTTGATACTCCGGGACATGAGGATTTCTCCGAGGATACTTATAGAACTCTTATGGCAGCAGATTCCGCGGTCATGGTTATTGACGCTTCTAAGGGTGTTGAGAAACAGACTATCAAGCTTTTTAAAGTATGTGTTATGAGACACATTCCTATATTTACATTTATCAATAAGATGGATAGAGAGGCTAATGACCCATTTGAGCTTCTTGATGAGATTGAGAGCGTACTTGGAATTGCTACATGCCCAATTAACTGGCCTATCGGCTGCGGTAAGGAATTCAAGGGCGTATATGACCGTAAAGAGAAAAATGTTTCTTTATTCAAGGCAGCTATGAATGGTCAGAAGGAAGTTGATACTGAGATTGTTGACGCATCAGATGAGGCTGTTCTTAAGGACAGAATTGGTGATGCTTTCTACGGCAAGCTTCAGGAAGATATCGAACTGTTAGACGGAGCAAGTGCAGAGTTTGACCAGGAAATGGTAAGTGCTGGTGACCTTACACCGGTATTCTTCGGTTCAGCGCTTACTAACTTTGGTGTACAGACTTTCCTTGAGCATTTCTTATCAATGACAACTTCTCCGCTTCCAAGAAAGTCTGACCAGGGAGTTATTGATCCATTTACCGAGGATTTCTCAGCATTTGTATTCAAGATTCAGGCTAACATGAATAAAGCACACAGAGACAGAATTGCTTTTATGAGAATATGTTCCGGTAAGTTTGAAGCCGGAATGGAAGCCAACCATGTACAGGGTGGCAAGAAGATTAGACTCAGCCAGCCTCAGCAGATGATGGCGGAGGAGAGACATATTGTTGATGAGGCATATGCAGGAGATATTATCGGTGTATTTGATCCGGGAATATTCTCTATCGGTGATACTATCTGCAAATCTAACAAGAAATTTGCATTTGAGGGTATCCCTACATTTGCACCAGAACATTTTGCAAGAGTAAGACAGATTGATACTATGAAGAGAAAACAGTTCATTAAGGGTATCAACCAGATTGCACAGGAAGGTGCGATTCAGATTTTCCAGGAGTTCAATACAGGAATGGAAGAGATTATCGTGGGCGTTGTTGGTGTCCTTCAGTTTGAAGTTCTCGAATACCGTCTTAAGAATGAATACGGTGTTGATATCAGACTTGAGCCGCTTCCATACGAGCATATCCGCTGGATTGAGAATCCTGAGGAAATTGATGTGAACAGAATTGTTGGTACATCAGATATGAAGAAGATTAAAGACCTTAAGGGCAATCCGCTTCTGGTATTTGCCAATAGCTGGTCTGTTAATATGGTACTTGAGAGAAATGAGGGCTTAAAGCTTTCAGAATTTGGAAGAAACTAGTTAATACTATACATTCAGGAGTCAGGTGATTACATGAAATCAGGATACAAATGTAGTGCAAAAAGAATAGCCGCAATTGGTGTCATGTTATGTATGCTTGTGCTGACATGCCTTACGGTTACTTCTGTGCTTAATACTAAGGCGGAAGAGTCCATTGGTCAGGGCCATGTTAATTATGATGTTACAGGCTTAAGAATCAGAAAAGGTCCTACAACAAACAGCAGTATTATTACAACTGTAAGCGGTGGATTTAAGTTTGATATATATGAAGAGACAACTGATGATGATGGCGATACATGGTATGGCATAGGCTTTTATCTTAATGGCAGTTATGAAAGAGGTTATATATATGGCGGTTACATAACTGTTGATAAGAGAAATGATTATGAGCCGGATGCGGATTTCGAGGAGTACCTTGATTCACAGGGGTTCCCGGATAGTTATAAGGATGGGTTAAGACAGCTTCATGCGCAGTATCCTAACTGGGTGTTTGTGGCGGACCATAATGGAAAAGACTGGTCTGATGTTCTGGAAAACCAGAATGTGATTGGTCGAAGCCTTACATATGGCTCAGCTGTATCATCATGGAAATCAGTAGCTGACGGGTGCTATGACTGGGAGACAGGAGAGTACACACAGCTTGATTCAGGAGGCTGGGTGCAGGCATCTTCTGCACTTGTTGAATATGCACTTGATCCTAGAAATTTCCTTAATGCAGATAATATATTTATGTTCGAGAATCTTTCATTTGATGGTTCATTGCAGGATGAGAGTGGTCTTGAGAGCATGGTTGATGGCACCTTTATGGAGAATTCAAGCCATAATCTATCATATGAAGGTAATGATTATACATATATAACCGGTTTGCTTCTTGCTGGGCAGAAATCAGGTGTAAGCCCATATCATCTTGCTTCAAGAATATTACAGGAGCAGGGAAACAGCGGATATGGAAGCAGTATATCAGGAACACAGTCTGGCTACTGGGGTTATTACAATTACTATAATATAGGAGCTTATGCAAGCGGTGGACTGACAGCGGTACAGAATGGTCTCAGGTATGCTTCAAGAACTGATTCAGAGACATTGAGACCATGGAATACGAGAATGAAGTCCATTGTTGGTGGGGCAATATATCTTGGAAAAAGTTACATAAACAGAGGTCAGAATACTCTTTATTATGAAAAATTTGATATGACAGGAAGAGGTCACCAGTATATGACTAATGTTCTTGCACCTAGAAGTGAATCAGTTAAGAGCGCACAGGGCTATAGTGACAGTAACAAGAATAATATAGCATTTATATTCAGAATACCTGTATATGAGAATATGCCTGAAAATGTGTGCGAGATACCTACAGGCAATGGTAGCCCTAATAACAGACTTGAGAGCCTGTATGTTGAAGATTATTCTATAACGCCAACATTCAGTTACTATACGACAGAATATAGTCTGATTGTGGATTATGAGACTTCATCAGTATATGTTGGGGGGTCAACACTCGATTCTTCAGCAGATGTAAGCGGACTGGGGTATCATGATCTTTCAGTTGGAAGTAATGATATTACAATTACTGTTACGGCAGCTAATGGCGATGATCAGGACTATACTATAACTGTTGTAAGACAGGATAAAGAACCTGATCCAACACCGGAACCAGATCCAGAACCGGATGTTGCTTATCCGGGATTTTCAACAACATTATCTGTTGATGAGGATGAAAAATACATAAGTGGTTTAACTGTATCAGGTTATGTCCAGGATGTGCTTGATAAGATTGATAATTATAATGGTGCTTATTCTAAGATACTTAATAAGAATGGCAATGAGAAGGATGGATTAGTCGGTACTGGAGATATTCTTATAACATATAATTCTTCTGGCGAAGAGGTCAGCAGATATGAGATTGTTTTATATGGGGATGCTAATGGTGACGGAGAAGTTGATTTGTTTGACTTTGTAGTTGTTAAAAGGTCTATATTGGGAATTTCAGAACCATCCGGAATATATTGGAAGGCTGCAGATTGTAATAAAGATGGAGAAATAGATTTATTCGATTTTGTTGTTATAAAGAGATATATTCTAGGTTTAGGAGATGTGAATCAGTAAGTAACATATGAAAGGATTACTATGAAAAATATAAAAAGATTAATTGCCTTTATAGGAATATTTATAATGGGTATATCATTAGTTCCTGCATATTATGCAAAGGCTGATGAGCAGGTTTCTGTATCTATTAGTTCGGCAAGTGGTACAGTTGGAAGTGAAGTTACAGTAACAGTCACTATATCTGCTGATAAAGACATAGATGGAGCGACAATTAATGTTTCTTATGATAATTCTATAATTCGTCCGGTTGATAAAGCTAATAGTGGAGTTGTGATGTTTTCAGCTCTTGAGATGACGAGTGGATCTACAGTATCAATTTCGCAGAATTTTGAAGTTATTGCAGCAGGAACAACGACGCTTAGTGTTGCAGGTGATGCAAAGATATCTGTTAATGGTGAACGTGCAACAGTCAGCAGTTCCTCATCAGGAAAGGTCACAGCAAAAGCTCCAGCCAGCTATTCCTCAGACAACACATTAAAGTCCCTGCAGATAAGTCCGGGAACGCTTTCACCAGCATTTTCACCAGACAGGACAACATACAATGCAACTGTTGATGCTGATGTTACAGAGCTTGTTGTAAGTGCTGCCGCTAATGACAGTGCTGCCAAGATAAGCATAAGCGGAAGAAGAATGGACCCGGGAAGTAATACAACAACAATTACTGTTACTGCAGAAGATGGTTCAGTTAAGAAATATATAATATATACAACAAGACTTGAGGATGGTCAGGAAGCAACAACAGAGGCTGAGTCAAAGACAGAAGCTGTTACAGAAGATGCATCACAGGCGGTTAATAATGATGGAACTGTGACGATAGATGGCAGGAAGTATTATGTTGTAAAGGATCATTCAGGAATCACAATTCCAGATGGATATCAGGAGATTGACTATGATTATAATGGTCAGAAGATAAATGCGGTTAAAGGTATAAAGACAGGTCTTATCCTTATGTATCTTGAAAGTGAAGATGGAAAAGGCGGGTTCTACATCTATGATGAGACTGCGAAAACATTTTCACCATACAATACTGTTGCAGAACCAGAGATAACATATGTTGTTCTGCCTATAACGAACTCGTTAGATAAGCCGGCAGGTTATGCACTTACAAGGTTTACCATGAATGGTAAAGAAGTGCAGGTACTTATGGACGCTGACAGACAGTACTGCCTGTTCTATGGAGTAAGTTCTCTTGGAGAGAAGGGATGGTTCAGATACAGGGTAAGTGATGGCTCGATTCAGGCGTATTCTGTTGTGAAATCTAACACTGCTAATGCTGATGTTAAGGCTGATAATGGAAAAACATCAGGAAACAGCAGATTCTGGCTGATGATAGTATTAATACTTGGACTGATAATAGCGGTATTTATAGTGATTACTATTGTTCTTTGCTCTAAGCTTGCGAAAGTGAAGAAGGTGTTTAACATGGCATCAAAGGATGGTGTTGACCTTGATGAATACACTGAAAAAGTAATTGAAGGGTACGAATCAGACGAAGATGACAGCTACGCGGAACTTGATACATCAACTAACACAATCTCTTATGGAGATGATAAGTCAGGTAAGAATGATGTAGAAGAGTTGAAGCTCTTTGATGTTGATGATGATAAGTAAATAATTAAAAAGCCTTAGTGAAAATGTGATGCTCAGAATACATTTTCCTAAGGCTTTTTCTTATTCTTCCGGAAGCTTCCAATTTTCTGCCTGACTATAATAGTCGGCTGACATTTCGTTATATTGGGCAGCCTTGTATGGGTCGTCTGTTGCTGCGGCAAGTTCCTCGAAACATTTACCAAGCAAAGATAAAGGCTTGTTTCCGCTGCTTGCCACATCAAGTATGCTTTCTGTCTCAAATGCAGCATTATACAGCCACAGCACAGCTTCCTCATAGTCTGTCTGGTTCATGTAAAATGTTCCTAGAATCAGACACATTTCAGCAGGAGGATTGTCGGCAGCTGCTTTTAAAGTGGTCTTAAAGAATGCGTCAGTGTCACCGTCTGCCATATATATCTTAGCAAGAATACAGTTGATTTCTTTCATTAAATCATTGCTTCTGCCTTCTTTTGATAGAACATTTTCAAATATATTCCTGAAAGCAATAAAGTCGGAATCTTCACCGGATATAAGAAGTTCTTTACACAGCATGGTAACTACATAATCTTCAATGTGGATACCTTTTTCAAATGCTTTGAAATATGTTGAAAAGTCTCTTTTACTATGGTCGCCCGCCTGCATGTGAAGAATTTCAATGTCACTGTCATATACGATTGGCGTGAGCCGTACTGTTTCATGTATTGGTGAAATCCATCTGAATGGACGGAGTCTTTTGAAAAGCTTCGGGCGGAGTTCTTTGTGTGCATTGTATACAGAATTATATTCTGATGCATTGACATAATACATCTGGACAATGTCTATCTCTGGAAGAAGCATATGTTTCAATTCTCTTAATGCGTAGTTGTTGGTATCATCAAGCACTTCGTCTGCGTCAGCACTGAATATGTAGTCACATCCAGCTTTGGAAAATGCAAAATTTCTTGCGGCTGAAAAATCATTTATCCATTCAAAATCATATATTTTATCGGTGTAGTGAGCGGCAATTTCTTTAGTATTGTCAGTTGAGCCTGTGTCTACAATAATCAATTCATCATAAGTTCCTGCGTATGAATCAAGACACCTTGCAAGAATGTCCTGCTCATTTTTTACAATCATGCACATGCTTATTGATATCATGTTTTTCTCCTGTTCTTAATTGGATTTATATAGGTTATATCGGTAAATGCCTTGATTTTTTTAGGTATTCGTAAGATACTTGTTATCAATGATAACATATATCTGATACGAGGTACACAATGTCAAAAAAGAAATCTGCAGCAGAACCAGTTGAATATATAGACAGTCAGGCTTTTGACGCGGCGAAAGAGAAGATAATCGGTAAGAGCCATAATGACAAGGGAATAGGTACTTTGTCGGAAAAGACACTGCATGCAGTATTAAAAATGTATTATGAACCCGATGAGGATAATCATGAGGTTGCAATAGATGGTTATTTTGCAGATATATATAACGAGCATGGGATAATTGAGATTCAGACGAGGCAGCTTAACAAGTTAAGGGATAAGCTGTCAGTATTCCTGAATGAATATCAGGTGAGGGTTGTATATCCGATGCCGTATGAGAAGTATTTAAGCTGGATTGAGCCGGAAACAGGGGACATTATTTCTAGAAGGAAGTCTCCGAAGCGATGTTCTATGTATGATGCGATGTTTGAACTGTATAAGATTAAAGCATTTTTAAAGAATCAGAATCTTAAGGTTACATTGCTGCTGATTGATATGGAAGAATATAAGCTTCTTAATGGCTGGAGTTACGATAAGAAGCGCGGAAGTGTGCGTTATGACCGCATTCCTGTTGGAATAAGAAAGATAGTTGAACTGGACTGTCCACAGGATTATATGCAGTTTGTACCAGAGGGACTTGAGAAGAACTTTACTTCAGCGGATTTTGCAAATGCAGCGCATATTGACAGGCAGACTGCTGCCAGTGTACTTGCAATGCTTAATTACATGGAACAGGTTAAAAGAGTCGGAAAGACAGGCAATGCCTATATATACGATATTGAAGAACATTATTGAATGGAGATAGTATGTACTCTGTAAATGGAAACTGCTTTCGAATATCTGTAAGAAATCTTGTGGAATTCATGTGTGCAGAAGGTGATATTGACAACAGGAATACAGGCAGTAATGATGTGAAAATCATGCAGGAGGGGGCAAGGATTCACAGGAAAATCCAGCACAGCATGGGAACCATGTATCATGCAGAAGTGCCTTTAAAGATTGAGATACCGCTTGTATCTGACTTAGGGATTGAGTATGTATTACAGGTTGAAGGCAGGGCTGACGGTATTATTGCAGATATTAATTATGACGAGGATGGCAATAAAGAGCCTGAGAGCGATGCAATAATTGATGAGATAAAGACTATGCAGACAGATGTTTCTCTGCTGAAAGAACCGGTCTATGTGCATAAAGCCCAGGCACTGGTATATGGTTATATATATGCAAGCCAGAAGAAGCTGTCAAAGATTGGAATCCAGATGACTTACGTTACTCCTGAGCCTGAGACAATCAACAAGTTTCTGGAAGAATATACATTTGAAAGAATTGAAGAGTGGTTTAATAAGCTGATTACAGGCTTTAAGAGATGGACTGATTATACATTTGATGAGAGGCATAAAAGGACGGAATCAATCAGAGAACTTAAGTTTCCCTATGAATACAGGGAGGGGCAGAAGAATCTGTGCGTGAGTGTATACAGGGCTATTGAAGATAATACCAATCTATATATTCAGGCACCTACAGGTGTCGGAAAGACGTTGTCTACTGTGTTCCCGGCTGTGCAGGCGTTAGGACAGCAGATGTCAGACAAGATATTTTACCTGACGTCAAAGACAATAACAAGAACTGTTGCGGAGGATACTTATGCTATATTAAGAGATAACGGGCTTCATATGAGAACTGTTACTCTTACAGCTAAGGACAAAATATGTCCACTTGATGAGCGAAACTGCAACCCCGTGGCATGTCCTTATGCCAAGGGGCATTTTGACAGGATTAATGATGCTGTGTATGACATAATAACGAGCCAGATGGTTATCGGAAGAGATAATGTCATGGAATATGCCAACAGACATAATGTCTGCCCGTTTGAGATGTCGCTTGATGTTTCGTACTGGTGTGATGGAATTATATGTGATTATAATTATGTATTTGACCCGGATGCGTCGCTTAAGAGGTATTTTGGCAATGGTGCGAAGGGTGATTATGTGTTTCTTGTGGATGAAGCACATAACCTTGTGGACAGAGCAAGAGAAATGTACAGTGCAGTGTTGAAAAAAGAAGATTTTCTTGCGGCTAAGAAGCTTGTCAAAGAGATGGACAAACGGCTTGCAGGCGCACTTGACAGATGTAACAAGCAGTTGCTCAAATATAAAAGACAGTGCGATACATTCATGGTTGTGAGTGGTCTTGGAACATTTCCAGCCAGCCTTGAGCGTGTCATGGGACTTATGCAGAAGTTTATGGAAAGGCATAAGGGTGAGCCTGTGACTAACGAGCTGCTCGAGTTTTTCTTTGCAGTGAGACATTTTCTTAATATGTATGACTGTGCTGATGAAAAATATGTCTATTATAATGAGCATGATAATGATGGAAACTTTCTTGTACATCTGTACTGTGTTGACCCGTCTGGCAACATAAGTGAGAGACTTTCACAGGGCAGAAGCACGGTATTCTTCTCGGCAACGCTGCTTCCGGTTAATTATTTTAAGGAAATGCTTTCAGGTGATGTGTCGGATAGAGCAGTGTATGCACATTCATCTTTTGAACCTGATAATAAGAGAATTGTTGTGGCTA
>ULVD01039055.1_pt1 | contig 16397 bp, 15 predicted proteins | sample 1959101 | NCBI WGS metagenome assembly ULVD01 (sample SAMEA4835777, study PRJEB28245) | human gut metagenome | biome: gut microbiome; material: fecal sample | place: Denmark | collected 2008
GCCTCTGCCGGTCATCGGCATCGGCGGTACTGTCCGAAATCTCGCCAAGATCCACCAGCGCGCAGTGAATTATCCGCTGCCGAAGCTCCACAACTATCGTTTCACCGTCGAAGATGTCTTCGAAGAAGTCCGCATGATCACGGGGAAATCCTATGAGGAGCGGCAGAAGATCAGCGGCCTCTCTTCCGAGCGCGCCGACATCATCATCGCAGGTGCGCTCGTCATTCAGGAGATCCTGCGGAAAGCGAAGGCGTCGTATCTCACGATCTCCGGCTGCGGCCTGCGTGAAGGGCTATTCTTCCACTATTATGATCCCATCTACGACAAAAACGGAGAAAAGCAGCACGACATGCTCCGCTGCTCGGTGCAGAATTATCTCGATACCCTTCCGATCACCTATGATTTCCACACCAAGTATGTCACCGCGACCGCACTCGCCATGTTCGATCAGTGGCAGAAGGTCCACAAGCTCGACCCGCGCATGCGTGATATTCTCGCCGCAGCAGCCCGCCTGCATGACATAGGAAATCTGATCAATTACTACAGCCACGCCCGCCACAGCTGCTACATGACAGCGAATGCGCATATCTTCGGCTGGACACACAGTGAACAAGTGATATGCGCTCTGATCTGCGCTTTTCACCATGGATACTCCGGAAAGTACCTCAAAGCGAATGGGCAGGCACATATCCTGACAGCTGCACAGATGCGTCAGGTCCGCATCCTCTCCCTCTTCCTTGCCATGGCGGAAGGCCTCGATGAAAGTCAGGAGCACTGCATCACCCGTGTCATCTGTACCTCCTACAAGGCTGCAATGGATCTTCGCGTCTATACGGATCGGGAAAATTTCGATGTCCCTGCTCACGCGACAGCGTCTTTTATCAAAGACTTTGAAAAAACATTCCATCTTCCCTTCCGCATCCAGTGGTTCCCCGGAAGCAGCCACAGGAATGAGCTCGTTGAAGCAGCACAAAAGCTGTGAAAAGGCAGGTACAATCAGGGATGAGAGATGAGGGATGAGGTGCCGCGAGTGACTGGTGACTAGTGGCTCGTGACTAGAAGACATCATCCTCCCATATCGTCATTTCGAGCGAAGCGAGAAATCCTCCTTGCAAACCGATAAACGATGGATATGAGAAAGCAGAAATACGTAGCACCAAGGCGTCGTTTCCGTTTCAATGCCTATGTAATACTGACCGCAGTGCAAGAAAGATCCCTCGGCTTCGCTCGGGATGACGATACGGGAAAGAGATATCCCCAAAAATTTGAAAGCAGGCATGAGTAGCTAGGGATTAGGTATTAGACGTCAGGTGTCAGACGTTTGCCCTCCGGCCTTCGGGCATCGCCATTATTTATACTCCGCGGCGCTTCTATATTTTTTGTGCGCCGCACCTCCCCCTTTGAACCTATAGAACCCGCTAAACCTTCTGAACCTGACAACATACCATGCAAATTTCCCCTTATTTTTTTTATAGTAAAGGACTTCACCTATGACAGAAACACGCGAAGGCTTGGATCAGCTCAAGCAGCTGGGAAGCCAGAATACCAAGTATACCTATGATTACGATCCTTCGCTTCTGGAACGCATCCCCAATAAGCACGCAGATCGTGACTATTTCATCAAGTTCAACTGCCCGGAATTCACCAGCCTCTGCCCGAAGACAGGACAGCCGGACTTTGCGACCATTTATATCTCCTACATCCCCGATCAGTACATGGTGGAAAGCAAGTCCCTGAAGCTCTATCTTTTCAGCTTCCGCAATCACGGCGATTTCCACGAGGACTGTGTGAATATCATCATGAGTGACCTCATCGAGCTTCTCCATCCCCGCTATATCGAAGTATGGGGCAAATTTCTCCCCCGCGGCGGGCTCTCCATCGACCCGTACTGCAACTACGGCACACCGAATACCGAATGGAAAGACTTTGCCCGCTTCCGGCTCCTGCATCATGATATGAATCCGGAAATGGTGAATAACAGATAAGAGGCATCAAAAAAAAGCAGCGATATGTTCGCTGCTTTTTTGATGCTTTCCTGATCCCCGCTCACCGATTATTCAATATTCTGTACCTGCTCGCGGATCTTCTCGAGCTCGGTCTTTATCTGGATGACGGTATCGATGACTTCCGCATCGCTCGCCTTGGAAGCGGTGGTATTTGCTTCCCGATTGATCTCCTGCAACAGGAAATCGAGCTTTCGTCCGATGGGCTCTTCGCTCTCGAGCATGGCATCGAACTGATCCAGATGGCTTGCCAAACGGACAACTTCTTCCGTGTAGTCCGTTTTTTCGGAGAAAAGGGCGACTTCTTCCAGAATACGGCCTTCATCGACCTCGAAGTTCATCTGTTCCAGGATCTTTTCCATGCGCTGGCGCAGGCGCTCTTCATAGGCTTTGGCTGCGAGATCCTGACGGGAGAGCAGGAAGGCAAGCCTTTCCCTGAGGAATGCCAGACGCTGCTTCAGATCAACTTTCAGGTTATGACCCTCACGCTGCCGCATTTCGATGAGCGAGCCAAGTGCCCCCTCCATCGCCGCTTTCACCAGCGGTGCCATCTCTTCCTCAGTCGCAGCCTCTTTTCTGATCGTGAGAAACGGTTCCGGCAAAGAGAGCAGGTCAGATACATGCACCTTCCCCTTCTTCACACCTTTTCTTCCGCTGATATCGGCTAACGCAGAAAGGTAGGCAGAGAGCAGACCTTCATCCACCTCGACGCGCGTCGCTTTCGCCGAGGCCGTCGGTGTAAAAGACAGAAAAATATTCAGTTTGCCGCGCGAAAGTGTTTTCTTCGCCGCCTCGCGGGCGATCTCTTCCAGACTGCCGGCAAAATGGTCACTTCTGATATTGATCTCTAAAAATCGGCTGTTCACCGCTTTGATCTCTGCGGTCACACTGCCGATCTCGCTTTCGCCGATCCCTCGGCCAAAACCAGTCATGCTGTTCATCATAGTTCTCCTTATGAAATAGTAAAGGAAACACGGATCCCGCGATAGAATCAGCGTTTCCCTTACATCGGATGCATGGTCACGCATCCTTCTTATCCGAAATAATCTCCTTCAAAGACTTTGACTGCCGGCCCAGTCATGAAGACGTGGCTTTCCGGCTTTCCGTCCCACTCGATATGGAGCACGCCGCCGTCGAGATCGACGTCAGCATAGTCTTTGGTACGGCCATTCAGGATCGCTGCGACGACAGTCGCACAGGTGCCGGTGCCGCAGGCCATGGTGATCCCTGTACCTCTTTCCCACACACGCATACGGAAATGGTGCTCGCCCAGCTGCTCTACAAATTCCGTATTCGTTTTTTTCGGAAAATGGGCATCCACCTCCAGATGCGGGCCTTCCCCGGTGAGATCGACGTCTTTGATATCATCCACGAAGATGACACAGTGCGGATTCCCCATGGAAACACAGGTGACGGTATAGGTCTTGCCATTCGCTTCATTGGTGAGCGGCTGTGCGATGACAGGTCCTTTGCCATAGCCCGTGACCGGGATCTCATCCGCCAGAAGATGCGGTCTGCCCATATCGACGCGTACATTCCCATCTTCGAGAATCTCCGGATAAAGGATGCCTGCCCCCGTTTCGACGGAGAAGCGTTTCGCTTTCACCAGTCCCAGCTCATACGCCCAGCGCGAAAGACAGCGGATGCCATTCCCGCACATCTCGCCTTCCGAAGCATCATTGTTGAACATACGCATACGAATATCTGCCTTGTCCGAAGGCAGGAGGAAGATCACGCCGTCAGAGCCTACGCCGAAGTGTCGATCACTGATGGCGACGATCTTGCTGTATACGTCATCGAAATTTTCTTCAAAACCATTCACAAATACATAATCATTGCCGCAGCCATGCCATTTGGTAAAGTGCATAGTGATTTCATCCTTTCTATATGACAGTCTAGAGAAACACGGATCAAATATCTAACTATCATTGTTATTTTACCATATTTCCCGCACGCTTTCACTTTCGTGATATACTTATAGAAGTATTTCATAGGCTTTGCGATTAAGCAGGGAATAGGGAGTAGAAGTGACTAGTGACTGGTAGCTAGAGATTAGTTTTACGATATGAGAAAACCGCTAGTTCCAAATCTCCGCGGCGCTTAGATCCTTCGACTCAGTTCTCATATTTTCAGATAAGTCATTTTTAACATACGACGTTTTTCTCCGCTCAGGATGACGAAATGCGCCGCCCCCCGCTGCCCCCTCTGAACCCGCTGAACCTGTAGAATCCACTACCCCTCTTTCGTACGCAATCAAGGGACGGCACGCCCCGTGGGCTAACCCTGAACCCCGAACCTTGTCCCCCATAATCTTTTCCCTCAAAAGGAGTCTCCCATGCAAATCGACAGTGCCTCTTTATATCTTTTCGTCAAAGAGCTGCAAAAGCTCCTCATCCCTGCACAAGTGCGGCAGATCCATCAGATCGACAACCGCATCATGGACATCGAACTGTTCTGCCCGAATGCAAAGCCTGTCCACATGATCGCGAATACCCACACGCCGCCCATCGTATACCTCACATCGAAGAGCAAGGTGCAAAATCAGTATACCCCGTCACAGACCTTCTGCATGACACTGCGCAAACATTTGGAAGGAAGCCGTCTCTCTGAAGTACGGCAGATCGACATGGACCGCATCCTGGCCTTTTCCTTCGACCGCATCGAAGCCGCCGGAGAGATCGTCACCAAAACGCTCTGGGCCGAGCTTCTCCCTTCCTCACCGAATCTTGTCCTGACGGAAGGAGATACGATCATCGATGCTTGTCTTCGCGGCAGGAAGGGCGACCGCCTGCTCGTCCCCGGGGAAGTGTACCATCTTCCGACAAACAGCGCGCGTATGAATTTCATGCAGTTCTCCAAAGAGGAACTGAAAAATATACTCGACTACGGTAAGGGAACAGAGAGTACGATCGAAGAATGGCTCTTCCATACCTTCAACGGCTTCTCCCGTTTCCTCGTCGATGAGCTGGGCCATCTGAGCAAGGTCTTGATGACATCCCCCCTCGCCTCCCTGACAGAGGCCGAGGAGGACTCCCTGCTCTCCGCCATACTTCTCCTCAAAGAGGATATCATGGCCTCGGATGCCCTTCACATCTATCAGAATGCCAAGGGGAAGCCGATGGTCAGTCCGATCGCCCTGCCCTTCCTCGGTGAGGAGATCGAATGCAGCCCCATCATCCCGTGGCTCGAAAGGGAAGCCGAATCTTCCGGCGGTACCATGGCCGCACAGCTCTCTGACTACCAGAAGAAGATCCACACCCTCATCAAAAGGGAAGAGCGAAAAATCCAGAAGATCGAAGGGGAAATGAAGGAGACTTCCAAGACGGAGCAATACAAGCTCTGGGGCAATCTGCTTGCGATCTACGCCTATGAAAAGATCAATGGAAGAAAAGCGCTCACCGTCGAGAACCTTTTCAATGATCCCCCTACGAAAGAAACGATCCCTGTCGATCCGCTTCTTTCTGTCACCGCAAACAGCCAGCTCTATTTCAAAAAATACAATAAAATGAAAACGCGCCTTATCATCGGACGTGAAAAGCTGGACGAATGTCATGAAAAGATCGGCTACCTTGAAGATGTGCTGTATTTTGCGACGGAGGTCAAAACAAAAAAGGATCTGGATGCTTTGAAAGAAGAGCTGAAAGATACCGGCATCGAGCGCATCGGTGGGCGGAAACAGAAACCGGTAAACCGCAAGCGTAAAAATGAACCCCTCCTGACCACACTCACCATCGACGGCTTCCGCGTCCTCATGGGGAAGAACAATACCCAGAATGAATTCCTCACGCTCAAAAAAGCCGCCAAGACGGATCTGTGGCTGCACGCGCGGCAGATCCCCGGCTCGCACGTCGTGATCGAGACAGAAGGCTTGACCGTCCCCCTCGCAACCATCGAAAAAGCCGCTGCCCTGGCCGCATGGAACAGCAAGGGAAAAGACTCCGGCAAGGTAGATGTGGACTACACACTCATCCGCTACGTCAAGAAGATCCCCAACGGACCACCAGGTCTTGTGAATTATACACATCAGAAGACGATCGCAGCGATTCCAACGGAAATAAAGGATGAATAGTGGTGACTGGTGACCAGGGATTAGGGATTAGGAATTAGGGATTAGGGATTAGGGTGGCGGCTTCGCCGCGAATATATGAAGGGCTTGATCCCAGATTTCCCGTTTCGGCCTTCCTATCATCGTCCGTTTGACCGCGAACGAAACAGATTTCTCGCTCCGCTCGAAATGACGATACGAGAGAGTCTGATGTCTACCAGTCACGAGTTATTCGAGAATCCTAATCCCTAACTACTAATCCCTAGCTACTCAAAATGAAAAACGCACCGATAAGCGATACGCTCATCGGTGCGTTTTTTATGTCATCCCTTCCAGAGGCACGGCATCGATCCTTCTACTACTCTTTCAGGCGGATCTTTCCTTCCGTGATGGTGATCTTCCGTTCCTTCAAAAGATGGCCTACCGCTCTTTTAAAAGCGGACTTGCTGATGCCAAGGGTACTCTTAATGAGATCGGCATCGCTTTTGTCGGTAAGCGGAAGGAGACCGCCATGGCGCTCCATGCAGCTGATGAGAAGAGCCATATCCCCTTCCATCGCTTTTTCCTTCTGCGGGCGGAGCGCGAGATTCACACGACCGTCACTTCGGATGTAAGAAATACGTCCCGTCACTTCTTCCCCAAGGCGCACGGATCTTGCAAGCTCTGTCTTGTGAATGAACGCGAGGTGGCGGTCTCTTGTCACAAGGAAAAGGCCCTCTCCGGTTTCATTATACACGGTGCCAGTCACCGTGTCCCCGAGCTTTGCCTCCTTGAAAGGCAGAGCGATGGCGCGCATTTCTTCATCAACATGCATGGTGACAGCGAGACGGCCGGTCTTGTCTTCGTAAAGCTTGACCCAGATCTGCTGCCCTTCGGTGACATTCTCTATCATCTGAGAGAAGGGCAGGAAAATGCCTCGCTCCGTCCCCACATCGACGAATGCGCCGAAACGAGTCGTCAAAAGTACCGGCGCATAGCCGATGCCGCCGATGGCAATCTGCGGCAGGCGCATACTGGCCGTCAGACGGTGATGCGGGTCGTGGTAAAGGAAGACCTTGACCCTCTCCCCTTCCTTCACCTCGTGGGTCTGCTGCCCTTTGTGAAGGAGGATATCATCCTTCGAATTTCCTGTACCTCCGTCCAAAAAGGCGCCAAAGCCGGAGACACGGACGACCGGGAGCTCTGCGATGGAGTTTTCCTTATATATACTTTCCTGTTTGGCAGGAATCCTGGTCTCTTCCATTTATTTCTCCGTTTCTCCCTCGTCGTGGTATTCTTCTGCCGGCGCTTCTTTCCAGAGGGTATCGAAATCGTAATGACGTCTTTCTTCATCGGTGAAAATGTGAACGATCACATCGCCGAAGTCGAGAAGGATCCAGTCCCCTTCGCGATAGCCTTCTTTTCTGGTCGCTTTCACGCCGAGTTCTGCCATCTTTTCTTCCACTTCATCCGCCGCGGCCTGAGACTGCTTCTGATTTCTGGTCGAGCAGAGGACGAAATAATCTGCAATCGAAGTGAGATCACGGACATTCAGTACTTTAATGAGTACGCTTTTCTTATTCGATAATGCTTCACAAATGGTCTGAAGATTGTTTTCCATACATATACTCCTTTTTATTCTAATAGGTGACGCCTGGGTGCGCCCCGTCTATTCCATCGTCAGAGAAAGCACCTTCTGTGCTTCCACCGGATTCACCACCCAAGTCCTGACTTTCCCGATGGTCTGCATTTCGCCCGGGAAAATAATGAATTTGCATTCTTCCGGCGGATAGCCGGTCAGCCGATAGGCCAAAGAGGCCGCCTCAGACGGCGTGATATCGCTCTCGACCGCACGGAAGCCGTAGCGGACGGTCAGCCAGTTCCGCAGTGCCATGCGGCTTTGAAGATGCGAGAGAAGGATCTTGAGGAATCGTTCCTGTCGCTGGATACGGCCGATCTCTCCATCCTCCTTATCCACATAGCGGACATAGCCGAGTGCCTGCTCGCTGTCAAGCGGCTGGTAGCCTTGATTCAGTCCGATATCAAAGGATCCATCCCGATCAAGATGCTCCATATATTTTTCTACATAGAGAGAAATGGGCCCGGCCTTCGACACATTCTCCCGAAAATCAGCATAGTTCACGACCGCATACTTGTCGATGCGAATGTGGAGCAGATTCTCCACCGCTGACTTTGTTTCCTCTGCGCCGCCTTCTTTGAACGTATCCTTCAAAAGAAGATTTGTCTTTTCCTGACGGATGACCTTGGTATTCGGCGGAATGGAAATGAAGGTCATTTCTTTTTTCTTATCATTATCCGCCAGAAGCAGCATGGCATCCGCCTCGCTTCCTGCCGTCTCATCCTCTCCGATGAAGAGGTAGTAGGTCGGCTTTGCTTCATCGGCATGCATGCGCCCCGCAGCAAAGTGCACGATTTTTTCTGTGCCCAAGACGAGCAGCGCGATCGCCAAAACCATCATCAGCAGGAAAAGAAGAAGCTTTTTTAGCTTAATCCTTGTCTTTCCTTTTTTCGTTTTCATCATACCTTCGAGGTAAAACCTCCTTCATGTATCCTCTTCACAGAAAGCCTTGCTGCCCAAAGAAGCAGCGCTGTGAAAAGAAGGATATGGACTTTCACTGCACTCACACCGCAAGAGGCGTTTCTCTTTCGAGCAGAAGGGTCTCCGATTACCGACCGGTCTTCTCCCGCTTTTCCACCATATCATTGCGGCCTAAGAAAGTGAGGCCATAAATGTACGCTTCCTGATCGATGAGATGGGAAATCGTAGAATCATACGCCGCAAGTACGGCTTCGTCCAAGTCTTTCTCTGCGAGGAGACGCAGGTCTTCGACACCGGGAAAATCGCGGTTTGGCTCGATATAGTCTGCGAGGAATACGATCTTTTCGAGAAGCGTCATGCCGACGCGCCCCGTCGTATGATAATAGATCGCTCCCCGGATCTCTTCATCATCGATGCCAAATGCCGTTTTGGCAAGGACGCTCCCTGCCGGGCCATGCAGCAGCGCACGGCTCCCCAGCATATGCTTTGCATCATCAAATGTCAGATGTGCTTTCTTTACGACATGCTGCATTTCGGAGAGTGTCATCTCCTTCGCGCAGTCATGGATCCAGCCGGCAAGGTATGCCTTTTCTTCCGATGCCCCATACAGATGCGCCAAATGACGGGCCATCTCTGCGACTCCCGCCGAATGACGGAACCGCTTCGGCGACAATGTCTTTTCCAGTTCTTTTTCTATTTTTTCCAGTTTCATAACAGCCTCAGTAAGTGGTGGTATTTCCCGCGCCTCATTCATACAATTTATTGCTGCGGATCATATCGATCACCGCATCCGGGATCAGGTAGCGCACGGATCTCTTCTCGGCGATCCAGTCTCGGAGGATCGTAGAGGAGATCGCCAGCTCCGGCGTCTTTAGGAAATGGATCTTTTTCCTCCCCAGTTCCCCAAAGTAATCGATGGACTTCTGTATCTCATTTTCATTCCCAGGGCGGCTCGCGCAGATGAAATGACAGGCAGAAAGAAGCTCCCTGTTGTATTTCCACGTCGGCAGATCCGCCACGGCATCGGTGCCGCAGATGAAGTAGAATTCATAATCATCGCCAAACTCGCGCTGGAGGATACGGATGGTATCCACCGTATAGGAAGGGCCTTGGCGGTCACGCTCAATGGGTGAGATCATGAAATGCCCATTCCCTTCGATGGCCTTTTCCACCATCGCATAGCGGATATTCTTGTCAATGTGGTGCATATCCTTATTCGGTGTATCACCGGAAGGAATGAAAAGGACTTTGCGCAGCGAAAATTCCTGCCATGCCGCTTCTGCGATCACCAAATGTCCTACATGAATGGGATTAAAAGAGCCGCCAAAAATACCTATCCGTTCAGCCATAGATACAGCACCATTTCGCACACTAAAATACAGACTGCCCAAAATGCCAAAAGCTGCAGGATATGGGACAGTTCAAATCTCCCCTTCGGATGACGGGTATAGTAGTACGCCATCCAGTATAATTTTTCTGAAAATTTCATTTTGTCTGCCAGCAGAAATCGCATAACTCCCTAGGAAAACGCTGATTCGATCGCAGAATTCGATTTCACATGTATTTTCATACAATGCTTCGTCATACTCCTCCTTAAATAGCTCGCTATTCGCGTCGGAATATTCCTTGCATCGCATGAAAATACAAGAGTAAAATCGAATAACGATTGAATCAGTGTTTCCCTGGCGCACCGCTCCACAAGACCGGTGGTCCCCTTTATCTCATCACCAAGAGATTGTCTCTGTGGATGACCGTATCATAGGGCGCTGCCATGCCGAGAGCCTCGGAAAGCCCTTCGGTGCGATGTCCCATGATCTTCTGTACATCCTCACTGCTGTAGTGGGAAATGCCGCGGGCCAGTTCTTGATTCTCAAAGTACACGGCCACCGTATCCCCATCACTGAAAGCGCCTTCTACATCGATGATGCCGACAGGAAGGAGTGAGGAGCCCTTCTCAAGGAGCGCCTTTCTGCATCCCTCATCGACGAAGATCTTGCCTTTGACCGCCGTACCGATGATGATATCCCGCTTCTTCAGCTGCGGATGCACATTTTCACCGCGGAAGAGTGTCCCGATCTCCTCCCCATCCATGATGCGCAGCAGGACTTCTTTCTCATCGCTTTTCGCAATGATCATATCAATACCAGAATGCACGCAGATCTCCGCTGCCTGGATCTTCGTATACATGCCGCCCGTACCGCGCGCTGTACCCGCGCCGCCGGCAATGGCAAAAAGCTCGCGGGAGAAAGCGGGGACTTCATGGATCAGCTCTGCATCCGGATGACTCTTCGGATCCTTCGTATACAGGCCCTGAATGTCGGAAAGAATAATCAAAAGGTCGGCTTCTGCCACGCTTGCGACGATGGCAGACAGCGTGTCATTGTCGCCGATCTTGATCTCATCTGCGGATACCGCATCATTTTCATTCACGATCGGGATCGCTCCAAGTTCAAGAAGTGCCTGAATGGTACCTCGCATGTAGAGATAGCGCTTCGAATTCACCGCATCGCCCTTCGTGAAAAGGAGCTGTCCAACGGTCTGCCCGTATTCATGGAAGAGATGCTCATAGGTATTCATGAGCGCACCCTGCCCCACGGCCGCCGCTGCCTGTTTGTAGGGCAGGAAATCCGGCTTCTTATGAAATCCCAGCATGGGCAGTCCCACGCCGATTGCCCCCGAAGTGACGAGTACCACATCAAGGCCGCGGTTCTTGAGGTCAGCAAGCTGCCGCGTCAGATGATCCAGGTAGCGGAAATTCACTTTCCCATTTTCATAGGTAATCGAGCTGGTACCGACCTTCACGACCACACGCTTTTTCTTCAGAATCGCTTCGCGATCTCCGGTCTTAAGGTAATTCATAGTGCGACTTCTTTTCTTTTTTCTTGAAAAGAACACAGTTTCTGCCGATGATCTGCACGATCTCGCAGGAGAGATGCCCTGCGAGGTAGAGAGCGGTGCTCTTGATATCTTCGTCCGAATTCTGATTGATCTTCACTTTGATCAGTTCGCGTGCCGTCAAGACGTCATCCACACTCTGGATGACCGTCTCACTCATGCCATCTTTACCGATCTGCACGACCGCCGGCAGCTGCACGGCAAGAGCTTTTAAGTATTGTTTCTGTTTTCCTGTAAGCATGGAAAAAACTCCTTGGTTAAAATGATTTATGGGTTTATGGTTCTTGGTTAGCCTCTGGGGCGTAACACCTTTTAATTGCGCTCGAAAAAGGTCTCTTGATGACAGGTTTCCCGTTTGGGGTTTCCACACATCAACCACTCAGCCGCAAATGACAAAGATTTCTCGCTTCGCTCGAAATGACGATACGAGAGGCTGATGTCTCCTAGTCTCCCCGTCACCGGCTATTCCTCTTCACTATGATTCTCCGACCAAGTGAATTCTACGCCGTACAGATTGACCGTATCGCCTTCCTGGCAGCCTGCCTTGCGGAGGAGCTTGTCAAGGCCCATGAATCTCCAAGCTCTGTCGAAGCGGCGCAGGGAGACATAGTCCTCGAAGTCGGTCATGCCGACCAGCTTTTCCACGCGCTTGCCCTTGATATAGTACACATCATTCTTGCACTCGATCTCGAATTCCTGCTTGTTCGCTTCATATACGATGGCTTTTTCCGTAGATTCGAAGGATACATCGGGGATCTCCTGCAGAAGCTTCCACACGGCTTCCATGAGCGGACGAGTGCCTTCTCCGGAAAGCGTGCAGATGGGATAGAAGTCATAGCCTTCCTTCTCGATGGCCTCCTTCAGCTCTTCCAGCTTCTTCGGGTCATCGATGAGATCGGTCTTATTCGCTGCGACGATCTGCTTCTTCTGACGAAGCTCCGGGCTGTACAGCTCGAGCTCATTATTAATGATATGGAAATCATTCAATGGATCGCGGCCTTCACTGCCCGCCGCATCAAGCACATGGATGAGGACCTTCGTACGCTCTACATGGCGGAGAAATTCGTCCCCAAGACCGGTCCCCTGACTGGCGCCTTCGATCAGGCCCGGGATATCTGCCATGACGAAGCTTCTCTCATAGTCCAGATTCACCACACCGAGGATCGGATTCAGCGTCGTGAAATGGTACGCCGCCACTTCCGGCTTCGCACCGGATACCTTGCGGATGAGAGAGGATTTCCCTACGCTCGGGAATCCCAGAAGACCGACATCCGCCAGCACCTTCAGCTCGAGGCGCAGCTCCTTTTCTTCACCCGGCTCGCCTTTTTCCGCATAAAGAGGCGCACGGACAGCCGATGTCGCGAAATGGGAATTTCCGCGGCCGCCATGCCCGCCTTTGACGATGAGGGCTTCCTGTCCATTCTGCGTCATATCCGCCAGAAGCTCGCCGGTCTTATTGTCATAGACCATCGTTCCGAGCGGCACCTCGACGAAGACATCTTCTGCATTTTTGCCGAACATTTCTTTGGCGCCGCCATTGGCACCGGCTTTGGCTGCGAATTTTCTATGACGGCGGAAATTGATCAGCGTATTCAGGTCACTATTCGCTTTGATGAAGACCGAGCCGCCCTTGCCGCCATCACCGCCCGACGGGCCGCCGCGCGGTACATACTTCTCACGGCGGAAGGAAACCATCCCGTCCCCGCCCGCACCGGAGACTACAATAATCTTTGCTCTATCGATAAACATAGGTACCTCATTGTATAGAATGACAACACTTACAGATGAATAGGGTTCGGGGTTCAGGGTTCAGGGTTGTAGTGGCGGCTTCGCCGCAGTATATATGGGGCGATGCCAGAAAGTCTGCGGATAGCAGGTTTCCCGTTTTGAATTTTCCAATCATTGCCCACATGACCGCGAATGACAAAGATTTCTCGCTTCGCTCGAAATGACGATGCAGGAGTCTAATGTCTCCTAGTCTCTCAGTCACTCCTAATCCCTGTCCACTCATCCCTGCTTTCAAACTTCCCGACTTCTTGCATCTGTACACAAAAATTCTATTCTATTATACAGAGAAATTCCTCACTTTTCCACATAAATCTATATGTGAGAGCAAAAAACGATACATAGGCAAGGCTGATGCATTTCCCTGGACACTACATGCCTCTCCTCACTTCTGATCAAAGTCCTAAAAATCACACAAAAAACGCTATCCACTTTTTCGTGGATAGCGTTTTTATATGGAAAAACCGTGTGTTTCCCCAGAATCATTCAGATGACTATTCATATAGGGACTGTTCCAATCCATGCAGGAATTTGATATAGTTTGTCTTCCCGCTGAAAATTCTCATGGCAGACAACGGTGTAAGTCCCATTTTGTCGAACGTATTCATACTGAAAACATTCTTCACGTCACGAAGAGCCACGAAATCAGAGGCAATATACGTATCCAGCAGTCCTCTGGCGATCTGCTGGATATTCAGCGGATAGGCCGCGAGGAAATGCTGCACAGATGGCTGCTCTGTCCTTTTCCGCTTGCTCATTGGCGGCTCGATGTCATAGCCAAAGTACGCGATGATGTCAAAGACATCAGCCTCGTATCCATACTGGGTATAGAACCGGTCGCCCCATTCGATTTCAAGGAGAAGGTCGGAGGCTAACTTGGCCTTATTGTTGTTCACCAGCCATGCTTTCTTGAAGTCCTCATACTTCGGATACTGCATCACGATATTATTCCGGATTTCGGAATTCAGACTTTTTTCCACCAGATTCCCGTTCTCATCACGGTAGAATACATCTTCATTCACGATTTCTACATCCACGCCGTTGATGCGGATGACCTTCCCCTGGGGATGCTCTCTCAAGTTTCCCTGTGGGCGGCTGGGGCGGACAGGCGGCTTCGGGAATTTGTTATCTTCCGGTACCGTCGTCACATCAGCCGGGCTGCCATCAAAGTCTGGGTCGTTGAATTTGGTATAGTTCTTTCGGAAATCAAGGATGGTGAAGAACATCTTCGAGTCTTCCTCTCCATCACACACGTATTTTTCCTTGATGCGGGTGCCCCTTCCGATGATCTGCTTGAATTCGGTCATAGAGCCGATTTTCCTATCCAGCACGATGATTTTACAGGTCTCCGCATCGACGCCCGTACTCATGAGGCGGCTTGTCACAGCGATGACAGGATATTTCGAAGACGGGTCGATAAAATTATCCAGCTGCGCTTTCCCGTACTCGTTATCCCCCGTGATCTGCATGATATACCGGGTATCTTCGGCGACGAGGTCCGCATTTTCATTTTCGAGGAGCCGCACCATTTCCTGGCAGTGGGGAATATCCTCACAGAAAACGATGGTCTTGGCATAGCGCATATCATTCGTCTTCATGAAGTCCGTGATTCGCTTCGCTACCGCCTTGCGCCGGTCCGGCAGGACGATGATGCGGTCGAAATCATCCTGCGTGTAGGTACGGATGGGGACGGGATCGCCGTCCACGTCCGTCGTATTTTTGGCTGGCGTCCAGCCGTTTTTATCGATATTCAGTTCCACGTTCACGACACGGTACGGCGCGAGGAAACCGTCTTCGATGCCCTGCTTCAGGGAATAGGTATAGATTGGCTTCCCGAAGTAGACCAGATTGCTCTGCTCCATCGCCCTGGCGTATCGCTCTTTCGCCCTGGTCAGGGCTTTCGTGTACTTCCTGACATCGACCGCCAAATGCTGCCTCTTGGCAAAGGCGAGGTTTGTTTCCGCTTCCCTGATAGCAGACTCCGCATCTTCCAGTCCCCCATCCTTCGGCGTAGCCGTCATGCCGACCTGGACAGCGCTTGCGAAATACGTGAGGATTTTATGCCAGTTGGAGTCATCATTGGCACTGCCCCTATGACATTCGTCGATGATGATGAGGTCGAAGAAATCGCGGGGCAGCTGCTTGTAATAGTCTTTTTCCACGCCATTGTCATTCCCGACGAGCTGCTGGTACAGCCCCAGGAAAATATCCTTCGACGTATGGATGTTCTTGTTATCGATTTTCTCCATCGCATGCATGAAAGGATAGAAATCCTTCCGCATCGTCTGGTCGATTAGGATATTCCGATCCGCGAGGTACAGGATTTTCTTGAAGGTATGGGTATGCCAGAAGCGGTAAATGATCTGGAACGAGCAGAACGTCTTCCCCGTCCCCGTCGCCATGACGAGGAGGAGCCGCTTCTTCCCCTTCTCGATATGCTCAATGGTCCGGTTGATGGCGATCCGCTGGTAGTACCGTGGCCGCTTGCCGTTCAGCGTGGTGTAGTACGGCTCCGTATAGAGCTCCACCATCTCATCATCGAGGCACATCTCATGACAGCAGCGGTTCCAGAGGGCTTCTTTCGTCGGGAACTGCATCATTTTCAGATTCTTGTTAATCCCCGTAATGAGGTCAAGCTCGATGAGATCATCCCCGTTCGTGGCATAGGCGAAGGGCACATCCAGCCGACGGGCGTATTCCTTCGCCTGGTTGTAGCCTTCATCGGCCGAATGGGCGGAGCCCTTCGCCTCCACGACGGCGAGGGGCACGTTTTCATTGAAGCAGAGCAAGTAGTCCGCCTTCTTCGGCTTGCCCCGGTGGGGTTCATTGTATTCATCGATGGAAATCACCCCATTCGTGATGGGGTATTCCATATGGATATCGTGCCGCCCGCCCCATTTGTCTTCCAGCACCGGCGTAATGAAACGCAGCTTCGTGGATTCTTCATTCTCATCCACCGTCTGGCCATATTCGACTCTTGATTCCATAGGTTTCACATCCTTTCTCAGTGTTCCGACAGGCTGTCACATAAGGGCAGGAGCTGATCCAGCTTCTCTACGATCCGCTGCTGCTCGGGAAGTGGGGGGAGCGGAATCACGATTGACTTAATGACTGCGGGCTTCAATTCCGT
>ULVD01051426.1_pt1 | contig 16394 bp, 11 predicted proteins | sample 1959101 | NCBI WGS metagenome assembly ULVD01 (sample SAMEA4835777, study PRJEB28245) | human gut metagenome | biome: gut microbiome; material: fecal sample | place: Denmark | collected 2008
TGTTATTCTATAAAAGATACGGAGCGCAAAATGGCTGATATATTCGAGCTTTTCAAGAAGATATCAAAAGAGGAGAAGAAGGAGACTTCCGCGCCTGTTTCGTGGATAATCGCCGGGCTTGGAAACCCCGGCAGGGACTACGAGATAACAAGGCACAACGCGGGCTTTCTCTGTATGGATGTGCTTTCCGACCGCTGCGGTGTACGGGTGGACAGGGCAAAATTCCACGCGCTGTGCGGCGAGGCGACGATATCAGGTCAGCGCGTCTTGCTTATGAAGCCCATGACCATGATGAACTCCTCGGGCGAGGCGATACGCGAGGCGGCGGCGTTTTATAAAATTCCTCCCGAGCATATACTTGTGCTGGTGGATGACATATATCTGCCCGTGGGGCATCTGCGGGTGCGTTCAAAAGGAAGCACGGGCGGACACAACGGGCTTAAAAGCATAATTTATCAGCTTAATTCCGATAACTTCCCCCGTCTGCGCATCGGCGTCGGTGAAAAGCCGAATCCGGATATGGCGCTTATGGACTGGGTGCTTTCGCGCTTCAACGCGGAGGATCGCGCGGCGCTTCTGCCCGCCTTTGAGGTTGCCTGCGACGGTTGTGAGATGATACTGGCGGGCGAGACCGAGCGCGCCATGCAGCACTGCAACAGTCACAGATGACCAAATACCGATAGGATTCAGATGGAAACTGCAAAACAAAGAAGCATATTTACCGGAGCAGTGCGCTCCGACCCGGAATACCGCCAGCTGCTTGAGGCGGTCGGGGTACAGCGCAGGGCAAATCCCAAGCCTGTGCTTGTCACCGGGCTTTGCGAGGGAGCGTGCGACGCGCTTTGCGCGGCGCTTGCCGAGGATATTCCCGGCGGGCGACCGGTGCTTGTCGTCTGCCCGGAGGAAAAGGAATGCCTGCGACTTGCGTCGATATGCACGGTGCTGGGGCTGCGCGCCGCCTTTTATCCCGTGCGCGACCTGAATTTTTACAACATGACCGCCTCGCGCGAGTTTGAGCATAACCGGCTGGGGATCCTTTTCGGGATCACAGGCGGGCTTTTTGACGTTATTCTCACCACGCCCGACGCGGCGCTTGGCTACACCATGCCGCCGTCGGCGCTCTCTGAGCATCTCATTACGGTCAGCCTTGAAGGCTCGGCGGATGCCGGAGCGGGCGCGGGCGGCGTTGAGGCGCTTGCCATGCGTCTTTCCGCGGCGGGGTACATCCGCGCCGACGCCGCATCCTCCGAGACGCTTGGAAGGTCGGGGCTTGTTGAAGGTCCGGGTCAGTTTGCGGTGCGCGGCGGAATCGTGGATGTTTATGCGCCGTCAATGCGCATCGTGCGCGCCGACGGCAGCCGCGGCGGAGGCTCTTTTGCGCTGCGGATCGAGTTTTTCGGCGACGAGATCGACCGTATGGGACTGTTTGACACCGCCACACAGCGCGTGACCGAGCAGATAAGATCGGCGACACTTGCCCCAGCGCGTGAGCTGCTTGCGGGACGCGCCGAGCTTGAGGAGATCGAGGCGGCGGTGCGGCTCCTTCGCCGCAGGACAAAGGATCAGCGCGTCATGGACGAGCTGGACGGGGAGCTGTCCGCCATTGGAACAGCGCTTGAGTCGGGCAGCGAGGTGCGTTTTCTTGATAAGTATATTTCATTGGTATATTCCGAAAAGACCTGTCTGCTCGATTATTTTTCTCCGATGACTCTCTGCCTTATCCGCGGAAATGCGGCGGTAAACGACAGGCTCAAGGCGGCGGAGTGGCACGCGGCAAAGGAAGCGGAGGAAATGGTGACGTCCGGCGTTATTGCCGGGAAGTACGCCGAATACAGTGCGCCCGCATCGGCGCTTTCGAGCTTTATTTCAAGGCATACAACGGTGCTGCTTGATTCACTTATGCAGGGGATGTCGGGTGCGGAGCTTGGCGGACTTTACGGCTTCCGCACCAAGCACGCGCTCAGCTGTGCCGGAAACGATATGCTTCTTCGCGAGGAACTTGAAAACTACTTCAAAAGCGGCTGCCGGGTGGTAATAATGGCAGGCAGCGAGGCATCGGCGGCAAATTACGCCGGGCTGTTGCGCGAGTGGGGCTACAGCGCGCGCGACGCGGGAGACGGCTCCTCCCTTGACCCCGACACGATAGGCAGAGGAGAGGCGGCGGTAATTTCCGAAGCTCCGGTCTCACCGTTTGAAATGACTGTTCCGCGCATTGCAATAATCACCGTGCTTGCCGACGCGCGCGCCGGGGCGGTATCTGCGTCCTCACGCGCACGGAAGCGGAAAAAACGCGACTCCGCAACCGAACAGATAATGTCATATGCCGATCTGTCGGTCGGGGATTATGTGGTTCACGAGTCGCACGGTATCGGTCGGTATCTCGGCATCACCACCCTGGAGGTGGACGGCGTTACCCGCGACTACGTTACAATACAATACGCAGGTTCCGACCGCCTTTTTATGCCGGTCGAAAAGCTCGACAAGGTTTCAAAGTATATCGGCGCGCGCGCCGATGACGATACTCTGCGGCTTTCCAAATTCGGCGGCGCGGAGTGGGGAAAGACCAAGGCAAAAACCAAGGCGTCACTGAAAAATATTGCCAAGGAGCTTATAAAGCTTTACGCTGAGCGTATGCGCAGACCGGGCTTTGCTTTTCCGAAGGACGATGATTTTCAGCGGGATTTTGAATCCGCGTTTGAATATGAGGAGACCTCGGCGCAGCTTGACGCGACGGAGGACATCAAGGAGGACATGGAAAAGCCGCGTCCAATGGACCGGCTGCTTTGCGGGGACGTTGGCTACGGCAAGACCGAGGTGGCGCTGCGCGCCGCGTATAAGGCGATCGTCGCGGGCAAGCAGGTGGCGCTGCTTGTGCCGACGACCATTCTTGCGCTTCAGCATTATCAGACGGCGACCAGCCGTATGCGCGCTTTTGCCGTCAATGTGGAAATGCTTTCCCGCTTCCGCACCGACAAGCAACAGAAAAAGATCATTGCCGACATTGCACGCGGGGATATTGACCTCATCATCGGCACTCACAGGCTGCTTTCAAACGATATAAAATTCAGCGATCTCGGTCTGCTTATCGTTGACGAGGAGCAGCGCTTCGGCGTGGCTCAGAAAGAAAAGATAAAGCAGGCGGCGGGAAATGTCGATGTGCTTTCTCTCAGCGCGACGCCAATTCCGCGCACACTCAACATGGCTATGACGGGCATACGTGACATTTCGGTGCTTGACGAAGCTCCGGGCGACCGTTTGCCGGTGCAGACATATGTGCTTGAGCATGACGACATAATAATAATGGACGCGATAAAGCGCGAGCTGAGACGCGGAGGACAGGTCTTTTACCTGCACAATACCGTTGAGACGATCGACGGAGTCGCCGCCAAGATCGCCAAGGAGATCCCCGAAGCCACGGTGGTCACGGCGCACGGAAAAATGGACAAGGAAAGACTTGAAGCCATATGGGCGGATATGACCGCAGGAAAGATAGACGTGCTTGTCTGCACCACGATTATTGAGACCGGGGTCGACGTTCCCAACGCAAACACTCTTATCGTTGACAGCGCGCACAGAATGGGGCTTTCACAGCTGCATCAGCTCCGCGGGCGTGTCGGACGCTCCTCGCGGCGCGCATATGCGTATTTCACCTATCCGCGCGGGCGTGCACTCAGTGAGATAGCGGAAAAGCGGCTTGAGGCGATACGCGAGTATGCCGAATTCGGAGCCGGCTTCCGCATAGCCCTGCGTGATCTTGAGATACGCGGCGCGGGAAGCATCCTCGGCGCTGAACAGCACGGGCACCTTGACGATGTCGGATATGATATGTACGTCAAGCTGCTCAACGAGGCAGTGCTTGAAGAAAAGGGCGAAAAACCTGCGGAGAGGACGGAATGCACCGTCACGATATCTCAGGATGCTTATCTGCCCGCATCGTATGTGCCCTCCGGCGCTCAGCGCATGGCGCTTTACAAGCGCATAGCCCATATCACCTCTCAGCAGGATGCCGACGAGCTTTACGACGAGCTGCTTGACCGTTACGGCGAGCCTCCGGCGGCGACGGGCACTTTGCTTGACATCGCTCTGCTGCGCCACCGTGCCGAGCAGTGCGGGATCACGGCGGTGACTCAGAGCGGCGGGGATATACGCATAGTGCCGTCGGAATTCGATCCGCTGATATGGCAGGAGCTTTCGGCATCAATGCCGTCACGTCTGCGCGCAGTCCTCGGCTCTACCACCTATGTCACTCTGCGTCTGCGCAGCGGGGAGGACGCGGTAGGCATAATTAACAGATTGTTTGAAAAATATATCGAGATTCGGGACAAAGCGCAGTAGACAAACTCAATTTTAAGTTGTATAATATTTATATATTTACTCGAACCGGCGGAGGAAACGGAAAATGAAAAAAAGAAAGATCCTGAAGATATGTGCGGCGGCAATGGCGTTGCTGCTTGCGCTCCTGTGCATGGTTTCATGCTCCTCCCTCGGCTCTCCGGTCATGACCCTGGGTAAGACCGAGATAACGGGAAGCATGATAGAATTCTGGATGTCCCGCTACAAGGCGCAGTTTGAGTATTCCTACGGTCAGGGGCTGAAGGAGGCTTACGGGCTTTCCTCGGTGGACAGCATCTGGAGCATTCGCGTCAGCGACGATTCGGCGCAGACCTATGACGATCTGTTCAGCTCATATATTTACGATAATGCGAAAACATATCTCTGTGCGCTTTATCTTTTTGACCAGTATGACCTTAAGCTCCCCTCATCGACGGTTGAAAGCGTTGACGCGGTGATGGATGATTTCATCGAAAATCTTGCCGACGGAAGCAAAGCGGAATTCAATGCTATCCTTGCCGCCTACGGCATCAACGCAAAGACACTGCGTGAGCTTTATCTCATTGACGAAAAGGTGAGCTATCTGCGTGAATATCTGTTCGGCACAAACGGGGTCGAGCCGGTGACGGCACAGCAGATGGAGGATTACTATCAGAAAAACTTCGTCCGTATGAAGCAGATATGCGTGTTTGTAAATCAGCGTCCCAAGATGAACGAGGACGGAACCTATGCCACCGACAGCTCGGGAAATATCGCGTACGTTGATATGACCTCCGAGGAGAATGTCGAGGCGCGCAAGAAGATAGCCGAGGCGATGGATAAGCTCGGGAGCGGCGGTGATTTTGAGACCGTGCTTTCGGAATACGACGAAAACAGTGCGGACGACGTTTATACCAACGGCATATACATGAGCGCCGAGTCCGCATTCGGAAATGACGCCGATCTGCAGAAGATATACGAGGCGCTTTGCGATATGGAGGTGGGGGAGACACGACAGCTGGAGCTGACGAACACCCTGCACATCATCAAGAAGTATGAGCTTGACCCCGGTGCGTATTCCAAGAGTGAAAACTCCGATTTCTTCCTCTATTACGATTCCGGAAGTATGTCGTATCAGCCGTTTACTCAGTATGTCAAAACGCCGATATTCCTTGAATATATTGCCGATCGCCTTGAGCAGTATTCGTCCGACATAAAGATAGACGAGGAAGCGCTGAACGAGTACAAAATAAGCAAGGTAAAGGCAAATTATAATTTCTGAGCTTCCGCTGATATTTCTTTCGCCGCCGGGCATTGCCCGGCGGCGAACTCGATTTAACGGTGCGGACTTAAATTAGCTCTTGACAAATCCCGCGCGTTGTGATATACTAACGCTTGCAATCGCATAGAAAATCAGGGGTGCTGGCGTATGCCGGCTGAGATGCCGAATGGCGAACCCTTTACCTGATACGGATAATACCGGCGTAGGTAGCATTTTCGCGGGTTTTTCTGCCCAAAAGAAACTGACCACCGGAGGTTTTCCGTGCGGTTAGTTTTTTATTTTTTCAGGAGGTCCTTTTCATGAGTGTTATGAAAAAGGAACAGATCCATGCCATGACGGAAGGCGCCGTTATGGTTGCTGTGGCGACAGTGCTCAGCCTTATCCGCTTTATCAAGTTTCCGTTCGGCGGATCGGTAACGCTGCTTTCCATGTTTCCCATTATCCTTTACAGCATCCGCCGTGGTGTGAAAAAAGGTCTGTTCGCGTCATTTGTCTATGCCGTCCTTCAGCTGCTGCTTGAGATCGGCGAGATAATGACCTGGGGTCTTACTCCCGGCGTGCTTGTAGCCTGCTTCCTTTTGGATTACCTTATCCCCTTTACCCTTATCGGTCTGGGGGGATTGTTCCGTAAGAGCGGTTATGCCGGATGGCTTGGCGGTACGGCTTTTGTTATCGTGCTGCGCTTTGCCTCACATTACATCTCCGGAGTGTATCTCTGGCAGTCGGTCGGAGAAATACTCGGTCACAATTTCGCCTCTCCCTACCTTTACAGCTTGGTCTACAACGGCGCATACATGGGTGTCGAGCTTATCATCACAATGATAGCCGCAGCTGTTTTCTTTGCCATTCCGCAGACCAAAAAGGTGCTGCTTCAGATGGGGCTTACCGAAAAGCTGATCTGAGTTTCAGACACAGAAAAACCTATATAAAGATCCCGGTCTTTCCGTTTTTCGCGGAAAGACCGGGATCGGTTTATAATTAAAAAGTGCCGCTACAGTAAAGCGGTAATGGCGCGGGTCGGTATGAAAAATGCAACTCTGCCTGTAAGCCGGGTTCTGTCTTGGACGACCATCTGTCTTTGCGTCCCGTCGCCGGAACGCTCCACGGCTTTTCGCCGTGTGCCACCCGGGGATATGTGTCGGGCAAACGATCCCCATGCGGTGTTGCTTCGGATAGGGTTTACAGCGGACCCGTGTTACCACGGGAACTGGTGAGCTCTTACCTCGCCTTTCCACCCTTGCCGCCGCCCAAAGGCGGCGGCGGTTTATTTCTGTTGCACTTTCCCGGCAGTCGCCTGCGGCTGACGTTATCAGCTATCCTGCCCTGTGAAGCCCGGACTTTCCTCACGGTATGACCTTTCGGCATGATACCGCGCGGCCGTCCGGCAGAGTTGCGGCTATTATTATAGCATTCCCCGGCGCCTTTGTCAAGCGCCGGGGATGTGGCTTTTGGACGGCTTATCTGACGATTCCCTTGGTGCAGAGCCACTCCGACCACTGGCGGTAGTATTTGCCGTACACGTGTACGCCGTCGCCGCTGTACGGAGCGGTAAGAGCGTGGTTTTCATCGTCGAAAAATTCGTTTATGTCAATGTAGTAGGTCTTTCTGTAATCCGCAAGCGCGGCAATTCCGGCGTTCACCTGATCTATCTTTTCATTGGAAATGAATTTGTTCACCCGATTGTCCGAGTATTCCTTTGTGACGTGCAGGTTGGCGCAGAGGAATATAAGTGCGTCCGGCTGGTATTGGCGAACCATGTCGGCAAGATAGCCGATGTTTGCGACGATGTTCTTTACATAGTCGCCCATTTCATTTATTCCCAGCATGATATATATCTTGCCGTATTTTCTCTCAGCAAGCAGCGCCGCCAGCGTGGTCTTGCCGTATTTGGTCTTGATGCCGGATGCGTCAACGCCGGAGGTGTATTCATATTCACCACGCATGGCGTAGCCTGCGATCATGCCGGAGGTGCAGAAGAAGGTGGCGTTTTTAAGATTGCCCACGCTGTAATCCCTCAGCCCCACGGTGCGCGAGTCGCCGATGAACAGCGCGTCGTCAAAGTAGGAAAGATCAACGGTGGTGAATCCGTCAAACACCGGCGCGGGAGCTGTCGTCTCGGGCGCGGAGGTGACGGGCGGCTGAAGTGTGGTTTCGGGGGGCAGCTCCGATGAGGAATCGGGGGACTGCGAGGTGACGTCTCCGTCAGGGGACGAGGTTACGTCAGGCGAGGAGGTCTCGTCCGGCATGGATGTCATGTCAGGTGTCCCGGTGGTGCCGGGGATATACGTCGTTACATCCGGGATACCGGTGCTTTCCGGCGCGTCAAAGCTCTCCTCCGGCTTCCAGAGCCCGTATGTGTCGCCGATCGACTTGATGGCGAACGGATATGCAACGGCTATTCCCGCCGCAAATATAAGTAATGTTGCAATAGGTTTTAACTTTTTCATGTGATATCAGTCCGTTCTCAGAAATTTCCATACATGAAGGGGTCTCCGGCGCTCCGGCAGAGAAAGAATACCGATACGCACAGCACTCCAAGCAATATTATGTCGCCGACAAGAGTTTTATTCAGACGGTTCTTTATCAGCCTGGGCAGGGAAGTACAGCAGACGATACCGAGCAGGATGTAAACTCCGTACTGAGCGGCGTAGGCAAGCCAGTCGCCCTGCACGGCAAAGACCTCCCCCTGCGGGAGAAACGGAAAGAGACGGCAGAAGAATATTCCGAGCTTTTGCAGGTCGGTAACGGCAAATACCGTCCAGCTGAGCGGTATCACCGCCGCCATATAAATGTGACCGACAACAGGGTGGGCTTCAAGCTGCTTACCGTAGATGAATTTTTCCGCCGTGATGATGAGGAAAAGCACAAGTCCCCAGATTATGAAGTTAAGCGACGCACCGTGCCACATTCCGGTAAAGAGCCAGACGACAAGGAGATTGAAAACAGTGCGCCATGCGCCGCAGCGGCTGCCGCCGAGCGGTATGTAGATGTATTTTTTGAACCACCGGTTGAGCGTGATGTGCCAGCGCCGCCAGAAGTCACTCATGCTGAGCGAAAGATAAGGCTCGCGGAAGTTTTCTGGGATATCAAAGCCCATCATTTTTCCCGTTCCCATAGCCATCAGCGAATATCCGAAAAAGTCAAAATAAATGTAAAGGGAATACGCGATGACGGAAAGCCACGCAAGCGGTGAGGAGATGCTGTCGTATCCCAGCCCCGCGACCCGTGACCACATGGCGGAGAGATTGTTGGCAAGTATTGCCTTCAGCCCGAGTCCGGCAATGAATATCCGCGCGCCGTCCGCAAAGCCGTCAAGGGTGTAGCTGCGAGCATGCAGCTGCTCGCGCATTTCGGGGTATTCGGTTATAGGACCGGCAACAAGGCAGGGGAACATACACATAAAGACCGAAAAATCAAGCGGTGAGCGTTCGGCGGGGCAGTCGCCGCGGCACACGTCCGCAAGGTATGAGACGGCGCGGAAGGCGTAAAAACTCAGCCCCATCGGGAGAATGAACCCCGAGGTATTGAAGCTGACGCTGAAGGGAAGTATTGCGGAGAGCAGATTGCCGAGTCCGCCGAACAGCGACTCTGCGTACTTGAACAGAAACAGACTTCCGATGTTTATTACCGCGCCGATTGAGACCCATATCCTTCCGCGTCGCGGGAAAAAGTCGATAAGAAGCCCAAGCGCGTAATTTGCCACGGTAAGCGCTGCAAGTATTATCAGAAAGGCGGGATGCTTGTAGGTTCCGACGGCATAAAATATTACGCTGCCGATAAAAACCGCGGCGTTCCGGAAACGCGACGGTAACAGATAATATATTATAAAAAATACAGGGAAAAACAAAAAAATAAATTCAAGGCTGCTGAAATTCACAACTGACTCCTTATGTGCGGGGACGGCGCTGCCGCTCCGTGGTGAGAAAAAGCAAAAGGAAGCAAAAAACGCATAAAAAATTATTCAAAGGGGCGTTTTTTTGCATTCGGGGTTATTGACAAAAGAAAAAAAGCGTGATATAATATCAAAGTCGTCGGTTGACGGCACAATTCAATATGCGGGTATGGCGGAATTGGCAGACGCGCTAGATTCAGGTTCTAGTCGGGGCAACTCGGTGGAGGTTCAAGTCCTCTTACCCGCACCAGTCGATAGTCCCTTACGCATAAGCGTCGGGGGCTTTCTTCTTTTCCGCTCCCGCCGCGCACCGGCACCTTTTGGGTGTACCCTGCTCCGGGGGCTTTTTGTTTTACGGCGCGCGTCACATAGTTACCTTTAATTATATCTCAAATACTCCGACGCCGCAAGTCTTTTTCGTAAAAACGCGATGAAAAAAAAGGGAAATTCATATCTTCATCGGGATGTGCCCGCTATCTCCGAGGTGCGTCGCCTCCTCATGCTTGACAGAGCCGACGCCGGAGGATATAATTAAGTAAACAAAAATAATATATGTATTTGCGCGGAGTCGTGAGCTTACCTTTTGCCGGTGCGGCGGATATATTCCGAGTACATCCGGCGCGTAAGCTCATAAAGCGTAAACAGGGTATCGCTTATCATGCTTATTTCAAACGGTGCGCAGAATTCCCTGAAGTCAGCCTTGTCTTTTGGCGTGCGATACATACATCCGCGTATATCGCCGGAATAGACAAGAGAAGCGCCCGCGCACTCCGAAAGCATTGAATAAATATCGTCGGGGCGGCAGTTATATGCAGGCGCGGGTAAGGAAATACATGACCTGTCGAGCAGTGCCGCCACAAATTCGGAGCAGGAAAATGCCTTGTGCGTCCGGAATCCGCCCGTAAGCGGGTAGCTTGCGACCGAAAGCAGATTGTACATATAATCATGGTCGGCAAGTATCTGCCTTACCGTTTGCTTTATACGTTCGTATTCTTCTGCGCTTACCCTTACTTCGAACACCGCCGTCGGAACGGGGGGCGTTCCCGCCAAGCGTATAGCGGCTGAGGTATTCATGCACAATGCCTCCGACAAAAGGGGTGCGGTATTTAAGGCGGGCAAAGGAGTAGGTATGTATAAGCTGAGCGTCAAAGGCAATCGAGGCGTGGTTGAATTTTGTTCCGCCGAAGGCGCGTATGATGCTTGGAATAAGACCGTTGGTCTGAGTCAGTATCACAAAGATAAACCGGTCGCCGCCGGGAAAGTTACGGCTTGCGGTGCATGGCACAGGCATGCTGTTCATTTTTATGACCGTAGCTTCCGCCCGGCGAAAGCTCCCTTTCGATGGTTATAAGTCAAACTGTCCCGGCAGTATCGCGCCATGCTTCTGGCGATGAAAGGCTGCCGCGTCCGGTGCGACTATAATATTATATCTCAAAGCGCGCCGATATGCAAGTGCCGAGCTGAAAAGAGAGTGAAAAGGTTTTGATTATTCCGATTTTTCCCGGTTTTAAGCGAAAAAACGCGCGTGAGTGCAATATCCGCGCAAAAAAACGTACATTCAGCGTGAGGGGCATTTGCGCGGTCAATGTAAAAGAGAGGGGGAGGAGTGCTTGGAGGATGAGGCAATCATCGGGCTGTTTTTCGGAAGAGACGAGTCGGCTCTCGGCGAGCTACAGCAGAAGTACGGGCGGATGCTTGATTCAATAGCCCGCGGCATAACGGGAGACGAGCTTGACGCCGAGGAGTGCGTCAACGATACATATCTTGCCGCGTGGCGGCAGATACCGCCTGACAGACCGCAAAATCTTCCGGCATATCTTTGCCGTATTGTCCGCAATCTTTCCTGCCATGTGCTTGATCGCCGCCGGGCGCAGAAGCGGACGGCAGAGCTGTTGCCGCTGACAGACGAGCTGGCGGAGGCGTTGCCCTCGGGCGAGAGCGTTTCGGCATCTCTTGAGGCGCGTGAGCTTTCGGCTGCCATCGACCGCTTTCTGCGTACGCTGTCCGCGGAGGCGCGCATGGTGTTTGTTCGCAGATATTTTTACGCCGACACGGTAGCCGCGATTTCAGAGCTTACCGGTATGAGCGAATCAAAAATAACTTCCGTCCTTTTCCGGACGCGGAAAAAGCTGCGGTCGTACCTTGAAAGTGAGGGATTTTACCTGTGAGTACAAATAATATTACCTCCGCCGTGGAGCTTTTGCGGTGCATGGGCGGCATCGGCGAAGACCTGATAATCGAGGCTTCGACGGAAAATGTCCGCTCGCGTTTTGCGCGCCGTAAAAGAAAAAGCCTTGCCACGGTACTCGGCGGGCTTGCTGCCTGTCTTTTGTTTGCCGTAGCGCTGTCTTTTCCGACCTTGGTGATGAAGCCGAAATTTAATAACACCGGCGGGAATGAGGAAAATAAATGGAACGACCGCACCGAAAATTCCAACGGGATGAGTGCGTATGAGTACGGTCCGGGGACTCGCGTAATAACCGACCTTGGCGCTCTTGCCTATCGCGGGTACGGTGAAAACAGCGTTTCCTTTATCCTTACGCTCAATGAGTCGGCGGAGAATATCCGGTTTTCGTTTGCAGGCTCCGATATTACTTCCGCTTCAGCCGTTGACGCCGGGATAAGGGTCACGGTGAACGGCGTTGAGTCGCCCGGCGGCGCGCTTCCGTCAGAGCCGGGAAGCTATGAGATAACCGTTGATTATTCGGACTTTGCCGCAAGCTGTACCGCCTCCGGAGTGGACGTTCCCGGAATATTCACGGTTTCGGGATTTGGCAGATTTATCACCGGAGCGATCAGAGTAGAAGGCGTGGAGTCTCCCGACAGCTTTTACACCGATGATTTTTCGGATGTAAGGGGTAAAGATACGCTATACTGAAAACATTATTAAGAAAAGAAGATACAGCATGACAAGACTTATCATTGTAAGACACGGCGAGAGCGAGGGCAACGCCAAAAACGAGTTTCAGGGTCAGTATAATTCTGACCTGACCGACAGGGGGCATCTTCAGGCTGAATGCACTGCCGGATATCTTGACAGCTTCAATATCGACGCAATTTATTCAAGCGATATCCGGCGCGCAATGTCGACAGCTGCGCACGTCGCGGAAAGGCGCGGAATGCAGGTGACCCCGGACGCAGGCTTGCGCGAGATATATGCGGGCGTGTGGGAACGGATGAAGTTTGACGATATAGCCGCGCAGTATCCCGACGCTTACCGCGCATGGCGCGGGGACATAGGCAACTGCCGTTGCCCCGGAGGAGAAAGCGTCGCGGAGCTATGCAGCCGCATAAAAGCCGCACTTGACCGCATAGCATCGGAGAACAAGGGCAAAAGTGTGCTTGTCACGACACATGCTACTCCGATACGCGCCATGCGCTGTGTGTGGCTGGGACTTTCGCTGTCACAGATGCAGAATATCCCCTGGGTGCCAAACGCCTCGGTCACGGTGACCGATTACTGTGATGACGGAGGCTACAGGATAGTTATGTACGGAGAAGCAGGACACCTTATTGAGGCGGGGCTGCTTACCTGTCTATCAAAGAAAATATAATTTTTTGGAGGAATTTTGAAATGAAGATCAGAAGAATCGCTCTGGCGCTTACGGCGCTGCTGCTTTCGTTGAGTCTTGGCTGCGGGCTTTGCTCCTGCGCGCTGAACATTTCCGCCAACGAGCTTTCGGCGGGGTACTCGCGCCGTGCGGACGACGAGGGCGCGGCAGGTGAGGAATTTTACAGTGCAATGTCTGCGCTGGCGTTCACCCTGCTTGAAGGCTCGCTTGACCCTGACGGCGGAAACACGCTTATTTCCCCGTTTTCAATTGCAATGTGCATTTCAATGATCGCAAACGGCGCTGACGGAGAGACCCTTTCCCAGCTTGAGACGCTGCTCGGTATGGATATTGACACACTCAACCGTGCAATGTATGCCTGCGCCATGGGACTTGCGGGGGAAAAATCCCCCTTCGGCACGGCAAATTCCATCTGGTTCCGGGACACAGGCATTGACGTGGAGAAGGATTTTTTGCAGACCAATGCGGACTGGTACGGCGCGCAGGTATATTCCTCTCCTTTTGACGCAAACACGGTGAAGGACATTAATAACTGGTGCGCAAAATACACCGATGGAATGATCGATAAGATCATAGATGAAATACCTGCAGATACGCTTATGTACATTATCAACGCTGTCTGCTTTGATGCGGAGTGGGAAGAAAAGTATGAAGATGATGATATAAAGGACAAGAGCTTTACAAACCGCGACGGCACTGTTTCGTCGGTGAAGATGATGATGTCCGACGGTGAGACATATATTGCAAGCGATACTGCGGAGGGCTTTTCAAAAAGCTACAAGGGCGGGAAATTCAGCTTTGTAGGTCTGCTTCCCAAGGACGAGAATACCGATATCAACGAGTTTGCCGCCTCTCTTGACGGAGAGGAGTGGCTCCGGATGTGGAACAGCCGCGGCGGAAGCGTTAAAGCTGGCATTCCGGAATTCAGTTTTGACTTCAGCGTAAGGCTCAACGATGTGCTTGAAGATATGGGAGTCTGCGATATGTTTGATCCTGCAAAAGCCGAGTTTTCACGCCTTGGAAAGTCTGAGTTGGGAAATATCTATTGCAGCTACGTGATGCACAAAACGTTTATTGAGGTCAACCGCCACGGAACACGCGCCGCCGCCATTACGTGGGGGGCAATGAATAAGGAGTCGGCAATGCCGCAGTATGTTATTCTTGACCGCCCGTTTGTCTGTGCGATAGTGGATAACGCGACCGGGCTGCCGCTTTTTGTCGGTACGGTGACGGAGATACGGTAATAAGACAATACGATGTAACGAATATTTTCAGAAATTCGTAAAAATGGGGCTGTTAAAAAACTCGATGTTTTTTACGGCGATCTTGGTCGGTTTTGTCCTTGATCTTGTCCGAATTCGGGTGAATGCTGTGCCAAAATGACGGCTTTAAGCCGTCAAGACCAATGTAGTTTGGGGTGTTAAAAAATTCAGAAGGAATTTTTTAACACCCCTGTTTTAAGTTTTATTCTTCCTCTTTGGGAATTATACCGTCAAGTCTTGAGTCACCGCGCGCCTCCATTTCCATGTATTGCGGAAGCGTCAGCAGCACGGTGCGGGGTTTTGTGCCGTTCATGCCGGAGACAAAGCCCATCTTAGCCATCTGGTCGATAAGTCTTGCGGCTCTGCCGTAGCCTATCGACAGCGTTCTTTGAAGATACGAGGTGGCGATAGTTCCGTTGTCAACGGCAATTTTAAGCGCCTGACGGAACTGCGGATCTCCCCCGGCAGCCACTGCCGCAGAGGAATCCCCTCCGGAGAAGGATGCCGCGCCTTTCTTTCCGGCGGCGACGCGCTCCGCCTCACGGTCGATATCGCTCATGAAATCGCCGTCGTAATCGGCGCAGCCGTAATTGTCCTTGATAAAGCCGGTCACAGCCTCGACCTCATCGTCAACCACCAGCGCTCCCTGAGCGCGGCGGGGCTTCAGCGAGCCTATCGGTGCGTAAAGCATATCGCCCTTGCCTATCAGCTTTTCGGCTCCGGCTATGTCGATTATCGTGCGGCTGTCAACCTGTGACGCAACAGTAAAGGCGATTCTTGACGGCACGTTTGCCTTGATAAGGCCGGTGATAACGTCCACGGACGGACGCTGAGTACCTATGATGAGATGGATACCCGCCGCGCGCGCCTTCTGCGCCAGACGGCAGATGGAGGTCTCGATCTGGTCGGGGGCTGTCATCATCAGGTCGGCAAGCTCATCGATTATGATAACGATCTTCGGAAGCTGAGGATGCTCAGGGTCTCCCGCTGTTATCTTATTGTAGCCGTCGATGTCGCGCACGCCGACGTCTTCAAACAGCTCAAAGCGGTGCTCCATCTCATTTACTGCGGCGTTGAGCGTTCCCGTTGCCTTCTTTGTGTCGGTAACGACAGGCACTTTGAGGTGCGGCAGGTCGGAGTACATGCTCATTTCGATCTTTTTGGGGTCGATCATGATGAGCTGTACCTCATCGGGCCGCGCCTTGTAAAGCAGGCTGATGATTATACAGTTGATGCACACCGATTTACCTGAGCCGGTAGTACCGGCGATAAGCAGATGCGGCATCTTTCCGATATCAAAGATTATCATGTTTCCGGCAACGTCCTTGCCAAGACACGCGGTAAGCCGGCTTTCCGAATTGCGGAAGGTCTCGGATTCAAGCAGCTCGCGTATGAATACAGTGCCGCGAACGCGGTTGGGGACTTCAACTCCGACGGCGCTCTTGTTGGGAATAGGCGCTTCAATGCGCACGCCGGTCGTAGCAAGTGACAGGGCAATGTCGTCAACAAGGTTTGAGATCGTGCGTATGCGCGTGCCAGCCTCGGGATAAAGCTCGTATCTCGTGATCGTAGGTCCGCGGGAATATTCGATCTTTTTGATCCTTACATTGAATGAGGAAAGCGTCTCCATCAGCTTCTGCGCGTTCGTTCTCAGCTCGGTCTCAACGTCGTCTCGCGCCGGGGAGGTGTTGGGATGCAGAAGCTCGACGGGCGGGAATGTGTAGTCCGCCGGGCGGTCGGGAGCTTTTGCGGCGGATACCGGGCTTTCTGACAGCATTGAAACATCCGCGTCGTCATGCGGCTGGTCGCTGATGGGGGTCAGCTTGATCTCAAGCTCGCCGGAATTTGAAGTCTGGTCAGTGGTGCTTTCCTCAGCCGCAGTTGCCGTCTGAGGCTTTTCCTTGTCCGCCAACGGTTCGTCAAGTCCGCTCTTTCCGAATATTTCGTTAAGCCCGTATGGGTCGTTCTCCGGGCGTTTTTCGCGCACGGGGGGTATTTTTTTAACCGTTACCGCGCTGTCGTTTTCGGCGGCAGGAGCGGCGTTTTCGATTGCCGTGGCGGGGGCAGTGGCTGCT
>ULVD01059508.1_pt1 | contig 16378 bp, 15 predicted proteins | sample 1959101 | NCBI WGS metagenome assembly ULVD01 (sample SAMEA4835777, study PRJEB28245) | human gut metagenome | biome: gut microbiome; material: fecal sample | place: Denmark | collected 2008
TAGAATTTATATATAATAGAAAAAAACAAAGAGGAGAGATATAGATGAATTTACCCAATAAGTTAACAGTATTTAGAGTTATTTTGGTATTTGTAATATTAATAATTTCACTTATAAATATGCAAGGAACAATATTAGGAATACCTATTAATATGTTCATAATAGATATAATTTTTATCATAGCATCTATTACAGATAAATTAGATGGTTACATAGCACGATCAACAAACCAAATAACAACATTTGGAAAATTTTTAGACCCAATAGCAGACAAAATATTGGTAATTGTTTCAATGATAATATTAGTTGAACATTCTAAAATACCTTCTTGGATACCAGCAATAATAATAATGAGAGAATTTATAGTATCTGGATATAGATTGATTGCGGTAGAAAAAAAGGGGGAAGTTGTTGCAGCAAGTATATGGGGAAAATTAAAAACGGTTACACAAATGATTGCAATTATATTGGCATTTATTGATACTAATCCATTTGGAGCAATATTTACGAATTCTTTAACAGGATACAATTTCGCAATAAATTTAATAGTAACATTAATGATGATTATATGTGTTATAGCTACAATCTTTTCAGGTTGGGACTATATTAAAAATGGAAAGGATTTATTGAAATGACATTACAAGAAGCAAAAGAAAGGATTAATGAATTAAAGCCTAAAATTGAATATTATACTATAAAATATTACGAAGATGAACAGGTTATAAGCGATTTTGATTTTGATACATTAATGAAAGAATTAAAACAAATTGAAGCGGAATATCCACAGCTTATAACTACTGATTCTCCAACACAAAAAGTTGGGACAAGTCCTATAAAAAAAGGGTTTAAAAAAGTAACACATAAAGTTCCACTTCAAAGTTTACAAGATGTTTTTTCTTTTGAAGAAGTCAGAGAATTTGATACAAGAATGCAAAAGTTGGCAGAAGAATATAATTTACCATTGGAATATGTTGTAGAAACAAAAATTGATGGATTATCTACTGCACTAGAATATAAAAATGGAATTTTTGTACAAGGAGCAACAAGAGGAAATGGTCTTGTAGGCGAGGATGTTACAGATAATTTGAAAACAGTAAGAAGTATACCACATAAACTAAAAGAACCTATAAATATAATTGTGCGTGGAGAAATTTTTATAGGAAAAAAGGAATTTGATGAGTTAAATGAAGCAAGAATGGCAGACGAGGAAGAAAGATTTGCAAATGCAAGAAATGCGGCTGCTGGTTCACTTAGACAGTTGGATAGCAAAATAACTGCGCAAAGACCTTTAGACATATATATTTTTAATATTCAAGAGACGGAAGATAAAACTATAACTACACATTATCAAGGACTAGAATATCTTGAAAAAATAGGATTTAATGTAAATCCAGTAAAAATATTATGCAAAAATATAAATGAAGTAATTAAGGCTATAGAAAAAATAGGTAAGGACAGAGAAAGTTTGACCTTTGGAATAGATGGAGCAGTTGTTAAAGTAAATAATTTAGAATTAAGGGAAAAAATAGGAACAACATATAAAACACCAAAGTGGGCAGTAGCGTATAAATATCCGCCAGAAAAAAAAGAAACAAGAGTTAAAGATATAATATGCCAGGTTGGCAGAACAGGTGCAATAACGCCAATGGCAATTTTAGACACAGTAAATGTAGCTGGCTCAAATATTTCTAAAACTACATTACACAACGAGGACTTTATAAAAGAGAAAGATATAAGAATAGGAGATACTGTAATAATTCAAAAAGCAGGGGATGTTATACCAGAAATTGTAGAAGTGGTAAAAAGTAGAAGAACAGGAGAAGAAAAACAATTTAAAATGCCTAAGACTTGCCCTGTATGTGGTGCAAATGCTGTAAGAGAAGAAGGAGAAGCAGTTATACGTTGTATAGGTGTTGAATGCCCTGCAAAATTGTACAGAGGAATATTACATTTTGTATCAAAAGATGCAATGGATATAAAAGGTTTAGGAGATGCGGTAATAGATGAATTAATAAGTAGAAAGTTAATAGAAAATATTGCTGATTTATATAAACTAACGTTAGAAGATTTGAAATCATTAAAAAAAGATGGAAAGAAATTTGCACAAAATTTGATAGATTCAATAGAAGAAAGCAAAACAAGAGATTTATATAGAGTAATAACTTCTTTAGGTATTAGACATGTAGGAGTAAAGCTTGCGAAAAGCTTGGCTAAAGAATATACGACAATGGATAATTTAATAGATGCTGAACTAGAAGAACTAAAACAGAAACAAGATGTCGGGTTAATAACAGCAGAGAGTATATATAATTTCTTTAAACAAGAACAAAGTATAGACTTAATAAATAGACTAAAACAAGCAGGAGTAAATATGCAGCTGAAACAGGAACATGGCACAGATAATAGGTTTGATGGAAAAATTTTTGTTTTAACAGGTGCTTTAGAAAAATTTTCTAGAGAAGAGGCAAGCGAAGTAATAGAAAAGTTTGGTGGAAAAACTTCAAACAGTGTCTCTAAAAAAACAGATTATGTTTTAGCAGGAGAAGATGCAGGAAGTAAGTTAAAAAAAGCAAAAGAGCTTGGAATAACAATTCTAACAGAAGAAGAATTTAATAAAATGATTAAATAAAAAGGAAATGAGAAAAGATATGGAAGGTAAATATACATTTAAAGAATTTTACGAAAACCTAGAAAATGGATATCAAATTTACTATACTTATGTACGTAACAGATACCTAATATTTAAAACAGCTGAAAACTGCTACACACAAAAACTATTGAGCAAAGCAGAAAAAAATCCGCAACCTGCCCATGCAATGCTTACATTTAAAAGAGTAAAAGAAATATTCCCACATATGGAAGAAATAGAGTATAAAGTAATGAGCACTTGACATACCGGGCAAAAGGATTAACTTGTAATTCGCACAGTTAATTCTTAGAAAGGAGGCAATATGCCTCATAACCCAAAGGTCGCAAGTTCGAGTCTTGCCCCCGCAACCAAAATTTAATTAGAGTCGCAAGAGATTGCAGACTCTTTAATTTTTTAGCTAAAGATCTATTTTTACAAAGGTGGGGACAATTTGGGGACAGTCCCTACATTTTTATGCAATAAATAGCATATTTTAGCCTTACTAATTTATATTAAACTTAGAAAATCAAAAAAGTAATTTTCGAGAAATTTTGAAAAGAGTTTTTATGCGAGCACTTTCTCTAAAACATTACCAGCTTCCTTATTATTAGCCTCAACTGGATGCACATAGAAGTTTAAGGTAGTTGTTATTTGAGCATGCCCTAATCTTGATGCTATAACTGCTACATCCACATTTTGTGAAACGAGCAAAGTAGCATTTGTGTGTCGCAAACCATGGAAAGTAATTTTTAGTAGATTGTTCTTTTCAATGAAAGAACGAAACCAATCTGTAACAGTATCAGGATGCATTGGCTTACCATTCCAAGTAACAAATAGTCTATTTGAGTTAACCCATAAGTTGCCACATTTTTCTTTTTCTTGATCATACCAAGCTTTATACTTATTAAGCATATTTATTACAATATCAGGTATTCCGACTTTCCTAATTGAACTACGAGTCTTTGGATCTTTTACGAAAATGCCTTTATCTGCAATATACTGACTAGACTTAGTAATATTAACAAATCCATTCTCAAAGTCGATATCTGACCATTCTAAGCCCAATACTTCGCCTCTACGCATACCAGTAAACAATGTTAATATAACAATAGTTTGAAATTTGATTTCTTCATTTTCTAATGCCTCTAGTAATTGTTTACATTGAACAGCATCATAGTATTTAATTTGAGGTCTTTCATGCTTAGGTGGTTTTACTCTATCTGCTGGATTATAAGGTAGTATTTGCCAATATACAGCATTTTGTAACATAGCGTGTAGTAAGCGATGGTGCTCTAGTATTGTTTTAGAGGATAAGCCTTTCATTACAGTCTTTCCATTATGATTTTTACATCTTTTAAGTTGATGATCTTTTGAAAGATAATCGTAAAAACTCATAATGTGAGTTGGTTTAATATTGCATAACTTATAATGACCGAAGTAGGGGATAATTCGTGATTTTAGCATTCCTTTATATCTTTCATAAGTTTTAGGTGCTAATTCTTTTTCACCATAATTTTTAGCCCATAAATCTGTAAATTCTTTAAAGGTCATTGAAGAGATCTGTAAAACAATACCATTTTCTATCTCATAAACAAAGTTCACAAGTTCTTTGTCTGCTTCACGTCTACTATTTGCTTTAATGCTTTTGGTATATCTAATTCTGTTACCATAGCTGTCATAACCATGAGATACAATTAATCTCCAAGAGCGTTTGCCTCTCTTTTCAAGATACCCTGCCATTACTTTTTCACCTCCTTTCAGCATACCTATGGCAAGGATTTTATATATTAAATTATTTTTTCCTAACTTTAGTACTATTAATCCAGTCTTGAAATTCTTTTGCTGTAATTTCTCCATCAATAAATTTTTTCCTAATTGTAGGACCTTCTTTTTTGAAATATTCATACATTTCATGTTTTTCTCTTTCAGATGCTTGCTTTGAAAGAGTTTGATATCTACTTCTATAAGCTTTAAGAATAGGCTTCTGCGCTAAACTTTCTTTATAGGCTAGATCTCTACCAAATTCTTTACATGTTTTATTATCTTTAAATATTTCATCGCAATATTTAGTATCATGCATAGTTTTTGGAATAAAGTATTTACCACAATTAGCACATTTTTTTATCTTAATATTACTATCTAAAGACAATAACTGTTTATATGAGATAAATAACACATTAAGATAATCATCTGTTCTAAAAGAATATGGAATACTTTTAGGCAGATTAAGTTCTTTATGAAAATAGTAAAAGTCATCCATAGTAAAATCTAATGTTAAATCATTTATCCTATAACTTAAGTTTATTAAATCAAAATTAGCAGATTCATCTTCAAATAAATCAGGAAATTCTGCTCTAAAATCAGCCTCGATTTTATCGAATTCTTTAGGGCTTATATTTTCTTTTTCACTTGTTATAAGATTAATAAATATATCTTGATAAAATTCAAAGTCATCTTCATATTCAGATTGTAAGGTAAAGAATAAGTCTGATAATGCCTGTTCTGTTATGTAAAAGTTATCATTTTTATAATATTTAGATATATTTAATTTGGATTTTTTAGCCAATTTGAATAATAAATCCTCTAAACAGTAATTAGCTATAAAGTTAACCATATCTTCACCGTTTTCAATATCTATATTGAGAAAATCTAAAAGAATGCTACCAATAGGTCTTATTTCACAACGATTTACAGATTTGAATATAAATCCTTTCTTTTTCTTAATAGAAAAGTGATTTAAACATTCTGTTTTATTATTAGTATCGAAAGCAATATTATATAGTGACATCTTTACCTCCTAATATCTACAAATTAAAAATTTTTGAACTTTTTTCAATTGTAAGGTTACATATATCAGAAAAATATTATATAAAAGAGCCATACAATCAAAAACAAAAATAATAATTGTATGACAAAATAATACCATAATAATTTATATATGTCAACTACAATTATAAAAATATTAGGAGGTGAAAGAAATGGCACTAGATAACATTAAAAGAACAACTCTAACTGCAAAAGAAACAGCAGAATATTTAGGAATTTCATATTGGTTAATTACGCAATTAGTTAAAAGAAAACAAATTCCTTGCTCTAGAGTTGGGAAAAGTATTTTATTCAGAAAAGAAGCCTTAGATATTTATCTAAGCAAAAAAGAAAATGATTCTATTGAAGAATCTTGCTAGAAAGAAGGGAGGATATGGGACAAGTTGGATGGATAAAAGTAAATACAAGTATATTTTCAAATAGAAAAATTAAAATCCTACTAAAAGAAAGGGAAGGGGACACCTATTTTAGAATATGGATTCAGATTTTAACTATTGCTGGAGAATGTAACAGAGATGGTGGACTATATATTAGCGATAATACACCATTTAAAATCAAAGATTTTACAAATATTATTGGAAAATCTTCGAAAACATTTACGAAAATTTTACAAAAATTTATCGATTTAGGAATGCTAATTTATAAAAACGATACATACTTCGTAAAGAATTGGAGCAAGTATCAAAGTGCTGAAAAGCTAAAGAAAATTGGAAAATCAAATAAAGTAGTTGAAGAAAATTTAATTGAAAAAAGTTTGAATAAAGTTACAGAAGAAAAGACAAGAAAAGAAGAAAATAGAAAGGAGAGCAGAATAGATGAATCAAATTTTGAACCCCTCGATTAACAAAAGGGATTCCATTGAATGTGAATATTGCAAAAATACATTATACAGAAAAACAACAGAATGGGAACTATATGGTACTAAGAGAATAATAACTTTAGACTATGAAAGATGCAAATGTAAGGATGCCCATAAATATTGGAATGAATATGATCTGAAAAAATTAAGAATAATTGAAGAAGAAAAAAAGCTAGAATTAATGCAAGAGTTTTCGAGAAAAGTTGAAAAAATTATAAAAAACAGTAAGATGAGTAAAAGAAACTTGAGCTATAAATTTGACAATTTTGAAATTAATAATAGCAATAAGAAAGCATTTAATAATTTAAAAAATTATAGTGAAAAATTAGTAAATAACATAGAGAAAAAAGGACTCATTTTAGTTGGAAATAATGGAGTGGGTAAAACACATTTAGCATGTAGTATTGCAAATAAATTTATAGAAAATGGAATACCAGTAATATACGGAACATTAATTAATTTATTAGCAGAATTACGAAATTCATATGAAATAGATAATAGTATTTCTGAGATGGAAATTATCAAATTATATGAAAATGTTGATTTATTAATTATAGATGATTTAGGAAAAGAAAAGCCAAGTGAATGGGGATTAGAAAAATTATTTACTATCATAAATAGTAGATATGAAAATAGTTTACCAGTAATTATTACAACAAATTATAATCAAAATTCTTTAGTAAAAAGGCTAAGCATTAATGAAGAAATTGAAACAGCAAAGTCAATTATTTCTCGACTATATGAGATGTGCTATTTAGTAAAAATTGATGATATAGATCATAGAATTCAAAAGAAAAAAGTTAGTAATTGCGGTAACAATAACTAAAAAGATAACTTTTTGAAATGTTTTATATAAAAATTATAATTGATTCTTTAAAAAAGTAAATAGAAATTGATGAAAAAATTAGGACAAGAAAGTATAAATTTTTGTACATATTTGTCCTAATTTTTATAATAAAAATATCCCTCGGAGAGCAAAAAGGGTATTAGGGCATTTTGCCCTAAACAGCAAAAAGGGTGTCAAGATACCAGGCTGGCTAATATTAGGTACTAAAAAATACTACCTATATTCGAGCAAAATAAATTTGCTAATTATTAATGCTTCGTAAACTAGCATTAATAAAATTTTTATGATAAGGAAGTGATGAAAAATGTGGAGAGATTCAGAGCAAGCTTTAGATAGTATTTTCTTATCATATAATAAAATCTTAAAGAGATTTCAATTGCTAGGTGTTACTACTAAATATGGAAAAGAAATAACACATGAGGATTTAAGAAAATCTATAGAAGTTATGCTAAAAAAACATCCAACTTGCAGATGGAGAAGTGAGAAAATAAGAAGTAGGAAATATTTTATTTTAGCAGAAGGATATGCATGGTTAAAGGAAGTGTATTTTCAAAAAGAAAAATCATTAACAGATGCTGATGTAGATTTTTTTAAAGATAGAATTAAGCAATATGAAGAATTATTGAAAGTACAACACAATGAAAATTGGTGGAATGAAGATATGGATATAAAACAATTATGTGAGTATTTTGACAGGAAAGACATTACAGTTAGAAAAGCAATTAAGAAAATGTGTGATAGTGGATTAAGTGAATATAAATTATTCATTGATGGAAAAGTTATTATATCGTGTAAAGGTGTTGAATGGATTTGTAAGAATGTATTTAAACAGAACTATCTAAAACTATTGGAAAAGAAGAAAATGGAATTAACAGAGAAGTATATAAAAGCAGGTTATATATATGATCATTTTTTTCATAGGAATTAATTCTAAATATTTAGAAGTACCTGTTGAGAAAAATGTCGTTTTGTGATAGAATGCATAATGTAATAATGTAACTATTGGAGGAAAATATGGAACAAGAAACAAAAAGTATTATAGATAGGATTTGGACAAATTTTTGGGAAGGTGGAGTAACCAATCCCTTAACAGTAATAGAGCAAATTACATACCTTTTATTTATAAAAGGATTAGATGATATAGATATTGCACATGAAAAAAGTGACCATATGTTAGGAATAAAAACAAAAAGAATTTTTGATGAAAAACATCAGGAATGTAGGTGGAGTATATTTAAAAACTATCCAGCTGAAAAAATGTATAAAATAGTTGGAGAAGATGTATTTCCATTTATAAAGTCATTAAGTAATAATAAAAATTCTGGATATGCAAAATATATGGAAGATGCTATATTTATTATACCAACACCTATTATGTTACAAAGAGTCGTAACAGCAATAGATAAATTAAAAATGAAAGATAGAGACACAAAGGGAGATGTATATGAATATCTTCTTTCAAAATTATCAACAGCTGGTACAAATGGGCAATTTAGAACACCAAGACATATTATTAGAATGATGGTAGAATTAATGAAGCCTACACCAGAAGATATAATTGTTGACCCAGCTGCTGGGAGTGCAGGCTTTTTAGTTGAAGCAGGAGAATATCTAAGAAATAATAGAAATGATTTATTTTTAACAGAAAATTTAAAAGAACATTTTAATAATACAATGTTTTATGGATTCGATATGGATAGGACAATGCTTAGAATTGGAGCAATGAATTTAATGCAACATGGTATCGAAAATCCAAATATATCATATAAAGATTCATTATCAGAAGATAATGAAGATAACAGTAAATATACATTGGTACTTGCAAATCCGCCTTTTAAAGGTTCTATTGATAGTGAAAGAACAGCCAAAGATTTATTAAACATTACAAAAACAAAAAAGACAGAACTATTATTTTTAGCATTGTTTCTAAGAATATTAAGAACGGGGGGACGAGCTGCTTCAATAGTTCCAGATGGAGTGCTATTTGGAAGTTCAAATGTTCATAAAGCAATAAGGAAAGAAATTATAGAAAAGCATAAATTGGAAGCAATAATATCTATGCCAAGTGGCGTGTTTAAACCTTATGCCGGAGTTTCAACTGCTATTATGATATTTACAAAAACAGGTGATGGTGGAACTGATAAAGTATGGTTTTATGATATGACAGCAGATGGATTTAGTTTAGATGACCAAAGACAACCAATAAAAGAAAATGATATACCAGATATTATACAACGATTTAACAATAGAAATTCAAAAGAAGAACAAGAAAGAGAAAAAACTGAAAAATCTTTCTTTGTATCAAAAGAAGAGATAGTAGAAAATGATTATGACTTATCTATAAATAAATACAAAGAAATAGTTGTAGAAAAGAAAGAATATGAGAAACCAGAAGTTATATTAAAAAGAATTATGGATATGGAAAATGAACTTCAACAAAAATTAAAAGAGTTGGAGGAAATTATTTGATGGAGAAAGTAAGATTAGGAGATTACACAGAAATAAAAACAGGTAAATTAGATGCAAATGCTTCTAATATTAATGGAAAATATCCATTTTTTACTTGTTCTAACGAAACATTAAAAATAGATAAGTACTCATATGATTGTGAGTGTGTCTTAGTAGCAGGTAATGGTGATTTAAATGTTAAATATTATAATGGAAAGTTTGATGCATATCAAAGGACTTATATAATTGAGTCAAAAGATAAAAATCTTTTTGACACTAAGTACTTGTATTATTTGATAAATAGTAATATAGAAAAATTGAGAAAAGATTCAATTGGTGGGGTTATAAAGTACATAAAGTTAGGTAATTTAACTAATATCGAACTATTACCTATAAGCATTTTAAAACAAAAAAATATAGTTAAAGAACTAGATAAGATTCAAGAAATAATAGATACTAGAAAAAGACAAATAGAACTACTTGACGAGTTAATCAAATCTCAGTTTGTCGAGATGTTTGGAGATCCTGTTTTAAATGAAAAACAATGGAAAAAAACACATCTTGGAGATGAATGTAATATTATCACAGGAAATACACCATCTAGAAATAAAAAAGAATATTATGGAGATTTTATTGAATGGATAAAATCGGATAATATAAATACACCAAGTAACTATATTACACAAGCAGAAGAATATCTTTCAGAAGAAGGAGAAAAAGTTGGCAGAACAATAAACGCAAATAGTATTTTAATGACTTGTATTGCAGGTAGTATTAGTTGCATTGGAAATGTTGCAATGACAGATAGAAAGGTTGCTTTTAATCAACAAATAAATGGTATAGAAACTTTAAAAAATAATGTGAATTTTATGTATATACAATTTTTATTATCAAAAGAATATATACAAAGTACAATAAATATGTCATTAAAAGGAATTTTAAGCAAAGGAAAACTATCAGAATTGGAGTTTATTTTTCCACCAATAGAACTTCAAAACCAATTTGCAGACATAGTCAAACAAATCGATAAACAGAAATTTGAAATACAAAAGAGTTTAGAAGAAACACAAAAGTTACAAGAAAGTTTAATGAATAAATATTTTGGGTGAATGATAGTATGAAAAATAGAAACAATATAAATTCACATGTAATTATACCAAAAAGTATATTAGAAAAGTATGCATATATTGATGAAAAAAGAAGGCATATTATAAAATACATTGATTTAAATACTTTCGAGATAAAAGAAGAGAAAACATCTAAATTTAATACAGAAATTGGATATTATAGTGTAGATAATGAAAAAATTTTAAGTGATGAAGCCGAAAGTAGAATAGGTAATGTAATAAAAAAATTACAAGAAATAAATGCAGACACAAATTTTGAACAAAAAGATATTGAATCAATATATAAGTTTATAGCGTATCAGGTAATACGAACCGATTTCTTTTCAGAAAAACTAAAAAAAAAGTTTGAATTTGACTTAGATAATAAAATTATAAAAAATAAATTTATTGGAGAAGAACAAAAACTAAATATTTTATACAATATTATAAGGGATACAGATATGTATGTTATAGTTAATTTTTCAAATATTAAATTTGTTCTTCCAGCAAATTTAATGTATACGTTTGATGCTGATACGGAAGAATATAAATGGATTACAATATTATCACCTAATATCGCATTAGTTTTATTAAGAAAAGGTATGATAAATAAAATACATAATATTGAAGATGGAATAAAAAGCGTTAAGATAGTAAAATTTGAAAATGAACAAAGAGATGTAATAAATGCATTTAATTTAAGAGCTTTAGGAGCACAATTTAAAAGTAATAATGAAAAAGAATACATTATTGGACTGGAAAACGAACTAAATGGTCTTTTAGATATTATAGATAAAAATAAGGAGTAAAACATGTCAAACTTTGATTTTTTAAAACAAACAGGAATATTTAGAAGTTTTGCAGATGCTTCAATAGAAGCAGAAAATGGAATAGGATTAAATACAGTAACATGTAGTATATTAAGTAGGAGAGCATTAGAACTTGCAGTAAAATGGTTATACGCTAATGATATGGATTTAAAAATGCCATATCAAGATAATATATCGACATTAATACATGAAATTTCATTTAGAAATATATTAGATGCAAAACTATTTCCACAAATTAAATATATTATAAAACTTGGAAATTTTGCTGTTCATAATAACAGAAAAATTACAAGACAGGAGGCAGTAATGTCTTTAAGATATCTGTTTAATTTTATGCAATGGATATCTTATTGCTATGGACAAGACTATCAAGAATTAAAGTTTGACGAAAGTATTTTACCAAAGGAGAATGCTAATATTTTAGCTGTTAAAGAAAAAGAAAACTTATACGAAGAATTAAGCAAAAGAGATAAGAAATTAGAAGAAGCAATAAGAGAAAACAATGAATTAAGAAAACAAATAACTGAAAATAGAGAGAATAAGAAAAATGTTTATGACTTTAAAATAGAAAATATATCAGAAGCAGAGACAAGAAAGAGATATATAGATTTAGAATTAAAACTTGCTGGATGGGATTTTGATACAAACATGACAGCAGAATTACCTGTATCAGGAATGCCAAATAATGAAAGAACAGGATATGTCGATTATGTATTGTTTGGAGAAAATGGACTACCACTTGCAGTAGTAGAAGCAAAGAAAACAAGTGTAGATGCAAGAGTAGGACAAAATCAAGCTAAGCTATATGCAGACTGTATAGAAGCAGAACATCATCAAAGACCTGTTATTTATTACACTAATGGATATGAAATATATATGTGGGATGATAAAGAATATGCACCTAGAAGAGTTAGTGGTTTTTATACACAGGATGAATTACAGTTACTTATAGATAGAAGAAAAAACAAACAAAGTTTAGAGCATGTTTATATAGATCCAAATATTGCAGGAAGAGAGTATCAATTAGAAGCTATAAAAAGTGTATGTGAAACTTTTGAAGAAGGTCATAGAAAAGTACTGCTTGTTATGGCTACTGGTACAGGAAAGACAAGAACAGCAATATCAATAGCTAAAATATTAACAGAACAAAATTGGGTAAAAAATATATTATTTTTAGCAGATAGAACTGTACTTGTAAAACAAGCAAAAAATAATTTTAATAAATTATTACCTAATATGTCAGGATGTAATTTATTAAGTTCAAAAGATAATCCTGAAGAATCAAGAATTGTATTTTCAACATATCAAACTATGATGAATGCAATTGATGATATCAAATCTAAAACTGGAAATAAATTATTTACTCCTGGACATTTTGATTTAATAATTGTGGATGAAGCACACAGAAGTATATATAACAGATATCAAGCAATATTTGAATATTTTGATGGATTGGTTGTAGGGCTTACAGCAACTCCTAGAAGTGATGTTGATAGAAATACATATAGATTTTTTGAAATAGAAAACAATGTTCCTACATATGCTTATGAATATGAACAAGCTGTAAAAGATGGATATTTAGTAGAATACCATTCTATATCTACGAGTACAGACTTTATGGATAGGGGAATTAAATATAACGAATTATCCGACGAAGAAAAAGAAGAATATGAAAACTTATTTGAAGAAGATGAAGCACCTGAAGAAATAAATGCGGCTGCAATAAATAGTTGGTTGTTTAATAGAGATACTATTAAGAAACTTATAGAATTACTAATGGAAAAAGGAATAAAAGTTGAAGGTGGAGATAAGTTAGGGAAAACAATTATATTTGCAAAAAACCACAGACATGCACAAAAAATAGAAGATGTATTTAATGAATTATATCCATCGTACAAAGGTGAATTTGCAAAGTTAATAGATAATCAAGTAAAATATAACGACACTATAATAGACGATTTTTCCAAGAAAGATGATTTCCCTCAAATAGCAATATCAGTTGATATGCTAGATACAGGAGTAGATGTTCCAGAGGTAGTAAATTTAGTGTTCTTTAAACCAGTAAAATCTAAAATTAAGTTCTGGCAAATGATAGGAAGAGGAACAAGACTTTGCAAAGATTTATTTGGAATAGGACAAGATAAAAAAGAGTTTTACATTTTTGATTATTGCAAGAATTTTGAGTTCTTTTCTGTAAATGCAAAGGGAATAGAAACGTCATCTCAAATTAGCCTTACAGAAAAAATATTTAATTATAAACTTGACTTGATTGTTGAATTACAGCATATGAAATATCAATCACAAGAAGACTTTAAACAATATAGAGAATCTTTAATTAATGAATTTATTGAAGAGATATCTAAACTAAATAAAGATAGTTTTACGGTAAAAGCAAAACTATATTATATTGATCAATTTTCTAAGAAAGAAAATTGGAATTACTTATCTATATTAGATGTGACAAATATAAAAGAAAATATTACACCTATTTTATTTGCATCAGATGAAAATGAAGATGCAAAGAAGTTTGATAATTTATTATATAGTTTACAAGTAAAAAGGATAAATAATCAAAAAACAAAGAGAATAGAAGAAAATATCTCTAGTTTAGTGACAGAACTTGAAAAATTAGGAACAGTACCAAAGGTAGTAGAAAAACAAGAATTAATTATAAAGGTAGCTGAAACAGATTATTTAAGTAGAGCAAGTTTCTTTGAAATTGAAAAAGTTAGAGAAGAATTAAGAGATTTAATTCAATACATAGACCCATATATGAGACCACCAGTTTATTCTGATTTTGAAGATACATTAATGGAAGTAAGCGAAGAGTACGTATATTTGAGCAGCGGAAACGACTTTACTAATTATAAGAAAAAGATAAGTAAGTATTTCAATAGTAATTTAGATAATATAATTGTTTGGAAAATAAGACATAATGAAAAAATTAATGAAGTAGAGAAGAAAGACTTAGAAAGAATACTGTTTGAAGAACTTGGTACTAACAAAGAATTCGAAAATGCCTATGGAGATAAAAATGTAGTAGAAGTTGTAAGAAATATTGTTGGATTAGATCCAGCGACAGCAAGTGAAATTTTTTCAAAATATATAAATGAGAATCAATTAAACATGAGACAAATTCAATTTGTTAAATTATTAATTGATTATGTTATAAAAAATGGAACGATTGATATGATTGCATTAACAGAAGATCCATTTAGAGCTGTAGGTGAAGTTGGAGAACTATTTGAAGATAAATATAGTACATTTATGGAAATAAGGAAAGATATAGAAAGCATAAATGAGAATGCTAAAGAATTAGCATAATATGATGGCAGTTATTATTGATATATTGTAGGTGAAAAATATGAAAATAAAATGTTTATCGTGTAATGATATAATTGAATCAAAACATAGACATAATTTAGTAAACTGTAAATGTGGAAATTGTTATATAGATGGAGGACAAGATTATTTGCATTTTGGAGGGAAAGATTTTGATAAAATTTTAATTTTATTTGATGATGGAACTGAAGTATTAGCAAGTGATGATACAAATTATAGAAGAAAATATGAAGAATGGGAGGAAAATAAAAAAATAATTAAATGATACTTGACAAACAAGAAAATAGATGCTAAAATAGTATCAATTGATACCATATAAATGGAAGGAGATAATATGTAGGAAAACACGAAAGGGGCATAATATGCAGAGAAGAACTAATATATATACAAATCATACGGAAGAAGAAATAAAGGAATACTTAAAGAACCTTAAGGAAATAATAGAAAAGGGGGATTTTTATATTCCTAACACGAGTAAAAAGCAAAAGAATAAAAATTTTATTGAGACATATAAGTTAAACAGTAAAAAACAAAAGGAAATGCTTTTAAGTATTGAATATACAGATTTTTGTTACTCGATAGATGATGATGATAATCCAAATGAGCGTTTGTATATTTTTGCTAAAGATTATGATTTGGACTGTTGGGGAATTCAAAATAATGTATTAGTTTATATAAAAGTTGTGATAAAAAGTAATGATTATGCTGTAATAGTATCTTTTCATGAGCCGGAGAGAAGTATTAAAAAATTATTTATATAAGGATGGTGAGAAGTATGAAAAAAGGGTATTGTGAAAATTGTAATAAATTAGTTGAATATCACACAAAAGAGAAAGAAGATACCTTTTCAATAAGAGGAAAAGAATATACGTACAATAAATTAATAGGATATTGTGATAATTGTAACGAAGAGATAACAGCAAATTTATTAACAGATGAAAATTTAAAAAGAATGGATGATAAATATAGAGAAATAGAAAACATTATTAAAATAGAAGAAATTACTCAAATTCTTAGAAAATATAAAATTGGGAAAAAACCTCTATCTAAGTTATTGGGTTGGGGAGAAGTAACCTTAACCAGATATATTAATGGTGATGTTCCTACAAAGCCTTACTCTGATGAATTATATAAAATATTAGATGATACAAATTATATGGAGAAAATATTAGATAAGAATAAAGATAATATAACAGAAAAAGCTTATAATTGTGCTAAAGAAGCAATTGCAAATTTAAAAGCAAATTCTTTAAAAAATAATATAGAAAATGAAATTGAATTAATAGCAAGATATATTATTCTTATCGGAAAGGAAATAACACCGCTTGCTTTACAAAAGATATTATATTATGCACAAGGATTTTATTATGCATTCTTTGGAGATTATTTGTTTAAAGAAGATTGTGAAGCATGGGTACATGGACCAGTTTATACTAGTATATATTATAAATATTGTGATTACGGATCATCAAATATTCCAATTGATGATGA
>ULVD01097759.1_pt1 | contig 16293 bp, 9 predicted proteins | sample 1959101 | NCBI WGS metagenome assembly ULVD01 (sample SAMEA4835777, study PRJEB28245) | human gut metagenome | biome: gut microbiome; material: fecal sample | place: Denmark | collected 2008
ACCCTTGTCGGAAAGCTGGAAATAGTGGAATCCGGTATAAACATTTTCATATATCACGTCGATCCACTTGTCATTTGTCTGACCGATATCCACTCTGCTCCAGAACAGACCGAGAACCTTTTTTTCAACGTAGGTGGTTATAATGGCTTTGCTGAAATAATTGTCGTACGCCACAAGGCTATTCATAATTGTCAGCTTACCTGACGAAGAAACCGAAGCCTCGTTAGATACGTCCATCGTATTATTAAAATACGGTTCGACCATCTGTGCTTCAGCAAAAGCCGAGAAAGTCGACATAGCCATCACGAAAGCGACAGCAACACAAATGACTCTTTTTATGATATTTTTCCGCATTTTTCACCTCTTCTCCCCCATTCAGCTTCTACAACGCTTTATTCGTCAAAAATGAGACAAAGAATAAAAAAAATTTGGCAGCCGTCACTTCAGTGACGGCTGCAACTCATCCAAGTGCGAACATGCAATTTTACTCTAATTCATCTAGCATATCTATCAAATCAGTACAATTAGTGACTCCAGAACATATTAGTTTCATCCTACATTCGCCTTCAATCCAAAAAGCTTCACATAGTTTGCTCGTTTCAGAGCAACACACCGTTATCTCTCTGCCATTATGGACAAGTGCTTTTGTACTGCTTTTTTCACTATCCAAGGCAAATGATGCGTCATTTGTTACCGATTGTCTCAACTCAATAACAGCGCCCGTCTCGCTATTCTCATACCGCACGAAGCTCATATCGTCATTCAGCACCCGTTCCGTTTCCGTAAACCCTTCGGGCACTTCCGTGAACGCATAAACGTGGTCTATTTCTGCCGCGCCGTCTCCCGCGAACAGAATCTCTTTGAAGTCCTCATAGGTCTTGACAATGAAATTCACTATCGGATTCCCTGTGACATTGACGCTCATCAGCCCCGCAAGCAATACCGCTAAAGCCGCCGCCAGCGCAATGAGCCCTTTGATATTCAGGCGCGATTTACGGTCGTTCTTCGGCTTCTGACCGTTGTTCGCTCCTATGCTGTCGATAAGCTCCTGCATCTTCCTGTTGAATTCATCGCTGAACTCGACCTCGATCTCGGATTCATCGGGAATATTTGCAAATTCCTCCTCAATGACCATGCTGAAAGCCATATTGAATTCGCTTCTCGTCATAGACATTCTGCCATTTCTCCTCTCTTTAACATCTCCGCAAGCATTTTTTTGCCCCTGTATATCTGCTTACAAACCGTGCTCTCGGTACGATCGACCGTACTCGCAATTTGCTCGACCGACAGATCGAGCACGATTTTATAATAAAGCACCTCACGATATTTATCGTCGAGCGAGCGAATCGTGTCGAGCAGCTCGTCATACTCGACCTTGGCGCAAACGCTCTCGACGAACACCGAATCATTGAACTCCAAATTGAAATCAATAAACTTATTTTCGCATTCTTTCTGTATCTTTTGCCGTCGGAGCGTGCTGATCGCTTTGTTTTTGGTCGCCTTGAGCATATAGTTTTTCAAATCCGTCGGGTCCTCGATCTTGGTTAGGATATCCATATGCGACGACGCGATCGTAAAAAAGACATCCTGGACAACGTCTTCGGCGTCATCCATATTGTGTACTACGGAATCTGCGATGAAAACCATCTGCTTCCTGTGTTGGTAATAAGCTTCCTCAAATCGTTTTCTTTCAACTTCCGTGCCGATCGTGTTAAGATACAGCGATAACATTAATATCATTTTCTTTCATTGTAATATTTTAGCTCTTACACCATATGTTATCACAAACATTGCTAAATTTCAACATGTTAGTGCATATCTTTTGAAATAATTTGAAAATTTTTTCATCCGGAGAATTCTGAATGCGTCGTATAGGCCGATAAAAGAGCAAAAGCAGCATATTTGCTGCGGAAGTCAGATATACAGCATAACCGAGCTGAGAAGCATCTCCCTTCTCGGTCTTATTGCTCATTTACACTTTTTATCACTCTGCGGTCGATGACGGGGCGGCTGACGGTGAAATTTATTCTTGCATTTTGGAATTTTTCTGATATAGTAAACATGAGGAGGTTGTTTTTATGAAAAACACAATCAAAAAAGTTATTTCTGTAGTTCTGATTTCCATTATTATTCTTACGGCTTTTTCAGCGGCTCTTTCCGCATTGGCAGCCGAAGAACCGCTTCATAACGAGCAAAGCAGCGTCGATTTCTCCGAGATGAACATGATAACCTATCTTTCAAGCGTCGGGTCGGATTTTTACACCAATCGTGACTATTCGGACGGCGGAAACACTTCTCTTGCAACCGCCTATCTAAGCTCATGGGCAGGCCCCGTAAGCGAAAACGCTCACCCATACAACGGCTCATTATACAGCAAAGCTGAGTACAAAAAGCTGAACAACATTGCCTATTTGGACGGCGTTATCAAAATTGACAACGATATCAACGCCGTTAAATCCGCCGTAATGGAATACGGCGCGATCTATTGCGGGTTCACTTACACCGACAAGACGACCGATGATTCTAATTATTGCACTCCCCTGCTCTACAAAACAGAGGACGGCGAAGAATGGAAGAGCCACGCCGTAACGATGGTCGGGTGGGACGATAATTACCCGAAAGAGAATTTCCCCGTTCAGCCGAAAAAGAACGGAGCAATACTGTGCAAAAACAGTTGGGGCACGGATCGCGGGTATGACGGATATATCTATATCTCATATGAAGACAGGATATTCAGCCCGTTATCCATCAAGGAATTTGCCGCTTTTACCGTTGCGGATAAGGGCTGCGGATACAACAAAATTTATCAATATGACGAATACGGTGCAAACGGAGCGTTTTACGGATTATATGACAAAATAGATTACGCATTCAACGTGTTTCCCGAGCAGGGCAAGGCACTGAACAGCGATGAAACTCTTAAAGCCGTTTCGTTCCATACGACCTTCAGCAACACCCGCTATTCCGTATATCTTGTAGAGGATTATAGGAATCCCGAGGACGCAAGGCTCGGCAGCCGTAACTCGAAAGCTGTTAAAATAGCTTCAGGAAAGGTTAGCAATCCCGGCTATTCGGTCATTGACCTTGACAGGGAGTATACGCTTAAAAAGGGCACAAGATTCGCCATAGTGCTAAAGCTCGACGGCGCTCTCGGCATAGCGGAGCAGTACACTGCGGAAGTGTCATATGTGCCCGGAGTTCGCGGGAATCGCGGCGAAAGCTATTATTCATCGAAAAATCTTATCATCGACCTTTATGACAGCCTTGAGAACTCAAACTGGTCGATCAAGGCTTTCACGTCATACCACCCAGACAGAATGATGGCTCCGGGCAAGGGGCTTAAAAGCTACTTCGGTATTGACAATGAGAATCGAGAGTATTCCTCAACCAAAACTTACTCAATAGAAGAAATACAAAAACTCGGCGGCAAGATCAATCAGGATTATATCGATTATCTTAAAAACCCCGACGGCGGCGAGCTCATTCCTTCCCCGCTGAAATACAGCTTTGACACGGCATCTCAAAAGGCGGTATCTTTGCCCGCAAAATACGATCTGCGTGATTACGGCTATGTTTCGACAGTCAAAGATCAGGGATTTCTCGGCAGCTGTTGGGCGCACGCAGCGCTCGCTTCACTCGAAAGCAACACTCTGAAAAAATACGGCACAGGCGACGGGATATTCAGCTCTTATAAAACCGTCGAAGCGAGAACTCCGTGCTCAGCGAGCATCTCTTCACCCGGCGGAAAAGAAACCTTCAAATTCACTTCACCGGGCAGTGCCGAATACACCTTCACTCTCAGTGAAGGCGCACAGGGAACGGTTTATTCGCCCTTCGGCACAGTGCTCGCAAGCGGCGGACAGAGCATAACCTGTTACATAGCAAAGGGTGACTCCGTATTCCTGACCGCGGGCTTTTCGAGCAGCTCCGCAACAGGCGTAATCACCGTCACGGCGGATACCGAAACTCTGTATGACGAGCGGACTTCAACAAGGATAGAGGCCGGCGACTGTTTAAAAAGCCGCACCTCCGGCGATTCATACAGCATCTTTTCCGTTGAAAGCGAAAGCTTCTTCAGCGGATATTACAGAATCGTCTGCGGCGGGGATATCGACATAACGGTTAACGGCAGTGAGATCGAGCCGAACAGGTATTATGAATTCTCGGTTTACACCGATTACAGGTTCTACGAAGAAGATGAGCCTTCTACATACTCTATGCAGATCGTGATTAATTCCACCGACGGCAAAGAGGTCGATTTTGAGATAGAGACCGTGAATTATGCCGAATATATGTGTAAAGACAGCGTTGACATCGCCCTTAACGAAACGGTGCACGTTGAGCTCACCGAAGATTATGAAACGGTTTATGCATTCAGATTTGTGCCGGAGAAGAGCGGATTTTATTGCGCTGAGAGCGACAACGGGATTCATGTCAACGTGTTTGACGCAGATAAAGAAAGAGTTGCCGCAAATAAAAGCAACGGATATTCATATTATCTGAAGAAGGACTGCGAATACTATTTCGGCCTTATCTGCTATGAATCCGGCAATTTTTACATAGCCGAATATGACGGCAGCTCACACAGCGTTGAGCTTAAAGAGAATGAGCCGATCGATGACAAGCTTTATTCGGCCGCCGCTTGCCACGAATACAGCTTCACGGCGAAAGAAGAGGGCAATTATCGTTTTATTATTCGTGATATTGACAAGAATGACTATACGATAGAATTAAACGACAAAAACGCAAATGCAATGTTCATCAACGGCGACGCTTATATCTACACATCATTTGATAAAGGCGAGAGAAAGACTGTTTCGGTCAGATTAGCCGAGGATGAGAGCGGAACGTATTGGTTCGGGCATAAATACACCGTCTCGGTCGAGCGCTCCAAGGGAACATCCTTAATGGACGATGCTCCGGAGATATCCTCCGGTGACTCTGTCACGGTATCCGATATGGCGCCTGTCTATAAATTCGTCGCGCCCAAGGACGGCGAGCTTGCTTTTGAAGTGACGCATACGCCTGCCGATGATGATGACGTCGGATCGGTATGGATGTATCTTTATAACGAATCCGCCGGCACACCTTATTATGAACGTTCGTTTTTCAGAAAGCTTGACAGATTGACCTACATCGTAGACGGAAAAATCGAATTTGAAAAAGGCAAAACCTACTTCATTTATTTTGAATGCGGCGGTGCCTCTTCTTTCGTTTTCAATGTCAAAGAACATGCCGACTATGACATAACAGAAACCGAAACACTGACGCTTGATAACACAGTGAATGTTGCGTCCTTAAATTGCCCCATAAGCGTTCCCGTTTCTATTGCTCCGCGCGGTGAAAATATAGGAAATATAGACACGGTGTATTTTTACATTGAAAGCGTCTATACCGACAGCACGCTCCGATTTGAAAGCGATTCACTTCCATATTTCGGATTTGATTTTATTGGGCAAAGCGATACTGATAAAGGCACCTTTATCAGCAAATGGAAATTGGATATTTCCGAAGGCACATTCGGCTCAAATGACAAAGAAGAAGGCACCTTGTTCATTGAGGATAACGGCGAATACAACATATGGCTCGGGCTCGACTATGCGACCCACCGAAGCTATTTTTACCTTCCCGACTTCGTGCCGTACAAATCAATATATCGAATCGATTCTCACGGCAGTAATGTGGTCAAATGGACCTCATCAGACCCGAATGTCGCAAGTGTTGATGCAAACGGAACGGTCGTCGCCCGCCGAATAGGCTCAACGGTTATTACCGCCGTTTTTGAGGACGGAACAGTCGACTCGGAGACCCTCTATGTCAAATATGCGTGGTGGCAAACGCTTATCAGGATATTCCTTCTGGGATTCATATGGTATTAATACAGCCGCACATAAAGCTCTTAAAATCAAAACAAGCGGGAGAGTTAGGCCTCTCCCGCTTATAGTTTTAAATCGTTTATGTGTTAAACGTTAGACAGTCTGACAGCTTTGGGCGCTTGCTCAGCCGATGAAATTCGTTGCGACGCGCGGTTCCTTTTCAGGCAGACCGTATTTCTCACTACCGAGAGCAATGCTCTTCATCAGGAACGTCATATTTCTTGCGAGAGTTCGCATAGTCTGCTTGCCCTCCTCGTCAAGCTCCGCCTCGCCCTTGACTCTGCCGTGGATGCTGTTCCAATATTGGCTCGAGGCTATCGGCATATTGCTAATAGTGAAGTATTTATTCAGCTCGTCAAATGTCGCCGAGCAGCCGCCTCTTCTGGCGCAGACGATGCTTGCGCCGACCTTCATCGTCTTATCAAAAGGAGTGCTGTAGAAGAGCCTGTCGAGGCATGCAATAAGCGTAGCATTCGCCGACGCATAATAAACGGGGCTTGCGACGATAAGACCGTCCGCGCTCTCGAATTCGCCCGCGAGCTCGTTGACGGTATCGTCTATCGCACATTTGCCGAGCTCTGAGCATCTGCCGCAGGCTATGCAGCCGCGAATATCCCTGCCGCCTATCTGCACGGTCTTGACATCAATGCCCTCCGCTTTGAGAACATTCTCGACTTCACGCACGGCGACGGAAGTGTTACCGTTCGCTCTCGGGCTGCCGTTGATGATAAGAACTTTCATATAATCTCCCTTTCCGTTGACAAAAAGCGGCCGCCTTCGGTGACCGCTTTTAACTATGTTTACTTTTTCAGAATGAATTCGCCGTTGGTGCCGCCGAGATATTCGCCGTTCTTCAGGACGGCTTTACCGTTGATATAGACGCTGTGGATGCCGCCGGGAGCTGCGTCGGGGCGAGATTCGTCAACGCTGAGCTTTGCGGGGTCGACGATGCTGATATCGGCCTTATAACCCTCTCTGAGGTAGCCGCGCTCTTTGATGCCGTAGCGGTCGGCGGTTGCGCCCGTCATCTTGCGGACTATCTTCTCGGGGGCGATATTCCAGCGCCTGCCGAGCAGGAAGAACTGCGGGAAGGTCTGGAAGGTCGCAATATTCTGTCTCCCCTTTTCCTCGACCCATGCGTCGGTCATAAATACCGACATATCGTCCTCCATGAGCGTACGCACTATCGTGTCGTTGTAATATTTATCGAGATAGATTCTGCCCGTGCGGTCGGAGAGCTCAACGAGCTTCAGATACATATCCAGCGGCTTCACGCCCTCCTCTTCGGCGAGCTGAATGACCGTTTTGCCCTCGTATTCGGGGTGATCATCACTGATATACGCGACGGTCATATCCTCCCAGTCGATGCCTAGCACCTTACGGTACATGAGTATGGTCAGGCTGAGCTTGAAGCGGTTCAGCGGTGAATTCGCCTGCTCCTTGGGGAGCTTTGCATACCATTCGGGGAACACAACAGTTATGACCGACGCGCCGTAATGAAATGCGTAATTATCATATGCAATGGGCTTGCCCTGAGCTTTGAGGGTGTGGAAAACATTCAGCATCTTATCGAGCTTTTTCCACGATTTCTTGCCCGTGAAGATAAGGTGGCTGTACTCCGTGCGAACGCCCGTTTGCTCCATGATATCAACTATCTCGTCGAGGGCGATCTCGAGGTGGGATTTCTTGGTGATGAGCGGATACTCCGCGCTGACAGCCGAGCAGGCTCTCGCATGGACGGTGAGAATTCCGTCGTATTTCGCAATCTCCCTCGCGAAGGCATAAAGCTCCTCCTTGGTCGCGTATCTGTTCGGCTCATACATGAAGCCCATCGAGCCGCCGAATGCGCCGTCCTCCATCGCCTGATGAACATGATCGATCTCATTTTTAAGCTGCTCCGGGGTGAGCGGCGTCGAGTCGTAGCCGCAGATGCCCGCACGAACAGAACCGTGACCGACGAGCGGCACGATATTGACATGGAGCCTGCCCGTGAGCTTCTCGCGGAAAGAAGCGAGGCTGCCGGTGAATTCCGACTCAAAGAGGCCGCCGCCGAGCTTGTCTCTGTAGGTCGTATTTTCATCCGTTCCGAACGGCGAAAAGCTGCAATTGCCGGTTATCTGGGTGGTGATGCCCTGCCTGATGAACGGGCTGAAGAATTTCTCGCTGTCTGCCCTGTCGCAGAAGAAATCATTGTGCGAATGGGCGTCAATAAAGCCGGGGCAAACATAAAGACCGGTTGCATCGACCGTCTCGTCTGCCGCTTCGTCGCACTTGCCGACCTTGAGAATTTTGTTGTCCTCAATAAGGACGTCGCCGACAAACGGAGCATTGCCGCTGCCATCGAATACAGTGCCGTTCTTGAATAAAGTTTTCATGTTTTTGCCCCTTTCTGTGGTCTGTTTAAATATTATACAATACCGCTGCGGACAAATCAATAAAAATCTGAACAGCCGGGGCGAATTTCATTCGGTTTTGGAGTTTAGAAATTTCAAACGGGGTTTTTCGAAAAAAACTTGAAAAATACAAATTTTTTTTACAAATCTGTGAACCGATTTTGCGAAATTCTGTCTTTATTCATGAGAGGGTTTCTCATAAGGGCGAGGTGCGCCCTGAGAGAAGGCTCAAAAATGAATTCAGGAGGCAGAAAAATGAAACGGAAACTCAAAAGTGCATTGTCATTGCTGCTGTGCATGATAATGGTATTCGGTGCGGTCGCCGTCGGCGGCGAGGGCATCGGGGAATTATTCAGCAGCGGTAAAGCCGAAGCGGCGGAACTGAGCATATCTCAGACCGACGTCTTCAAAAAATACCCGCAGTATCTCTATAACCCGTATGCGTCCAAGTTAGAGCTTAATTGCTTAACTGCAAGTTTGGACGCTCTGACGAGTTACTCGAAAGCCGACAGCGGGCTTGCGTCATTTTTGACCGCTGTAAAGGACGGCATGAGCATCACAATCAGAATGTTCTCATCAATGCTTAAAATTCAGGCATCACTCGAGGATCAATATCTGAAAGACTCGGCTATGCAGTTCCTTAAAACAGTGAACGGCAGTGAAACCGTGCTCTCACAGTCGGTATCAATTGTAGATAATGTATGGAAGCCCATTAAGGAAAGCTGGGGCGCCGCATCAGCCGTAATATCTTATAACGATCAGATCAAAGAAAGCGCAAAGCTCCTTGAGAAAGCCACAAAAATGGGCAGCAGCAATGCCGCAGGCGTTGCCAAAGCCATCGTTGAAAAGTCAAATGAGCAAAGCGTTGTTAAAACCATCGGCTCCTGTGTCAAAGGCGTTGATGAAGGTCTGCTTGCCGCCAAAACCGTTGCAATGATGACGGAGCTGTATGCCATTGATTGCAAGATGATCGAGACCATAATGGCAAATGTGCCCAAGAACAGCGAAATATACAAGGGCTTAAATCTCGTGCTGCAAGACAGATACAAATCTCCTCTCAACTATTTGACAAATGAGTATTTCACCCAAAAGGCAATGAAAAGTGTAGGCTCGTATATCGGCAAAGCCCTTAAAGAAGGAAACAGCCTTTACGGCCCTGTTTCGGCCGTGGTAAGCCTTGCGGCATTTGTTGCGTCAAATTATATATGGAAGGGTCAGACCGCGGAGGACTATATCAAGGCCTGCCACATGACTTCTTTCGCAAGCGAAATCGGTCACGTCGTATCCGATTATAAAAACAAATTTGTCAACAAAACATATACGGACGCAGATATTGATTCCTTCAAGACCCTCTACTCCGCATATATCATGGCTCTCAAAGCGTCGGCCAATCTATCCTACGCCGCAGCCAAGTCAAAGCAGCAAAAAAATGCTATCTACCCGTTCTGCACCATTATGGGCAACAATCTAACCTATGATAAATATATCGACAGCTGCATTATAAATATCAAGGCGGATATTAAAGACGGCAAGCTTGACACGTCAGGCAACTTCACCTCCGTTGCAAGCGAGCAAAACACAAAAAGCATAGCCGCGCGTATTGAGAAGGTCATGCAAAAATACCCGGTGGGCAGCATTGTTGATGAGGAATCTTTCAGCTTTATCAGGAAGGTCTTTTCGCTGATATATGACTGCGAGATGCCCATAGGTCTGAACGCTTACAGGCTTGAGCGCAGGGATAATGTTGAATTGCTCGGCAGCATCACAAAGAACGATCTATCCGAATCCGGCGTCAAGGCGCTGCTATCTAAGGCAAAGAAGGGCGATATAATAGTCGGCTGGAATCAATACAAAGCTAACGGAATGCTCGTGCTCGGTGTGGGCGAAACCGGCATCACGGTCTATGACTGCGACTCACATATCGGCGGCGAATATGTCAAAGGCAAGGTCAGCAGCAGGCTCATCTCCTACTCCGCGCTCGCCGAAGGATTTAAAAAGAGCAATGATGAGCAAATGTTTACACCGGGATTCTCGCTCTACAGAGCGCTGGTGTGCGGCCGCATATCCACCGGCATGGGCACTAACCTTGAATACGCTACATATGACGACAGCGTCAATTACGTTATCAGCGACGGCGTGCTCACCGGCTACAACGGCAAGAGAAGCGTGCTTGATATCCCCGAGGGCGTTACTAAGATAGCCGATAATTGCTTTAAGAATCGCACCTCCATCACCTCCGTCAACATGCCCGAATCGCTTATATCCATCGGTCAGAGCGCCTTTGAGGGCTGCTCCAATCTTCGCAGCGTCGACTTCAACGACGCACTCGAAAGCATCGGAAACTATGCCTTCCGTTCCTGCTCCCGTTTGGTTTCGGCCGTATTCGGCTCCAAATTAGAGACAATAGGCAACTGGTGCTTCAATAGCTGCTACTCACTTTGCTCTGTCTTACTGCCTGAAAAAATAGAATCAATTGCTTACCTTGCATTTGAAGACTGTACTTCCCTCGAAAGCATCGTAATACCCGACAGTGTGACACGAATAGAAGCTTACGCATTTAGTGGTTGTACTTCTCTTGCCTCAGTGACCTTGTCAAAGTCACTTGAAAGCATGGGCACTCAAGCATTCGCTTATTGCACTGCATTAACTTCAATCGAAATTCCCAAGAGTTTGGATGAAGTAACCAGAGACGGTAGTATGTATACCCGCGGTGCATTTTTCAAGTGCTCGAATCTTAATAACGTTACTTTCGAAGAGGGCACCGCCGAAATAGCAAGTATGTTGTTTGCGGCATGCGACGGATTAACCGAAATAACGATCCCCGACACCGTAACTGTTATTGAAAGCCAGGCTTTTGAGCTCTGCTCAAATTTGGAAAAAGTCATTATTCCCGATAGTGTTACCGAAATAGACGGCTGGGCATTCAATAGCTGCACTTCACTTGAAAACATTATAATTCCGGACAGTGTAACCTTTATCGGAAATTATTCTTTTGAAGACTGCTCGGCACTCAAATCTGTGGAATTCAAAAACCCGAACACAAAGATCGGAGAAAGAGTCTTCTCAAATTGCTCAAGCTTGGCGTCGGTCAAGCTGCCCGAAAATCTGACCTCAATACCCGAATACACATTCAACGGGTGTAAGCTGCTCGCTGACATCAATCTGCCCGCCACGCTTAGGTCGATAGGCTCATATGCTTTTTACAACTGCGACGCTCTCACGGAGCTGACAGTACCCGGTAATGTTTGGCAGATAGGCTCATATGCTTTCTACGACTGCGACTCCATCACGAAGGCAGTGATACCCGACAGCGTCACTTCGCTCGGCTCATATGCTTTCTACGGCTGCGACAAGCTCGCAGAGGTCGACTTCGGCATCGGCCTGACCGCTATTCCCGACTCCGCATTCCGCCAGATCCCCGCTCTGACCAAAGTGATCCTTCCCCGCTTTGCAACCACCGTCGCCGCAAACGCCTTTGCGGAGGATACCAAGCTCAGAGAGGTGACTATCCCCTCGACGGTAACTTCAATACAGACAAACTCCTTCTCCTACCCCACCAAGCTCACAGTCTATGGCATTGCGGGCTCATACGCGGAGCAGCACGCCAAAGAAAGAAAAATGACTTTCGTCGCCGTTGACGGCACAAAGGTGGACAGCATCGCTTTCAAACAGAGCATTTATGAATTCAGTGCCTCCGGCAGCGGCTCATATTTCATCCCCGAAATGGAAATACTGCCGAAGGAGAGCGTCGAGCCGATAACCTTCACCTCGTCTGACGAGAGTATCGCCACCGTCAACAACGGCAGGGTGACATTCAAGGGCTACGGCACCGCTACGATAACCGCGACCACTGCTTCCGGCAAAACCGCCGCCTGCACCGTGAAGATAAACAGAGCCGTCAGCGGTGTACGTCTCGATTACAGCAAGCTTTCGCTCAAGACGGGCGAAACCGCCGCACTGACCGCAACGGTTTATCCTTCCAACGCAGCCAACAAAGCCGTGAAATGGATCTCATCCGCCCCCGACGTCGCTTCCGTCGACCAAACCGGCAAAATCACAGCGCTTAAGCCCGGCATCACTACCATAACGGTCGAGACCGAGGACGGCGGATATACAGCCACCTGCAACGTAACTGTTATAGACAGCAGCATTGTATCGGTCACCGGCGTAAAACTCTCGGCAACCGTTGCGGAGCTTACGATAGGCAACAGCAAGCAGCTAACCGCCGCTATTTCCCCGACAAACGCAACCAACAAGGGTGTGACATGGAGCTCCAGCAACACAAATGTCGCGTCGGTCAGCTCAAGCGGCGTTGTAGTTGCTAAAGGCGAGGGCACGGCAACCATCACCGTCAAAACAGATGACGGCGGCTACACGGCGGCTTGCACTATCAGGGTCTCAAAGCCCTCTCCGTCAGTGGTAGCAGTCACCGGCGTAAAGCTCTCTGCGATAGGCATTGAACTGCCCGTCGGCGGCAGCAAGAGACTCAGCGCCACTATCACCCCGTCAAACGCAACGAATAAAGGCGTAACATGGAGCTCAGACAACACAAGCGTTGCTGCCGTCAACTCAAGCGGCCTCATCACCGCTAAAGGTGAAGGCACAGCGACCGTCACAGTCAGAACGGATGACGGCGGTTACACTGCCACCTGTAAGATAACGGTAGTGCCGGTCACAGCTCCCGAAAAAGTGGAAATCTCCGTATCCGCAGATTCTCTTAAATATAAGGAAACAACAAAAGTAAATGTCAGCGAGCTTCCGGTCGGCTACACGGTACAGTATTCATCCTCAGACGAAAGTATCGCTAAGGTCGACAGCAACGGCAATATCAAGGCCGTCGGTAAAGGTACTGCAACAATAACCGTAAAAGTCATTGACCCCAACGGCAACGTGGCTCGCGATAGCAGCGGCAGAGAGATATCCGACAGTGTGCAGATGAATTGCACAATGACATTCTGGCAGAGAATCGTCAAGTGGTTTAAGAATCTCTTTGGTATCGCTGACACATCACTCAAAGCGCTCGGATTAATAGTCGCCGATTAACAGTAAAGCGGGAGAGGCTCACCTCTCCCGCTTTTGGCCTACACAGGCGCATTCCGATCGTTAATGCTTTTCTCTTGTAAAGGGCGGCGGGGTATGGTATACTGAGCTATGAGAATTATTCATCTTTATTTCAGGAGGATAAAAATGAGCACTTTTATTACTAACTTCCAATCCCCTGTCGGCATTGAAGATTTACAAGACCGACTTGAGAACGGTAGAATCAGCAACCTTGACATGATATTGCACTACGATCTTTATCCCAGTATTGAGTGGACTGTTGATAAAGATGCCCGAATCGGCGATACAGTCTTATTCATGTGTGCCAAGACCTCCGTAGACCACATCGGCCATATTTGTGCGGAGCTCAAAAAAGCAGGCATTGAAAACTCAGACCTGAGCAATTTTGCAAAGGAGCAGCGTAATCTATATAAAAAATACGCGGGCAGCATCATCGCTGTCGGCCGAGTTGCCGATGAACCGTTTCAAGATTATTTTCCCGGTTGGAAAGCGCCGTACTGGAGGAGCCCGTGGTATGCGGTAATTGAGGATATTTGCTTGCTGCAATCTCCTGTATACATCGCGGAATTTCGTGACTTCATTAAAGTAAGCCGCACCGGAGCAATAACCAAGCTCACCGATGAGCAATGGGAAAATCTCAGCAAAATAATCGCAGAAAAGAATGAAAATTCTTGCACCTGAAAAATATTCAACGCAGACCTTTATAAGTACTTTCACCCAACGTTACTCCGGTGCTTTATGCCATATAACCCGTGAAATCAAACAATATAGCAAAATCCCCGCACAGTGTTTGTCAAACACAAATGCGAGGATTTTTGAATTCTATAATGAGTGTTACGGGAAATGATACAGAATAAAAATCGAGTTGAGCATACATAAAAGCAGCAATTCTCAATGTGATTTCCGATTTTGAATTGTCACAAGCATAACCATTTCACTACAGCCAACACATCTCATTCTCACAGTTGCTCAACACCCAACGCCTTATATACCGCGTCCTCTGTGCTCTGATTGAACCGAACTCAAACTGACTATATGGCAATTTCATGTCGAGTTCTTGGATTTTTTCTGCAAACAGATGGAATAAGATATTGATTTTTTTGACGATTTATGCTATAATAATTTATATTTACTGGAACTGTGAAAAATAAGGAGTAATACCATGAAGATTAGCTATAAAAAGCTCTGGGTCATGCTTATTCAAAGAGATATAACTAAAATGAAATTAAAAGCTGATGTCGGAATTTCTGCAGGAACAATGAGTAAACTCAACAAAGGAGAAGATGTTGCCCTTTCTGTTTTGTTGCGAATTTGTGATTATCTAAACTGTGACATCGGTGATATTTGTGAAGCTGTACGAGTAACTAACGGCTGAATCCTGTTTTTGGTACAGTTTTTTTGCTATTATTTAAAAGTAAGAGACAGCCGGATGTCTCGATAAGGTGATAAAATACAGATTATAGATAACATCAATATGACTGTCAAAGGCGATCTGCAAGCGGGCATTAAGAAAGGGAGCTAAATAGGTAACGCGAAGTTGAAGAAATTGAGAAATAGGATACGAATTTCATTACGATATAGTAACGAAATCAGGGATTGCCTTGGCGTAAAAAATGATCCTCAAGTAAAGGAGTTGAAGATATGGCTTACCAAAGCGAAGCCGCTCTCGAACAGCAATTTATCGAACAGCTTAACAAGCAAGAATACAGCACTGTGTCCATACCAAACTATGACGCATTAGTTGCAAACTTCAAAGTACAGTTTGAAGCCTTCAACGCTTCAAAACTTGACACTCCAATCACTGACAAAGAATGGGAACGAATTTTTAATTTGATGCTCGGAAAGTCGGTGTTTCAAAGTGCGAAAATTCTTAGAGACAAGTTTGTACTTGAAAGAGAAGATGGAACCAAAGTATATCTGTCTTTTTTTGACCAAGATCACACGAAGAACATATTCCAAGTAACTCATCAGACTACTGTTGTCGGTAAGTACGTCAATCGTTACGACGTGACGATTCTCGTAAACGGTTTGCCCCTGATCCAAGTAGAATTAAAGCGCCGTGGTATTGACATCCGCGAGGCAGTCAATCAGGTTATGCGTTATAAGAAGCACTCCTACAATGGGCTGTATCATTTCATTCAGCTCTTCATTGTTTCCAACGGTGTGGACACAAAGTATTTTGCCAATTCCGACAGAGACCTGATGTACAGCCTCGCTTTCTTCTGGACTGATTTCAATAACGTCCGCATCACCAATTTGAAGGATTTTTCGATTTCTTTCCTTGCGAGGGATCACATCATAAAAATGCTGACACGCTACACCATCCTAAACGATACCGATAAGATTTTGATGGTCATGCGTCCCTATCAGGTCTATGCCGTAGAAGCGCTGATCCGTCAGGCAACGCTCACAAACCGGAATGCGTATATTTGGCACACAACCGGTGCGGGCAAGACATTGACATCCTTTAAGACTGCGCAAATCCTCGCAGCAAATCCGAACATCAAAAAAGTCATTTTCCTTGTTGACCGAAAAGACTTGGATTCTCAGACAACCGAAGAGTTTAACAAGTTTGAGGCTGGCTCCGTTGACGTAACAGATCGCACAGATGTCCTTGTCCGCCAGATGAAGGATAAGAACCGGCAGCTTATCGTCACCACAATGCAGAAGATGGCAAACGCCGTAAAGCGCCCTCAGTACGAAAAAGTAATGGACGCATACAAAGACGAGAAGGTTATCTTTATCATTGACGAATGCCACCGCAGTCAGTTCGGGGATATGCACAAGGACATTGTGCGGCATTTCAAAAAGGCACAGTTTTTCGGTTTCACGGGAACGCCTCGTTTTGAAGTCAACGGTAAAACCGAGGGTAAAATTACGCAAACAACGGAAATGCTCTTTGGTGAGTGCCTTCACAATTATCTGATTAAAGACGCCATCTTCGATAATAATGTTCTGGGCTT
>ULVD01072520.1_pt1 | contig 16234 bp, 12 predicted proteins | sample 1959101 | NCBI WGS metagenome assembly ULVD01 (sample SAMEA4835777, study PRJEB28245) | human gut metagenome | biome: gut microbiome; material: fecal sample | place: Denmark | collected 2008
GAGCTTGATAGAGGAACGTTACCAACTAATTTAAAGTTCTATACAACATCAGACCATAAAAGTGAACTACATAAGTATTATTCATTCTTAGAGCAAAACGGAACTAATAGTGAGACTTTAACAATATATTGGTACTGGAATCCATATATAGATGATATAGAAGATAGTAAGTTTATAAATGTAGATAATATAGAAGCAAATATCAGGGTAAGTGCAGTTCAAATAAGTGAATATGCAACGATGAAGAATGGTAATGGCGTTACAAGTTCTGATAGAATGTATTTTTGGAAAGATAATTATAGACCATATATAAGAACTATTAATTTCGGAAGTGATTTAAGTAATTTACCAAGTAGTTGTACAGAAGAAAATTTATGTTTTGATGTAACAAGTGATGGAAGTAAAAAGAAAGTATATGGTTATTTAATAGATAGTGGATTAAATTTTCAAGTTGGTATTGATGAAAATAATAACCCTATTTATCATGCATTATATAATTTATATATAGTAAGTGGAGCACCAATTTTTGCACCCCAAGATTGTTCTTTATTCTTTGCTGGGTTTAATAATTTAGTAAATATAAATTATAATGATAACTTTAATACTTCGAAAGTAACTAATATGAGTTATATGTTTTTACCAATCATGCCTGGAGATTGGAGTAATGTTGTTACTTTAACATCAAGTATTAAAAATGTTAAACCATCATTTTTAAATAATAAAAGGAATGATATTAAAACAAAATTGCTTAGTGCATCTTCAAGCGGTGCTGATATAATCTTTGGACATTACTACTCATCACTGACCGAACTAAACCTTAGCTCATTTAATACTAAAAATGTAGTAAATATGAAATATATGTTTGCAAAAAATAATACTCTAATCAGTTTGAATTTAAGTAATTTTAATACAATTAATGTTGAGAATTTAGAGGGATTATTTTATAAGTGTATAGGTATTAGCGAATTGAATTTAAAAAGTTTTAATACATCAAGTGTAACAAATATGAGTTTGATGTTTTCTGGTTGTTCATCCCTAACAAGTTTAGACTTAAGTAATTTTAATACATCAAGTGTAACAAATATGAGTTTGATGTTTGATGATTGTTCATCCTTAACAAGCTTAGATTTAAGTAGTTTTAATACTTCGAATGTAACAAATATGAGTTTTATGTTTTTGGGTTGTTCATCCTTAACAACTTTAAATCTATGTGGTTTTAATACTTCGAATGTAACAAATATGAGTAGTATGTTTTGTGATTGTTCATCCTTAACAAGCTTAGATTTAAGTAGTTTTAATACTTCGAATGTAACAAATATGGGTAGTATGTTTTATAATTGCTTAAAGCTTCAAACACAAATAAATATAATGAATGCAGGTACAACTAGTTATTCTGGTATGTTTAATGGTGCTTTAACAGATCCATCTGCATATGTAATACTTGGTTATACAACTGATACACAATCTATTGCTGAAGCTATGAAAGTAACAGCATCAACAGCTAACCAATCTAAAATAACTTTAAAACAAATATGATAGGACTAAATCCTATCTTTTTAATTTTACAATTTACATTAAGAGGAAATAATGCTATAATAAAGTAGAAGGTAAAAAATATGAAGAAAATTGTCGCTTACATTTTAATATTTTTGTCATTAACTGCTTTTAATATTAAAGCAGATGTTTGTGGTGGATATGAATTAAGATTAAGAGATAGTTTTAAAAATGAAACAGTAATAAAGTGTTATACAGATTATAATGAAGCAAAAACAGAAATGTATAATTATAAAACAGATGAAAGAAGTGTAACAGTTATATATAAAAATGATAAGTTAATAAATGCTAAATATGCCTTTGCTAATCTTGATGGATTTTCTAAAACCTTAACAAGCGATGGATATGGTGGATTAACTTATGTATATGAAAATGTAAATGATTATAAAAATGGGAAATATAGATATACATACATATCTGGAGATTGGGGCGGAGATGCTGCCTTTATTGATTATGATGAAACTTATGATATGGTTAAAATAAAAATAAGTGGTGTGATAGGTTATGTAAGAAGTAAATACGTAAAAATTGTACCAATAGTTGATTTATATGAAAATACAGTATCACCTAAAATTGATGTATTAACATTAAGAGGTGGACCAAGTAGTACTTCACCATCGTATGGTAATGCTCCAAGAGGAACATATAAATATACCGATGTAATAGATGATGGAACATATAAATGGTATAAAATTGATTATAATGGAACAACAAGATATTTAGCTCAGAATAAGGAAGAAACATATTTGAGTGTGAAGTCACAAATAAATATAAGAACATATTATAAAACAGATAATAAATATTTTTATCATACTTATAGAACATATGGAACAAGTACAATTACAATTAATTTATCATATTATAGTGCTGTTAAAAATATTTTAGAAAAGAATCAAAAATATTATAGTTTTGATGGAAACTATTTTTATAAAACAATTTATGATTTATTAGAAGATTATAGAAATAATAATAACGAAAAAGCAGTAAATAAAAATAAACCATACTTTTCATATTATCAATATTTACCAATGCATTCTATAACAGGATATACAGCTGATGATTTTAATAGAATTGTTGCAAGTAATGGGTATACAAGATTACCTGATCCAAACGTAAAATATGTAGATGATAATGGTAATTTTATAGCAGGAATTGACCGAAGGGGAATATCAACCTTATATAATAAAGGTGAAAGCTTTATAAATGTTGCAAATAGTTATGGCGTAAATGCATTTAGTATATTTGTAACAGCAATGTTAGAAGGCGGAATGGGAACAAGTGAACTTGCTATTGCTAAAAATAATCCATTTGGACATAATGCTTATGATAGCTGTGTATTTACTTGCGCGACTTCATATAAAGATTTAGAAGAAGCAATTGCAAATCACGCTAAAAACTATGTAAGTGCTTATGGAATACCAACATATGCATATTATATGGGAGCATTTCTCGGAAATAAAGGAAGCGGTATGAATGTTAATTATGCATCTGATCCATATTGGGGAGAAAAACAAGCAAGACTAGCTTATTATAACGATGATAATTATGGTGGACTTGATTATAATAAAAATACAATTGGTATTAAATTAACAAATGAAGGTGTATCAGTATATAAAGAACCGAATAAAGAAAGTACTGTAATATATAAATTACAAAATGAAAAATATAAATATAAAACAGCGAATATGAGTTTGATTGTAACTGAGGAAGTAGAAGATCAAAAAGGTAATCTTTGGTATAAAGTTTATACAGAAGTCGCACTTACTGAAGATAGAGTTGTTTCACCTAATAAGAATGAATATCTATTCGATAATAGTTATGGTTATGTTTTAGCGCGTGATTTTTATGTTGAAAACAATAAACCAGAAATTGAAGGAATTGAAAGTAAAACAATTTATTTAAATGATGCATTTGATATATTAAAAAATGTAAAAGCAATTGATAAAGAAGATGGTGATATAACCGATCAATTAATTGTTGATGGAAATGTTGATACATCAAAAGCAGGTGAATATATAATTACTTATAAAGTAATAGATTCATCAAGATTTACTAATATAAAACAAATAAAAATTACAGTTGTTGGTGATAGCATTCCTGTAATAAATGCAAATGATGTTACTATATCGCAAGGTAAGAGATTTATAGCTTTAGATTATGTAAATGCTTATGATAGTGTTGATGGAAATATAAATTCAAATATTAAAGTTATTTTAAATGAAGTTGATGTTAATACGGTTGGAACATATAAAGTAACATACGAAGTAATTAATAGTAAAGGTATCAAAGTTACTAAAACAATAAATGTTATTGTTGTTAAAGATTTAGAACCAAAATTATATGTTGCTTCTTTAAAAACTAAAGTCGGAAATCCAATTGATATAAAAAAATATGTAAAAGCAATTGATAATGAAGATGGAAATATTGTAGATAAAATTAAAATTGATGGAAATATTGATTATAATAAAGAAGGAATTTATGAAATTACAATATCAGTTGAAGATACATTTGGTCATAAAGTAAGTAAAGGCACAAAAGTTTATGTAAAAGAATATACAAAAAAAGATGGAGCATTTTATTTAGAGCAAATGAATTATAATGCTAAAACCGGGAGCTTAGATGTAAGTGGTTATTTGGCAATAATTGGAATTGATAATGTTGGTAAACTTGAGTATAATTTAATATTTAAAGATAAAAATAGTACTAATGAATATGCCTTTGATTTAAAACAATTTATATCAAATAGTTATTCAAGAACTTATAAAGATAATAAAAATAAATATGATAATATTTGGTTTAAGGATAGTATTAATTTAAAGGATTTACCGAGGGGTGAATATGTTATTTATATAAGTGCTAGAAAAGATAATTATGAATGTGTAAACTTATTTAGAAATATGTTTTTACTTGATATAACGAAAAAAGCATATGATGATGAAGGAAGAGGTTATTATTTTAGAAATAATAATTATGAAAGAGAATTTCCACTTGAATTAATAATAAGAGAAAATGGTTTAATTGCAAGTGGTGATACTAAGCATTCGTCAAACATGTATAATAGTATAAGTAAAATTGATTTTGTTAATACTCTTAATATAACAGGTTATTCATTTAATATAAATGGTGACTATAAGAATGAAGTAAATAGATATTTGGTTTTAGAAAATATTGATACTGAAAAGAGATATACTTATGAAATAGGTAGTATTAAGGGTAGTCAAATAAAACTTAATGTTGATGATGGATATTCAAGAATATATGCTTGGTTTACAGCAAGTATTGATTTAACTGATTTAGAAAAAGGTAGATATGTATTTTATGTAAGAACAAAGAGTTTAAATGGAATTGATGACTATGGAGAGTTAAAAGATGTATTCTTAAAAGAATTACCTTCAAAGTTTAAGATAAAAGATAAAGAATATACACTTTCTTATAATAAAAATAATTGGTTCCGTTTAGAATTACTTGTCTCATAGTTTACATTTAGCAAAAAATGATATTTACAAATATAAATAATTTTGCTATATTATATATTGAAAGTAGGAGAAGGATATGAGAATAAAAAATATATTATTTAGTATAGTTTGTTTCCTTTTATTAGGAACAGTAAATGCTGCTTCAGTTGAATTTACTAATTATCCAACAACTGTTAAAAAAGGAGAAGAGTTTGAGGTAAGATTAGTAATCAAAGATGCAAATGATTTAAAATATGTAAAAGCAACCAATTACAGATTTGATAATGATAAAATTGAAGTAATTGATTATGATACGTTAAGTAATTTTGTTGGTTTTGGTGCTGATAATAATCCATATACATCATTTAATAATCAACCTGGTTTTGCAATGAAAAGTACAAATGGTAGATCAGGAAATGTTGAAGTATTGTATATTAAATACAAAGTAAAAAATAATGTTCAAGCTGGAGATCTTATTCATATAAGAATGGATGAAGTATTTATAAGTACAAATGCTGATGGAAGTAACCCAGTAAATATTTCTAATCCAGATGGCTATTGTATTACAATTAGAGTAACTGATGGTGGAACAGTTGTTGAAAATCCAAAATGTGAATATAAAAATAACAAATATTATGATAATAATGGTAATGTTGTTACAAAAAGCGAGTATGAAAGATTATGTGGCGCAGAAACACCAAAATGCAAAATTAAAGATGGTAAATACTATGATAACAATGGTAATGTTGTAACAAAGGCTGTTTATGAGGAAAAATGTGGTAATCCAGAAACAGGTGTTAATTCAACTATTGTTATAGTAATAGCTGGAACATTACTTGCTATTGGATGTTATGCATTCTTTAAGAAAAATAAAATGTATTATTAAGTAGAATGAAAGTTCTACTTTTTTCTTATAATAATTAAAAAAATCTTGTTAAAAAAAATTAGTAATGTTATAATATTATAGTTAAGGAGGATTATATGGAAAAGAAAAAGTATGTATACCTTTTTAGTGAAGGTGATGCTACAATGAGAAACCTTCTTGGCGGTAAGGGCGCTAACCTTGCAGAAATGACAAGACTAGGAATGCCTGTACCACAAGGTTTCACAATTACAACAGAAGCATGTACTCAATATTATGAAGATGGAAAACAAATTAATAAAGATATCCAAGATGAAATATTTGAATACATTGCAAAAATGGAAGAAATCACAGGAAAGAAATTTGGTGATAAAGAAAATCCATTACTAGTATCAGTTAGATCGGGTGCAAGAGCTTCAATGCCAGGTATGATGGATACAATTCTTAATTTAGGTTTAAATGAAGAAGTTGTTGAAACACTAGCAAGGAAAAGTGGAAATCCACGTTGGGCTTGGGATTGCTATCGTAGATTTATACAAATGTACTCAGATGTTGTTATGGAAGTTGGCAAAAAATATTTCGAACAACTAATTGATAAAATGAAAGAAGAAAAAGGCGTTAAACTTGATGTTGAATTAACAGCTGATGATTTAAAAGAATTAGCTAATGAGTTTAAGGCAGAATATAAAGATAAAATTGGTGAAGATTTCCCAACTAATCCAACAGAACAATTAATGGGAGCTATAAAGGCTGTATTCCGTTCTTGGGATAATCCACGTGCTAACGTTTATCGTCGTGATAACGATATTCCTTATTCTTGGGGAACTGCTGTAAACGTACAAATGATGGCATTTGGTAATATGGGAGAAACAAGTGGAACAGGTGTTGCGTTTACTCGTGATCCTGCTACCGGTGAAAAACATTTAATGGGTGAATTCTTAATGAATGCACAAGGAGAAGATGTTGTTGCTGGTGTTAGAACTCCACAGCCAATCGTCCATTTAGAAGAAGTAATGCCAGAAGTTTATAAACAATTTTGTGAAATATGTAATACACTTGAAAATCATTATCATGATATGCAAGATATGGAATTTACTATTGAAAACAAGAAACTTTATATGCTACAAACAAGAAATGGTAAGAGAACAGCTAGAGCTGCCCTTAAGATTGCTTGTGATTTAGTTGATGAAGGAATGATTACTGATAAAGAGGCTGTAATGATGATTGATCCTCGTAATCTTGATACATTATTACACCCACAATTTGATGCAAATGCTTTAAAGAAAGCTGAACCTCTTGCTAAAGCATTAGCGGCTTCTCCAGGTGCTGCTTGTGGTAAAGTTGTATTTACTGCTGAGGATGCTAAGGAATGGGCTGCTCGTAAAGAGAAAGTTGTTCTAGTTAGACTTGAAACTTCTCCAGAAGATATTGAAGGAATGAAAGCTGCTCAAGGTATTTTAACTGTTCGTGGTGGTATGACAAGCCATGCTGCTGTTGTAGCTCGTGGAATGGGAACTTGCTGTGTATCTGGATGCTCTGAAATTATTATGGATGAAGAAAATAAGAAATTTACATTAGCTGGTAAGACATTTACAGAAGGATCAGAGATATCTATTGATGGTTCAACTGGATGCATTTATGAAGGAATTATTCCTACAGTTGATGCAACTATTACTGGTGAGTTTGGTCGTATTATGGAATGGGCTGATAAGTATCGCACTTTAAAAGTTCGTACAAATGCTGATACACCTAAAGATGCAATTAAGGCTCGTGAATTGGGTGCTGAAGGTATTGGTCTTTGCCGTACTGAACATATGTTCTTTGCTGAGGATAGAATCGCAGCTATTCGTGAAATGATATGTTCTGATACTGTTGAAGAAAGAGAAGCTGCTCTTGCTAAAATTGAACCAATGCAACAAGGTGACTTTGAAAAATTATATGAGGCTATGGAAGGATATGGCGTTACTATTCGTTATTTAGATCCACCTCTACATGAATTCGTACCAACTGAAGAAAAAGATATTGAATTACTTGCAAAAACACAAGGTAAAACAGTAGAACAAATTAAAGCAATTATTGCTTCATTACATGAATTCAATCCTATGATGGGACATCGTGGATGTAGACTTGCTGTTACATTCCCTGAAATTGCAAGAATGCAAACAAGAGCTGTTATTAAAGCGGCTATAAATGTTTCAAAACGTAAGGGTATTAATATTGTTCCTGAAATTATGATACCACTTGTTGGTGAAGTAAAAGAACTTAAGTATGTTAAGGGTGTAGTTTGCGAAACTGCTGATGAAGTAATTAAGGAAGCTAATTTCCCACTTGAATATCATGTTGGAACTATGATTGAAATACCAAGAGCTGCATTAACTGCTGATGAGATTGCAAAAGAAGCTGAATTCTTCTCATTTGGAACAAATGATTTAACACAAATGACATTTGGTTTCTCAAGAGATGATGCTGGTAAATTCTTAGGTGCATACTATGACAAAAAGATTTATGAAAATGATCCATTTGCTAAACTTGATCAAGTTGGTGTTGGTAAATTAGTTAAGATGGCTGCTGATTTAGGTAGACAAACTAGACCTGATATTAAATTAGGTATTTGTGGTGAACACGGAGGAGATCCATCAAGTGTTGAATTCTGCCATAATGTAGGTTTAACTTATGTATCTTGTAGTCCATTTAGAGTACCTATTGCTAGATTAGCTGCTGCTCAAGCTGCTATTAAGGCTAGTAAATAATTTAATAAAGATTGAAAATTAATATTTCAATCTTTTTTTGTTGAAATTAAATAATATGCGACAAGAATTAGGAGGTAAGAAAAATGCGATTGTTGTATGTAAAACCTGAATTAAGGGATTTATCTCAAGGATCTAGAATAGCTTTTGTAAGAGAATTGAGACATTTATCACAGGACAAAATTTCAGAACACTTGGGATTAACTGGCGAATGCAAGAGAAGAACGATGACAAGATATGAGAAAGGAGATAGAAATCCAAAGGATGATAGAGTAAAAGATATTTCCAAATTTCTTAAAGTTAATTTTAATTCATAAATATTAATAGACCTGAGATTAGATTATTAATTAACTCATTATAAGAATGGGAAAAGCAAAAAAATAAAAAGAGAAAAGTAATGATGATTAAAATAGTATATTATAAAATAATTGAGAATATAATAAATAGTGAGTATACTAATTGACATTTTCATAAAAATGTAGTATATTTATATTGCACTGAAAAGTGTGAAAATGTTTTTCGCTTCTGGATGGCGCGAATAATAAATGATTCCAGTCGACAATGTTTTTCGCTTCCAGGTGGTGCGACTAATAAATGATCCTGGTTGAAAATGTAGAATAGCTTCGTCGAAAGATGAAGTTTTCTTTTATTTTGCGATATCTTATTATAGGGGGATGATATATATGGAAGTAAAAATTGGTTATTTATATCATATTAAAGATGAATATTTTGATGTTGTTAATGATGATAGTTTAATGCAAAATCACGAAAAAGGTAAGAAGAGACCAACTTATTTTACTATTAAAGATAAAAATATTTTATGGTTTATACCGATAAGCTCTAAAGTTGATAAATATAAACAAATAATTGATAAGAAGATAGAACGATACGGATTTTGTAATACAATTATAATTAGAAAAATAGCTGATGAAGATGCAGCAATACTTCTTCAAAATGCATTTCCTACATTAGAAAAGTATATAGATCATGTACATACTGTAGATGGTGTTCCATTAACTGTTCCGACAGATTTACAAAACGAAATAAAAAGATTGTTTAAAAATATGATTGGATTAAAAAAAAGAGGAGTTAATTTATTTTTCACAGATATAGATAATTTAAAAAAGAAAATGTTGGATGAAATGGAATAACAAATAAATATGCATAATATTCAAGCTACCATATTTAATAATAAAGTTTATGGCAAATGTTATAGAGTTTATAAAGAAAATATAGATCTTATTTCAAATGATGAAGTAGTAGATGTAATTGTATCATTTAGATAATAATTAGTAAAACATAGTCGAGATAGAAATATCTCGGCTTTAATTTGCTTACAATAAAATAATAGGTTAGAATAATTGTTAGGTGGGGAATTTATGGGAAAATATATAATATCAATATTTTTGATATTTATGATTTTTATGTGTTTTGGTCAATATGATGATTCAAATAATTATAATAATCAATCTAATAGTAATTATGTTAATACAAATAGTACAAAAGAAAGAATTAAAACGTGTGATGGCTACAATGTTGTAAGTAATTGTATGTATGATGGAAAAATATATTTAACATATAAATATCACGAAGAAATGCCAGCTAAGGAACATATTGAAAAGAAAGTTAAATATAAAAATGTAATTGTTGGTTATTGCACTAAATGTAAGGATGGTACAAGATCACCATCTTGTTCAACTGGGAAGGGAACTTGCTCTCATCACGGCGGTGTTTTACAATGGAATGCCCCAGTTTACGAAAGAAAAAAGTATGTTGAGGAAGTAGTTGTTGTTGATCAACCAAGAGTTGCAGCTTATTTAGAAAAAGTTTTAAAAACAAATTAATTAAAATATAGTCAAGATAGAAATATCTTGGCTTTTTTGATATAATTGTAAAAGGTGGTTCTAATGTCAAAATTATCAAATGTTATAACAATGCTAAGAATAATGCAAAATGGTGGAAAATATAGTATAAAAGAATTGTCTGAAAAATTAGAAGTTTCACCGAGGATGATAAGACAATATAAAAATGAATTAGAAGAAGCAGGTATATATTTAGAATCAATAAGAGGACCATATGGTGGTTATTATTTGAATCAAACAATAAAGGTTCCAGAAATTAAAAATCAACCAAAGTCAGTACAAATAGATAATAAGGAATATTATAATATATTAAGTAACTCAATTATAAATAAGAAAAAATGTTATATAGAGTATTATTCAAAGGAACATGATAAAATGACAAATCGAATAATAAGACCATATGAAATATTATTACTTGATAATGAATGGGGTGTTGCAGTTTTTTGTGAATTAAAGGGAGAAATTAGACATTTTTATTTGAATAGAATAAGTAAAATAAAACAACTTGAACAAAATTATAAATGTGACATAAATATTTCCTGATAAAGTGATATATTTATTTCGTAAGGAGATAAATATATGATTATACTAGAACAATATAGGGATAAATGGTTATCTGAAAAAGTTGATGAAGTAATAGGATTTTACCCAAGAGAATTTTATCCATTAGACAATTTTTCGTCATTTAAAGTAGAATGGAATGGCTATATGTATTCTACGCTGGAAGAGGCATTTCAAACTGCCAGATTTATAGGAAGTGATGAGGAATTAGTTCAAAAAATTAAAAATTCACATTCTGCGCATGAAGCTCAAAAAATAGCATATCAAAATCTTGATAAACAAAGAAAAGATTGGGAAAAGGTTGAATTAGAAATAATGGAAGAATTATTGAGATTAAAAGTTGAACAAAATCCATATGTTTTAAAGAAATTATTAGAAACAAAAGATTATTATATAGTTGAGGATTCGCCAAAAGATGCATATTGGGGTTGGGGTGAAAATAGAGATGGTTTAAATAATTTGGGAAAATTATGGATGAAAATAAGAAATGAAAAAAGATAGAGATATCTTTTTTGATATAAAATAAAAATTGTTATTTAAAAAAAACTAGAACTCTTAAAAATAGTGTGATATAATTATTTTGTAAGAAATGTTCGTTATGAAAAATTATTAAGGAGTGATAGGATGTCTGAATTAAAACAAAAATATTTTAAACAATTTAAAGAAAATATAATATTGCTAGTAGCAATATCATTATTTACATCATTATTTATATTATTAATACCATATGCAAATGCCAAAATTATAAATAATGTTATGCTAGGAAAGTATAAGGAAGCTGGCATAATATGTTTAGTTGGAGGAATCCTTTATATATTAAAAGAAATACTTTCTAAAGTATTATTTGTAAGTAAACAAGAAATGGTAAATGATGCAGAAATCAATTTAAAAAAAGAAATATTAAAAGGTGTTAAAAATAAAAGTGTTGATGATGAAAAAATAAATAGTACACTTGATATGGTAAGTAGTTATACAAGAAGTTATAGAAATTTAGATTTAAATGTATTTAAAACATTTGAAGAACTAGCAGTTCTTGCACTTATGTTTTGCTTGGATTATAGATTGGGGTTGATATGTTTAATTGGAGGAATTATTAAGTTTGTTTTAAATAAATATGCTCAAAACTTAACAGAAAAACAAAAAAGAGAGTTTAAGAAAATTGTAAAATCTAAAAGAAAAAACCTTGGTAATATAGTAGGCTCTGAAATAAATGATAATTTGATTGAGAACACAGTTAAAGAAGAAAATGAATATAATAATTTAAATCTTAAGTTAGAAAAAGAATATAATGTACAATGTATAGTTGAACAAATTATTATGACCTTAGTTCAAGTAATTTTACTAGCTTTATCTTGCTATATGTTATATAAAAATTATATAAGTTTATTTACATTTTTACTTGTATTTATGTATCAAAAAAATGGAATATATCTATTTATTTCGGTAAATGAACTTGTAAAAAGTGTTAAAGAAATAAAGAAAACAGAATCAAAATTAAATCAAACAATAGTAAACGAGTAATTGCTCGTTTTTTGTTGTATAAATTTTGTTTGAAAATGATAAAAAAATCATATAATAAAATTAGGAGGAGATTAGATGCTTGGAAATTTTACAGAAGAAGCAAAAAAAATAATGGTAGGCGCTAAAATCGAAATGAAAGAATTAAAGCATCCATATGTAGGAAGTGAACATTTGATGCTATCAATCCTCAAAAATGATAAAAAAATAGCAAGTTCTTTAAAAAATTATAATTTAGATTATGATACTTTTAAAAAAGCTATAATAGATAGTATTGGTGTTGGTAAAAAAGAAAATGAATGGTTTTTATATACACCACTTATTAAAAGAGTAATAGAAGAAGCAATTGTATCTAGCAAGGAAAATAATCATAATGAAGTAACGCCAAGACATCTTTTGTATGCTATATTAGAAGAAGGTGAAGGTGTTGCTATAAGAATTATGCTAAGTATGGGAATCGATTTGGATGAAATGATGAATGAGTTTGAAATAAAATTGGTTTCTAAAAAGAAAAACAAAAAATTACTATTAGATGAGTTTGGAATAGATTTGAATAAGAAAGCACTTAATAATGAAATTGATCCTGTTTGTGGTAGAGATAAGGAAATAAAAAGAGTAATCGAAATTTTATCACGAAGAACAAAAAATAACCCATTATTAATAGGTGATGCAGGAGTTGGAAAAACAGCAATTGTAGAAGAATTAGCCCGTAAAATCGTAAATGGAGATGTTCCTAATAGTTTAAAACTTAAAAGAATAATAAGTGTAGATATGGCATCTTTGGTTGCTGGAACAAAGTATAGAGGCGAATTTGAGGAAAGAATAAGAAAGATAATAAGTGAAGTTGAAAATAATGATGAGATAATTTTGTTTATTGATGAGATTCATACAATTGTTGGAGCGGGTGGAGCAGAAGGAGCAATTGATGCTTCGAATATTTTTAAACCAGCTCTTGCTCGTGGAAAAATTAAAGTAATAGGCGCAACTACTAAGGATGAATATAAGTCAACAATTGAAAAAGACAAAGCACTTGAAAGAAGATTCCAAGTTGTTAGTGTTGAAGAACCATCTAAAGAAGATGTTTTAAATATTCTTTATAATTTAAAAGATATATATGCGTCATATCATCATGTGATAGTTGATGATGCAATACTAGAAAATATGGCCTATTTATCAAGCAAATATATTCACGATCGAAAAGAGCCTGATAAAACAATTGATTTATTAGATGAAGCTTGTTCACTTGCTAGTATGAAAGAAAGTAAAGAATTAAAAGAATATAATGAATTAAATAAAAAATTAAAAAATGTTATGAATTTAAAAAAAGAATATTTAATTAAAAATGATTTTGTTAAAGCTAGTGAATATAAAAACGAAGAAAATGAATTAATGAATAAAATAAATGAACTTGAATTAACAATAAATACAACAAATAAAGTTGAACTTGATGATATATATAATGTTATAAAGATGAAAACTCATTTAGAAGATTATATGCTTAATAGTGAATTATTTGATTATGATAAACTGAAAGAAAAATTAAAAAATAAGATAAAAGGTCAAGATAAAGTGATTGATTCATTAGTTGATTCATATAGATTAAAGTGTCAAAATAAAACAAATGAGTGTTTGTCATATTTATTTGTTGGTCCATCAGGCGTTGGAAAAACTTTTTTAGCGAAAGTATTTGGTGAAGAAATATTTAAGAAAAATGTTTTTAAATTAGATATGAGTGAATTTAGTGAGGCTCATACGATAAGTAAATTAATAGGTGCGCCTTCAGGATATGTTGGATATGATGATAATAATAGTTTTTTTGAATGTGTAAGGGAAAATCCTAATTCGCTTGTAATACTTGATGAAGTAGATAAATCACACGAAAGCGTAAGAAATCTTTTGTATCAAGTACTTGATGAAGGTCATATAAAGGATAGTAAAGGAAGAAATATTAATTTTGAACATACAATTATAATTATGACAAGTAATGTTGGTTTTGAAACTAACCAAATAGGATTTAATAAAGAAAGTAATAATGAATTAATGGATGTATTTTCAAAATCATTTTTAAATAGAATTGATAATATAATGACATTTAAGCAGTTGGATGAAGAAATTATTAAAGAAATACTTGAAGAAAATATTGAAATGCTAGAACAAAAATATAATGTTTTAATAGATTATGAAGATGTATTAGATGAACTAATAAAAGAAACATCATATAAAGAATTTGGGGCAAGACACATTAAAAATGTTGTAAGGAAAAGAATAGAAAATAGTATAATTGGAAAAAAATCCAAAAAAATTAAAATTAAAGGTACTTTAATGGTTTAAAAGTATCTTTTTTTTGCTTAAAAAGGCAAAAATTTTGTAAATATATTTACATTAATGTAAAACTATGCTATAATTTGAGTTAGATAAGGGTGGCGTTAATATGAATGAAAACACAATAAAAGTTTTAAATAGGGAAGGCAAAGTAAACGAAGGAAAGGTTTTACTTTTCTGTAAAGATAAAGAAACTGAAAGAATGTATGTATGTTATACATTTGAAGAAAAAAATGATGATAACATAATTGTACTAGCATCAGTATTGAAATCTAATAGTGATAGTTATTACATGGATATATTAGAAGATGCTGAATGGCGCAAACTAATTGACTATATGAAGTTAACATTCAATAAAGATGATGAATTAGAAAAGAAAGTTTATATTTTAGGTATTAATGATGAATTAACAAAAGATACAATAATTGTTGATAGAGGACATAAAACAGCAGCGATGCGTGAGGAAATTGTATTTGGTTTAAGAGAAAGTTATATCGATTCAATTCCTAAAAAAGCTGAAATAAATGATTTAACTGATAATTTTGGTTTTAATCCTTTGCGCAGTTTTAAAGATGATTATAAATTACCTGAAGAACCTGTTCGTGAAGAAAAGAGAATTGATGACTATAGAATGCCAGAAGCTCCATCTATAAAAAAAGAAGTTGAACCAGATGATTACAAACTTCCAGAAATAAAATCGAAATCAGAAACATATGAGTTGCCTAAATATTCAACTGGTTATAGTTTTGAAAGTAAAGAAGAAATTAAACCTGATAAGTCATATCGTGAAAGTTTCGAAGAAAAATATCCGGGAATTGAAGCTAGAAGAGTTGAGGAAGAAGAAGTTACAAGATACGATGAGGCTCCAAAGAGTAAATATGATGATGGAAAAGATATTGCTTATGAAACAATACTTGAAACATTACAGGCTAATAATAAATTGCTTGAAGCTATAAGAGAAGCTCTTGCTAAAGAAAAAAATTCTAATAAATAATGGTTAAAAGCCATTATTTTTTGTTTAAAAACATAAAAAATGTAAATGCTATTTAATGGTGATATAATGAGAAGACTATTAATTTTACTTTTGATATTTGTATATTTTGTTGGTCAAACATATTCAAAACCTGATAATATAAATGAAAGAGTATATATGATAAAGCCTAATAATATTACTAGCAAAAATATAAGTCTTTTAGATGACTGTATAGATAAAATTGTAGTTGTATATCCTGAAGATAATTACAATTTAATTAAATCTTATGTTTTTAATTATAAAACGATTAATCAAAATACTTTTGATTTAGAAAGACTATATTTAAATAAAATAAATAGAATATCATCTACAGAATACTA
>ULVD01007031.1_pt1 | contig 16179 bp, 5 predicted proteins | sample 1959101 | NCBI WGS metagenome assembly ULVD01 (sample SAMEA4835777, study PRJEB28245) | human gut metagenome | biome: gut microbiome; material: fecal sample | place: Denmark | collected 2008
TGAACAGGTAATTGACAATGTGAAAAGGCTCAAGAGAGATTATGCGGTGAGTGATGAGCAGATTATTGCAGATATAAATAAGGTTGAGATGTACATTGTTTTGAATGTTGCAGCAAACAGAGAGGGCGGAAATGAGATTGCAAGAGAGTATGGAAAGTATGATTTGCAGACGGACAGAGGAAAAGAGCTGCTTGTGCCTGCGCCTTATGACGGAATATACGAGGCGTTTTGTGCAAGTATGATTGATTTACAGTACGAGGACAGCGAAAGATATGTGAATGACAGTATAGTGTATAAAGACCTACTAAATGACTTTACAAGCTATTGGTACAGAACGCACAGGCAGACAAGGTATAACAGATATTATATGTAAGGGGTGAAAGGAATGTTGCCGGAGCTTAACAATGTAAGGAGAGCGACAAGTGAGATAACTGTATTTAAAGGTTTAAACAGGACAAGCAATACAGGATTTTCGAGAGTGTCTACATCAAGCACTACTTTGTATACGGAATTTAAGGATATGAAGAATATGAGCGGTGACAATTTTCCGATTCTTTCGCCGAGGAAGAACAGGGCAAGAGTTACTGCGAGAGAAAGTGCAAGGATTGTAAGTAATGTGATATGCGCTAATGACGGACTTATTTACCTTGACAGCAGAGGCTATTTGTGCAACAACGGCAGACTTATTGAGATTAAGGGATATGAGTATGATACAAAAATAGAACATCAACTTGTCCAATACGGCAACAATGTATTGATTTTTCCTGATAAAAAGTATGTAAACCTTAGCAGCGGCGCTGTAACGGATATTGAAGTGCATAATAATGGAATACAATGCAAGGCTGCGCAGGACAGCGAGTATTACGGCTTTTATTGTTCGATTGACAAAATTGCGCTTAACACAAGCGTTAAGCCAAGAAAAAAGGTGATGTCGATTGCGGCTTACATTAATTTTGCGGACAGCAGTGAGCAAGAAGGAAAGGAAGGCGGAGCAAACTATGCAGAGTTTATAAGCAAAATTGAAGTAGGCGATACGATTGAGGAATGTAAAAGTGTGCCGAGTAAATTATGGATGTGCACAAGTGAAGAAACAAATACGCAGTATTATAATAACAAGTTGAAACATTTTACAGAAATTGCAAGCTATTACTTGAAAATAAGTGCTGATAAAATCGGGGCAGGACTTAAAGTCGGCGATTTTGTGAAAATATCCGGTATAGAGCACAATGTAGGCGAAGCAGAATGGGACATTGGTACAAGCTATGTTGATACGCTGAATAACAAATTTTTTAAATTGTATGATGTGGCTAACGATTATATTGTGATTAAGGCAAGTATTGATTCAAGTGTACCATACTGCGGAATAATTAATGTTGAGAGAATTATGCCTGATTTGGAAACCGGCATGATAATGGAAATTGACAACAGACTGTGGGGATGTTCAAGTAAGAGTAATGAGATATATGCCTGCAAGCTCGGTGACTGTGAAAACTGGTATGCGTACAGTGACGGCATAGCAACGGACAGCTTTGCGCTGACTGTGGGGGTTGAGGGTGAATTTACAGGAATTGCAAAGATGAACAGTTCTGTTATTTTCTTTAAGGAGAATTACGCACTGAAAATATATGGCACAAAGCCATCTAATTTTACTCTTACAACATACAGGGTTAGCGGAGTTGAGAAAGGCAGCAGGCAAAGCGTAGTGAATATGGGAGATTATCTGCTGTATAAAGCGAAAAACGGAATTGCGCAATACTCAGGCGGTACGGCTGTGTTGATTTCGGAAAGTGCGTTTGGAAACGAAAAGTACAGAAACGCTGTGGCAGGAAAGCACAAGAGCAAATACTATGTAAGTCTTGAAAACATTAAGGGTGGAAACGAGATGTTTTGCTTTGATGTGCAGAAAGGTTTATGGCACAAGGAAGACGATACGAGAATGCTTTGTACAGCGACATATAATGATACGATGTACTATGTGAATGATGAGAATAACTATATTGTGTGTGTTGAGAGCGAAAACAGCTTGCTTGACAACATTATGTATTACGATACAAAAAAGTGCGGAAAAGAGTTTGAAGACGGTACAGGCAGAATATACGGCGATATTGATGATGACGGTGTGGTAACTGCTGATGATTTGCAGTTACTTAAAGATTATATAGCAGCTGAGAAAGAACTAAAGCAAAGTCAGATTGAAACAGCTGATGTTAACGATGACAACAGTATTGACGCAAGAGATGTAACACTGTTGCAGACATATTTGACTAAGCAGAAACTTGAAATTGAAAATAGTTTTGAGTGGTTCTGCGAAACCGGAGATATGTATGACAGCGACTTTGACACAAAGTTTATAAGCAAGGTTGCAATAGGGATTAAGCCTGAAAAGGACACGAAGGTAAGAGTGCTTGCGAGGTTTAGCGAAAGCGGCGAATGGAGCGAGCTGTATAGGATATATTACGATGAGAAAAAGCCGAGGGTGATACCTGTGCCGCTTAGGAGAGCTGAATTTTTAAGACTTAAAATCGAAGGTGTGGGGTATTGTGAGATATATGGCATTAACATTACATATCAGAAAGGAAGTGCGGTGAGATAATGGCAGTACTTAGAATTGACCCTCCGCCTGCGAGCAATGATCCGGGTGTGCTGAGGAATTACATTGCAGACCTTTACGAGGCGCTTACGGGAGTGCTGTACAGTCTTGATACGGATAATATGAGCGAGGACTTTTTGAAGAATATAAGCACGAAAGGGGACGATGAGAGTGGCATATAACATTTATGACGCAAACAGCGTGAATGACGCTACAAGAGCATACAACAATGTTGCAAACAATGCGCCCACATTTGCGGAAAGCACGCCTACAAAGCAGGCAAGAGCGCAAGCAGATAATTATGCTAATTCGTACAAAAACAGAATAGACGGCGGATATAAGAGTAATTACAGTGATACTTTGAATAGTCTTGCGGACAAGTATATGAACAACGAATTTAAATTTAATGCAAATGACAGTTCGGAATATCAGCAGTATAACGACAAATACAAGCGTGAAGGAGCGACGCAACAAGAAAATGTGCAAGGGGCTTACTCTGCAAATACGGGCGGCTACACAAACTCATATGCTCAGGCGGCAGGGCAGAAAGAATACAACAATTTTATGGACGAGCTGCAAAACAAAATACCAAGTCTTAAGAACAGTGCATATCAAAATTGGAGCAGTCAGCAGGAGGATACGCTTAATAAGATAAGTACATTGCAAGGCTTTGATAATGCACAGTATCAAAGATACAGGGATAAGGTGCAGGATGACTACGATTTTATGACCTATTACGAAAATAAGTACAGCACAAGCAAGGGCCTTGATATGAGTAACTTCCAAAATGAGCTTGCGAGGTGGCAGGCTCAGATGTCGGCAGCGGCAAGCAATTTGAGTAATATACGAAACCTTGCAGAGCAGCAGTATGAGCACAATAATGTTTCTGCTGATACGCAGGCGAGTATTGACAGTTCAAAAAGGCAGAATGACGCTTATTATAATTATTTGAACAGTAAATTGCAGAATGATTGGGAGAATAACATATGGGAAAAGATATGAAGTATTTGGATGTGGCTGAGGACAATGCAGCAAAGGCGGCGACGGAAAGCGGAACATACAGTGGTTCTTACGGTGATAAGATTGATACAGCTATTAACAGCTGGCTTAGCAACAGAGGATTTGACTATAATACGAGCAATGACAAGGACTACCAAAAATATGTTGAACAGTACAAAGACAACACGCAGACGGGCGCACAGTTAAGCAGACAAACAGCTGCACAGCTTGCGAACGGGTATGAACCGAGCTATGCGGATATAGTGGCGGGTGAGGTTGCCAATAAGCAGATGGAGAATGTGAGCGACGCAGTGCCGACTTACAAGCAGATGGCGCAGCTTGACTACAACGCTGAACAGAACAGGCTTGCTAATGCAGGCAATATATATTCTCAGCTTGACAGTACCGAATACAGTAGAAACAGAGATTTGACACAAGACTACAAAAATCAGCTTAATACTTTATATAACAGATATGTTGCAGACAGACAGAGCGACTTACAGCTTAACGAGCTTAACAATAGCATTTACGGTACTAAACTTTCAGCTGAACAGAATAGGTTAGAAGACGAAAGAAACAGCGAGAATAACAGATATTTATATAATACACAAAGTGCTGACAGCAAAGCCCAGATAGCACAGGCGGAAGCTGAAAATAACAGGAAAATAGAATATGCAAAATCCGAGGACGCATACAACAACTGGGTTGAAATGGTAAAAGACATGCAGGAGGAAAGCAAAGATAAAGGAAAAACAAGAAATGCCGAGGCTGTATTTGCAGCTATGGGTGTTACGAAGAATGACTTTAAGGAAGACGGGGACAAATATGACGAGAAAGGCATTAACAACTATGTGACATACTCAAAGGCGTATATTGACGGAGCACTTGAGGCAGGAAGAATTAACAGCGACGAAAGAGATTATTTGTACAATAAAATCGGTGTTACATCAGATGATGAAAAGTACAATAACGGTATTGCAGAAAGTTTTATTAATGCTTATTTGAAGAAAGAAGATAAAAACGGAAATGTATCATATGCAAATGAGGCATTTACAAAGAAACAGCTTGAGATTGGTTTTGATAAGGGCTATATATCTAAAGATGATGTAGCGTATATTGCTGCCAAATTGGGAATTAACATATAGGAGGAAAAAATGATTAGTAATATTGATAAGACAGAGAGTGAAAGACTTAATCAAAAGCTTAGAGATATAGTGACAGGTAAATATCAAAGTCCTGCGAAGCAGAGAAATAATTTTTTCAGTACAAATCTTAATCATGTACAGAACGAAGACAGTAATTTAAGTATTGTGCCAAATGGAACGAAAGATTCCAACGGAGTAAAACATTACACTCTTGAAAAGAATGCACCTGCATATTTACCCGGTGCAGAGAAACTGTTTACTGTTCGTAACAATATTGTTGAAAATCAAATTGAAAGCATAAACAAGCAGTCGGAACGAAACGAATATTATACACAGAAGTATAAGGATACTCCAAAAACTTTTGAGGGGTATATGAATCATGCTCAGTATGTAAGCAGTGACGAAAGGGAATGGCTTGAAAAGCAAGCCGAACAGTATGCAACAGCCGAGGACTACAAAAAGGAGGCTGATAAGGCAAAGGCGGATTATAATTATTATAAGATTTTGGGTGAAAAAGTAAAAAATGATTCTGTATATTACCAATATGTAAGTGCAAGCAAATATGCTCAACAAAAACAATCAGACCTACAAAACAGTGCCGATAAAATTAAAGACAGAAAGGATGAAGCTGACAATAGAATAAAAGCAGCGGAAAGCAAAGGAAAAGAAAAGTATTACGAGGAAAAATATAAAGACACTCCAAAGACATATGAAGGATATATGAAGCATGCGCCTTATGTAGGTGAAGAAGAAAGACAATGGCTTGAAAGTCAGGCGGATGAGTTTGCAACAAGTGAGGATTACAAGAAAGAGATTGAAAAAGCAAAAGCTGAACATGCTTATTTATATAATATATATAAGGAAAACGAGAGTAATGGCACTACTGCATCAAAAAGTGATGCAAAGGTCGAAGACAGTATTATTTCTAAACTAAATGAAATAAGCAAATACGAAAGTAAATTAAGAAAAAAAGAGTATGAAGAAAAGACAAAAGATATTATTGAGGGTGACGCAAGGGTAAGGAGTATTGTACAGCAGTATTATGCTTATCAGAAAAATTCTGAACAGAGAAAGTCTGATAATGATGAGGCTGTGAGAATTGATTTAAAAAGCGGAAATAAATACACTCCTGAGCAGGAACAAAGAATTGTTGAGAACTTTAACAATCTTGCAAACGAGGGATATGATCCGAAAGCATTATACACTTATTATGACAGAGCTATGCAGGAGCAGGCATCTATTGAAAACTTGCAGAAAATTCAACAGGACGCAATGAACAATCCTGTAGGTGCGAGTGCGTGGAGTGTACTTGATAATGCCGTTGGCTCTGTAGGTGACGCTTTTAAGTATATTGGTGCCGGTATTGCAGAAGATGTTACAGGAGAGTATCAATGGATTAATACATATGATACCGCAGCGGCAAGGGTTAATACTGTAAGAAGCACGGTATCTGACAAAATAGGTGCGGATATCGGGAATGAAACTGCCGGCAAGGTTGCGTCATTTTTATATCAAACAGGTATGAGCCTTGCTGATTTTGCGGCAACCTTACCGCTCAATCTTGTACCCGGTGTCGGTACAGGTCTGCAAATGGTTTTGCTTTCGACAGAGGCAGGAACAGCAGCGGCAAAAGACGCATATGAAAATACAGGTAAAGCCTCTAATGCACTTATGACCGGTGTTGCTGCAGGTATTGCAGAAGCATTCTTTGAGAAATTCAGTATTGAAAATTTAAAAGCATTTGAAGCGGTAAGTCCCGACAGCTTGAAAAGTGTTTTAAAAAATGCAGGAAAGCAGATGTTTACGGAAGCAAGCGAGGAGGGATTAACCACTATTGCCAATACTATGACAGACTGTATTATTAACGGTAATATGTCATCTATAGCACATGAATACCAGGGGTACATTGATGAGGGTTACACAAAAGAGGAAGCAACAGCAAAATGCGCAGAGAATTTTGGAAAACAGGTGTTACTTGATGCAGCAGGCGGTGCTGTAAGCGGCGGCGTGCTCGGCGGTACGGTAAGCGGCATAAGTTATGCCAAAGGCAAAATAAACACCAATATTGATATGAAAAAGAGTGCGGAAGAGATTGGCAAAGAGGTTATGTCAGGTGAGAACTTTGACATTAATCTGCTTTTGGAACAAGCAAAAAACAGTAGTAACGAAAAAGCTGAGAATATTGCTAAGTCGATTGAGAAGAAGATGAGCGGCAACAAGAACTACAAGGTAAACAGCGTTGATGTTGGCAACCTTATGAAACTTATCGGCGCCGAAAGTTTAAAAAATACGATTAGTGAGAACACTGATGTAAAAAATGACGGAGTTGCCGCAAATGAAGAGAATATCAACACTATAAGCAAGGAAGAAATTACAGAACATATAAAATATAACTTTGGCAACAGTCATAAAAACGGCATTACGGCAACAGACAATAAAGGCAAGAGTGTTGTTATTGTAGGATTTGAAAGCAGTGCGAGATATTACGGAGAAGCGGATAATAAGGTGCGTGTTATTGCTGATGACGGCAGGGTATATAATGCAGACAGTTTGACTTTTAATCTTCCGGAATATCAAAGTCTTATGAATGCTGCGAAAAACTTTGATACAAACGGTGCGGGCACGCTTGTGCAGGAATACGGCGATTATGTTAATTTTAAAGGCAAAGAAAGCGATATTAATAATTATATAGATACATTTACACAGTTATACGAAGCGGGAAAAATGGGAGCCCGTTATAACAGAGTAGCAGCAATGAAATATTACGGGAAATATATTGACGCAATCGGTCCGCAGAGAGCAATGCTTGCGGTTGAGGCGGGCAATAAAGATTCTGATTTATTCTTCAACAATGAAGAAAAACTTGCGAGAATAGACAGAAGTTCAAATGTAAAGGCTAATGTGTATGTTGAGAAGAGTGCCGAGGAAACGGTAAACCTTGATGAGGGTACAAGACTTGCACTTGAAAAATTAAGTGAAATGACAGGCAAGGAGATTATACTCACTGCCGATATGGACGAAAACGGAAGAATTGATTTTAGGAACGGTAAAATATACATAAGAGCAAGCCTTGACGGCAATTATATTTTACCTGTTGCAATGCACGAAAGCATGCATTCGTTTCGCAGGGAAAGTCCGAAAGATTACAGGCTTATAAGAAACTTTGTTGTGGACTATCTGTATGCGAGCGGTCACGATGTAATGAAAATGGCTGATAATGTTAAGATTAATTACGGTGACAGATTGACCACAAACGAGGATTGCATAGAAGAAATTGTCTGCAATTCCATTATGGCTATTGCAGGTGATGAAAGTGCAATGCATAAGGCTTTGCAGGTTGCAAAGGCAGATGAGGGGGTTCTTCAAAAACTTGCAAATGCAATAAAAAATCTTGCAAGCAAAATTAAAGAGTTTATCATTACTCATACAACAAACGAAGCAGCTCAAGCATTTGTAAATGATGTAAAGGCGCTTGACAAACTTGCAGAAATGTTTAGCAATGCAGCGGATAACATTAAGGCAAAAAGTGAAGAAGTAATTACAAATGAGCAAAAAAATAACACCGACAAGGGTGTTGAGAGTGGAGATGTTAAGTATTCAATTAAAGAAAATGTAAAAAATAAGGTTTCAGGTGAAATATATGATAAGGTGGTTGTTCTTGATACAAACATATTTAAAGGGATTCCACCACGCAATTGGGGTAAAACTTTTAGAAATTTTATTTCAAAACATCTTACAGGAAAAAAGTTTTTAACATTTGACGAGAACGGTAAAGAAGAAATTATAGAATTTGCAAAGCCGAATGAACGAGTAACTAAAAATGGTGCTAACAACAGTCATAAAGTTATTGATAAATTATCAAGAAAGTCAGACAGAAACAGTAAGTTAGTAATCGTTCATTCTGATGAAGTAATAAATATTTCAGAAAAGCAAAATGAAAATGCAGAACATTCACATCAATGGTTAGATGAAAACGGATGGGAATATAGAAATGCTATTGTAATGGATAAGTATGGCAAGCTATATTCGGTAACATTAAATATTGCAAAGTCTAAAGATGGGCGAAATATACTTTACGATATAAATAAAATAAACGAAGTTGGGTACGGCGTCGTGCTCTCAAATGCCAAAGGCAAGAGGAGCTCGCACATAAACCCCAACTTCGTCAATAACAGTATATCTCAAAGTGAAAATAATGTCAATACGAAAAATGACGAAAGTAGCAATGATATCAAATACAGCATGGGAGGATTGAAAGCAGAAACTGCGGACAAGAGTGCACTTGAGAAAGCTATGGAGCTTGAAAAGGACGGTACAGATTCCGAGAAAATCCGTAAGGAAACGGGTTGGTTTAAGGGATATGACGGCAAGTGGCGATTTGAGATAGATAACAGCGAATTAGAGTTTAAAACAGATATCGAAAAGAACAGAGCTGCCGCAATTGAACTTGCGAAAATGAAAGTTAAAAGTGCAGAGCTTGAAGAAAAGATTGTAAATGATACAGCAACAAAAGCAGAGGAAAATGAATACTACAATCTTGACGAAAAAATGATTGAGTACAGAAAAGGAGTGAAATTGAGTGATGTAATAAATCATCCAAAACTTTTTGAAGCGTATCCGCAACTAAAGAATGTAGATGTTTATTACGAGATTTCTTCGGTTAATCGAGGTGTATACAGTTCAAACGGTAATGTGATAATGTTAAATCCGATGCATACGATTGATGAGCAGAAAGAAGCGATTATTCACGAAATTCAGCACGCAATACAGGGAATAGAAAATTTTGCGAACGGAAGTAATTTGGAATACTGGAAAAATCTCGGATACAGCGATGAAGAAGCAATGGCAATGTATTACAACACTGCCGGAGAAAGAGAAGCAAGAGATGTTTCTGCCAGAAGAGATTACAATGCAGAGCAAAGAAAAAACATCCGTCCGGACATTGACAGGAAAGATGTTGTATTTGCTAATAGCGGTGATGCAGGGTATTTGACAGATAAAGATTTTACTAAATATGATAACCTTGAAACTCTTGATGATAAAGAAATCAAGGTGTATAATAAGCGTGGATGGGCATATGGATTGTTTAACAGGGAAGACATGAAGCTGCTTAATGAAAAATTCAGTGAATTAGACAAACGCTTAAACGGTAAGACAGATAATATGCTTGCTGACGGTACAAGAATTGTTGAGGTAAACAACAAAATTGTGTCGATTGGCGGAACATATAATGATCCTGAAATTTACAGTGTGCTTCTTATTAATGCTGAAAATGAAACATATGCAGAATATGTTAAGGAGGAAATTCTTGGTTATGTCAATGAACAAAGAAATTACAGTAGAAGAAAGTATGAAGAAATCTGGGAAACTACTCCATTTGTGTATGGAGAAGAAAATATCAGACACTATAATGCGTATGATTATATCTATAAAAAAGGGGGAGATGACACAGGGCTTAGAGCAACATTACCAGGCGATTTTAGCCGTTACGGATATAATAAAGAAAGCAACATCAGAGGAACAAGTGATGCAAATGCTAAAGGAGAAGTATCCGCAGTACAGTTAGATGAAGATACCTCCGACATAAAGTACGCAACAGACGATACCATTAATGATTGGCTTGATGATGAAAGCACACCGCAGGGAATTGACTTTGACAAGGCAGTTGAAAAAAATCCTGTAATAGCAGTAGCGAAAATATATAAAAGTGCGGCACAAACTGCAAAGAGCGGACTTGCACAGGGAAAGAATGTAAAACTTGATGAGAAAGAATACCTAAGAATTGCCGGAAGTATAATGCAGACATACGGTATAAAAGGCAAGTATAACCCTAATTACAAGAAAGAGCTTGCAAGTCAACTTAAGAATTTTGTTGACAGCATAGGAAAGAAAGATGCGAATTTTACAGATTTATTTGAAGAATTTGTAAATGACTGTAAGGGCGGTATTTTGCTTAGCGGTGGATTTGACAAAACTCTTATGCGTGAAGAACGAGAGTTTGTACTTGATATGCTCCAAGGCAAAGTACTGCTTATAAAACCGAGAGATGTACAGCAAATTGAGGAAGACTACGGTTCGGTAGCAAACTACCGCAAAAAGATGTTTGGCAAAACATATGTTGCAGTTAAAAACAAGGAAAGCGGAAAAGGGTATTATATTGAAGATGTAATTACGCATATTGAAGAAAATTATCCTTACTTGCTTAACGAAAACGCTGACGGTGATATGGGATACTTATGGCTTGAGGACCTTGTAAATAATGTGTTAAAGCCTAAATATAAGAACCCGTATTTTGAGGGGGAAAATTCATTTTATGAAACTCCGGAAACGGCTGCGATTCAAATGGCTTTTGAATGTGCCTCTAAGATTATAAATGCAAAGACAGAAAAACTTAAGGCTGATACGAAAGCAGACAAAAAGTTGATTAAAGAAATTGAAACTTCGCAGAAAGAGGCAATTAATATAGCTACTGAAATTGCGGAAGCTAAAAATAAGCAATATAGGCAAGAGCTTAAGGAGGCAAAGGAAAGAAATACTGAACTGTGGAAGAGAAATGCTAAATTAAGTCAAGAGAAAAAAGAGGAGCATCGCAAACGAGTTGAACATTCAAGAGAATTGTTTTCTCGACTTAATAAAGAAAAAAGTAAGGTTAGAGTAGAAAAAAACAAAAATGCATACAGAAATAAAATTATTGAAGCACAAAAGGCAATTATTGCAAGCCACTATAAGACAATAAGAGAGGAGTATAACGAAAATAGGGAAAAGACACTCTACCTGAATAAGTTAGGAAAGATGTGCGACAGACTAACGAAAAGGCTTGGCGGCAAGGCTAAAAATAATGAATATATACCGGATAATTTAAAAGGACCTATTATTGATGTGCTTAGTTGTTTTACCGTTAAAAACGCTAAGAACGCTACACCCGGATACTTCGGTGAATGGAACAGAATTAAAGAAGTCGGTGAGAGAGTTGCTGAACTTGCCAAAGAATATAATAATATGAAACCGGAACCGACTCCTTCTACAGATTTGGAGAAAAAAGAAGAAGAAAAACCTCAAAATACTTTTATAGATATTGAAAGTATAAGTTATAAAGAACCGGTAAATAAACAACTCAAAAATCTTGCTGAAATGTTGGAAGGTCAAAACATATATACTTTAACTTCACATGAATTAAGTGCCATATATGATACAATGAAAATGCTTGACGAATCTCTTAGGGATGCAGTGCAGATTATTGTTGACGGCAGAAAACAGAACTTTATGGCACTTGCAAATGAGGCTATGCAAGAGGTAAAAAACAATAAGTCGATAACAGATTACTCTAAGATGAGAAATGTAGTTGCCGCACCGTTTAAGCAGCTTGGGAAAAGTTATATAACTACTCATCTTGACACTGTGCGCTATGGCAGAATGCTTAGTAATTATCACGATGACAGCATTATTTATAAATTATTCAGCGGATTGCATGAGGGCGAAAACAAGGCTATTACAATTCAGCAGAAAGCAATAAGCAGAATTAAGGAAGTTACACTTAAGTACGAAAAAGAGATTAAGGGTATACAGAATGAAGATGTAAAGGAATTTGATTTTAGGGATGTAGAAACCGGTAGGCGTGTGCCGATTACGCAGGGCGTACTTCTTGCAATATATCTTACCGACAGGCAGAAAAGCGGACATATTCATCTTTTGGGTGGTACAGATGAAAGCTATGGTAATAAAGCAAAACATTTCACTGTATTGCCTAACTTTGAGTTGGATAACATGAAACTTAAAAGGACTGCAAAAGAACATCCTAACAAGGTAAGATTTACAGCAAGCGATTTACAAAACATTGAGAGTTATGTAGAAAAGGATAAAGTGCTTATGGAGCTTGCCTCGGCTATTAGTGAGGTGTATAATCAAACACTTAAGCAAGAAATTAACGAAGTGAGTATGGCTAAGTACGGAATGAAGATTGCGACTGTTAAGAATTATTACCCGTTGCAGGTGTACGGTGACGCAGGTAAATACGAAAAGGTGCTTGAAACAGAATCTTATGATACAAGGCTTAAGAGCAGAGGGTTTACCAAAAAGCGAGAATGGTCTTCCACACCTATTGTTATCGATGACGCACTTAGGAAATATGTTAAACAAGTGAAGGAAGTCAGCGAATACTGCGGTATGGTGATACCGATTGAAAATTTCAAAAAGGTATATAACTATTCTGACGGAACTCAGACGCTGCACAGCACGATAAAGGACAGATATGGCGTGACTGCTGAGCATTATATAGATAAGCTGATCGGAGATTTACAGCAGAGAGCAGACACCATAGATAATACTTTTCTTGATAAAATTCAGAGCAATTTTATGGGAATGAAGATTGCCTTTAACTTTGGCTCTATGATAAAGCAGGTTTCTGCATTTCCTCTTGCTAACAGATACTTTGGCGCTAAGAATGTGTCGCTTGCTGCATTGAATTTATTCAGAAATAAGGTTGACTTTGATTTATATAATAAGTACACTTCGTATTTATGGTATAGAAAAGAGGGCAACGGTACTGTAATCGGCGAACTTAGCAAAGAAATGAGTTTAACAAGCAAAGGTATGGGATTTCTTGATATTGTCAGCAAAATGGATAACAGAGTGGTTTCAAGTTTACTGTATGCGGCAGAGCTGCATGTTGAGCAGACCACTGACCTTAAAAAGGGGACTGACGCTTTTTACAGAGAGGTTGCAAGGCAGTTCGAGAAGTGTATTGACGAAACCCAGCCGAACAACATGGTTACATCAAAGCCACAGTACTTGAGGAACAAGAATTTAAGGCGACTGTCGCTTAATGCCTTCCGCTCTCAAAATATGGCAATCGGTAATACAATATTTGATTCATTCTTTGAGATGAAAGCAAGAATGGCTGATGATAAGATTAACAGTACGGCAGAAAGCAAAGCTGCTAAAAAAGCCGCAGTGTTAAAATTTGTTTCGTGCTGTTCCGGTGCTTTTTGCTCACATTTGCTTAATGGCTTTCTTTCGACACTTGCTTTCTTATTGCTTTATCACCATTGGGATGATGTATGTGATGATGAGGGTAATATATCTGCGAAAAATATTGGGTTTAGCTACATTAATGAAGTATTAAACGGTATATTCGGCAGCTTTGCAATGGGTGATTATCTGTATGATGCGGTAAGCAGTGCAATTGACAAGGACAAGACATTTTACGGATTGCAGGTAATGAGCGTTGATTCAATTAATGATATGATTCAAAACATTACAAGCGGTAGATATTGGGAGTTTGTGAAAGTGTTTTTTGATTGTGTGGGTGTACCTGTGACTAATGCTGCTCGTCTTATAACATCAGCTATGGCTTATAGTAAAGATTTAACAAACGGAAGAATTATTACCGATAACAAGGGTAATGTGAATACTGATTACCTGCACTATTACATAGTTGAAGACAAAAAGAGCGGCAATGATACAAGAGCGGAGCATTACGAAAATATGTGGAAAGAAATTCTTATAGAAGAAAAGGGTAAAACCGAAAGTGAAGCTACTTCATATATAAAGAATAAGATTGTTACCGCACTTTCTGCAGACGATGATATTGAGGAAGCAGGTGTTGCTAAGGCTAACGGTAATCTTGCAGATTATGAAAAGTACAGGCAGAAAGTTATTGATTATGGCTTTGACAGTAAAGATGTGCAAAAAGCTATTGACCGCTTTATCAGTGCAGAGGCAAAACTTGTTTCTGAAATTGAAGATAACGAGGACCGAAAACAGGAGCTTATTGACAATGGGTTTAACGAAAAAGGCGCTGAATTTGTAATCAATAAGATTAATGAATCAAAGTCTGATGATGAAACGGGAAGTACATCTGTATTTGATGATACAAGTGAGGAAAATGAACTTGTTATGTACAGCTATTCTGATTTATTTGACGCCCTGATTAACGGTGATACTGAAAACTATAGTATGATTGAAAATTATCTTATAGAAAAGGGAGGAAAAACAAAACAGGAGATAAAGAGTGCTATGAGAAGCACAAGCAGAACAGATAAACTGTGGGGCGAATATATAGAGGCATCTACAGGCAATGACAGTCAGCGCACAAGAGAACTTGTTACTCAATTGACGAGAATTTACGGAAGTTGGGAGAATGCGAAAACGGCTTTGAAAAAATATCAAAACAAAATAAAGTAAATTAATTACCACCGCAAGGGATTATTTAACTCTTGCGGTGGGGTTGTTTTAGGGGGATATAATTTTTACAATTATATAAGAGGTGATAATGTGAATACAATTTGCTTTTCTGTTTATAAGAACACCTTAAAGAAAAAGGATGGATTTAACCCGGTTAGTTCTGAGAATAAGTATTCTGAAATCAAGTTGAATTTTAGGGGCGGCGATGACTGGGAAAAATGCAGTGTTGTATCGGCTACTTTCTTCTGCGGATTGAGTGACGAAACTCATAGCGATGTGGTTGAAATCAATAATTTATCAGCTGCAATTAAAATTCCTTCGGCTGTACTGAAGAATAAGAGTAAAGTACAATTTGGCATTTCAGGAGTGTTTGATAATGACGGTACGGCTGTAACTATTTCAACTAATGTTGTGACGATTAATTTAAACAAGGGAATAATTGTAAATGATAGTATCGGCGCAGACATATATGAAAGACTGATGACGATATTCAATGAGAAGATAAGTGCAAAGCTGTTGTGCAACACTCCGCAAATGTTTGGAGCAATAGGAAACGGTATTGCAGATGACACGAACGCAATACAAAGAGCTGTTGACTTAGGACTTCCTGTATATATTCCAAAAGGAACATATAAGATTACAAAGCCGATTTTGGCAAAAGATATGTATATAGACGGCGATACACAAGCAATTATCAAAAGCGATTGTAATGATAAGGCGGCTTTTGAACTTAATGTTGAAAGCCCTAATCTCGGATATATATCACGAAACAGTTACATACGGAACATTACAATCAATGTCAATAACGGCAAATATGGAATACATTATAATCGTACTCACAATCTTTCGCTGAAAAATATTAAAATTAAAAATTTCAGTGTGGCAGGTATTCTTGCAGGAAGTTTAGCTGATGGTGTAAAAAGCTACAACATCGAAACGGTAGCAAGCGGACTGTTACTGTTTAACGAATCGGCAATACTTGGAAGTGTTGGAATCAGAAATCTGACAACAGACAGTTACTGGAAAGATATTATTGTATATAACACCGATGTGGGAATTGAGCCGGGCGGAAATGATATAGTTACATGTCACTATTGGAACTCGCTTGAAGAGCTTACGGAAACTTGTACTGCTTTTGTGCTAAGGGACAAAGTGAACGCTACATTGAGCTCGTGCTGTTCTGATTCAAGCAGGTATGCTGTAAGGCTTGGCGATTATTCAAGGGCGACTATTAACGGCTTGAGAATTATATACGCAGCGGCT
>ULVD01028306.1_pt1 | contig 16168 bp, 7 predicted proteins | sample 1959101 | NCBI WGS metagenome assembly ULVD01 (sample SAMEA4835777, study PRJEB28245) | human gut metagenome | biome: gut microbiome; material: fecal sample | place: Denmark | collected 2008
TTGGTTATTTACCTTGTCTGCTTTAGGGGGATCATATCATTACGATTCACGAGTTTTTTGTTATACGATCAGAGATGAGCTATCGAAATCAAAAGCATCAGAAGGTGAAGCGGATACCCACATTGGCCTTCCACTGTACCTTGTAATCTCCACCAAAGCTCTTGGTAATATCACCATAAAGCATGCTCGAAGGAGACAGTCTATAGGTACCGCCCAGTGTCAATTCTGCCCAGGTATCACCAAAGTCCTGATCCACGGTAGAGGTCGGTTCATTTTCTGCGCTGAATGTCGTGCTTGTTTTTCCGCTGAATTCATGGAGCAAGCCTGCCTTCAGATAGAAATTACCGCGTTCCGTTGTTTTTCCTGCGGCTACACCCAGACGGCCGATGAAGCTGGTCATGCCGTCCTGGCTGACATGCATTTTCTTTCCGCCGGTATAGTCGCTGATCCCATCATAGTCTGCACTTCCCAGGCGAGAAAGAGTCAGCTGCAGCTGTGGTTCCACAAAGCCATCGGCTCCGCCAAACCGTTTTCCGTATTCAGCGGAAATGCCGAAGCCATTAGCACTGTAGTCCCCATCCAGCTTATGTCCCATATCATTGTATACGGTATAGCTGTTTGTCGTGTGACCTGCCTTGACAGCGATATCTACATACTGGCCATCCTCGAAAAGCTTCGTGCCATAGAGCGAGAAGGTGTAGAGTTTTGGATCCCCTTCGCCGCCCATTTCATACTTGGCGCTTCCCTTGCTGTAGTCGAAAGCACCGCCAAAATGCCAGCCATTCTTGAAGAGCTTATCAGCCCCTACCTGAGCGCCCCAGAAGCTATTGCTGAAGGAAGAGGTTCCTTTATCGTACTTGATCTTTCCGCCGAAGGTTCTTGCCCAGATCCCATCATCCACGCCATAGTGGAGATCTCCCATACGAGTCGTCATATCGGAAACATTGCTTCTCCAGGACAACATAGACGTATTCATGGCATTCTTCGCACCACGCATCATCATGGTTTCCGAGCTGCCCCAGATGATATCCGGATCCTTCTCTCCTGGCTTCATGCTGTTCTTTTTATAGCTGCCCTGTCCCGTGGTCTTATTGAAATCAATCGTAGCATACTGCTTGGCAGCACTTGCAGCCGTGAGGCCCTCTGCGATTTCTACCCGGCCATTCAGGTTGGTCACGTTATTGACCGCATCCGTATAGGTGAGCTTCTTCGCCAGAGCATCGAGCACATTCTCTACGCCGTGATAATCGCCCATATTGATACCGCTGCGATCGGTGCGCAGGGTCAGGAAGCTATTGGCATCGGCCTTCTTGACCGTCACATCGCCGCCCAGAATATCGGTCGGGTCTGCTGCACTATGGCTATAGAGCACCAATGCATGACCGCGGAACCGGTCTACCGTAATACCGCCGCTGTCCTTGTTCTGGAAGATCACGCCATTTCCGGTATCCGTTGCATCCAGCAAGGAAATATTGGCTTCTTCCTTTCCCGTGTTGTTCCATACGCCGCCATTCTGCAGCCCCAATTCAAAGGTGCCGCCATGATTGGTAAGACCGCCTGTCCAGGTAGAGCCTTTTGCAGCAATGCCTAAGGTTACCTTGCTAGCCGCATCATTGACCTTCACATCCCCCACATATTCTGTCGCTGCCGTGTCATTCGGAGCAAAGAAGCTGATGGTACCGCCGTTCGAGGCTTCTGCCAGCGTGGTGCTCTGGATCTTGCCAGCGCCTAAGGAAACACGGCTGCCTGCCCCATCGGCCTTCGCCGCTGTCTCGGCGCTGATATTCCACACGCCGCCTTCATGGGTACTGAAATTGCCGCCGTTCTTGGCTTCGATACCGACCTTGTCCGCCGTAAGCTCCGTGGTCTTTCCGTTGCGGAAAGTCAAGGCTTTGCCATCTACGGTGATACCTGCATTCCCTTCGTTTTTGATGGTCAGATCATGGCCATTCATATCGATGGAATACTTCGTATCTTTCGCCTGGATCGCCGTATCAGAAGCCGTAGCCAATTCTACAGCGGTCTTATCCTTGGTGAATTCATAACGGATATCCGAAGGATTCCCAACCTTCATGACACCGCCATTGAGGTACTCGCTATCCGTGCTCTCATTACCTGTCATGACCGTCGTAAAGGTTTCCTTCTGCTGGTCTTTCGGATAAATCGACGGGGAAGCGCTATCCGCTTTATACTGCCCCTGTCCATTTTCTCCGGTAAATTCCATATCCCCGGTGACCTTGGAAGCCGCTCTCGCCGTCAGCCCTTCCGAAATCTGGAGAATGCCGGTGAGATTTCCCTCTGTCTGGTAATTGGTGTAGTACAGCTTGTTTGCCATCGCCTGGAAAAGGGAGCTTACTGTTTCCTTTTCACGAAGTCCATCATCGCTGATACCATCCCGATCCGTGATCAATGTGATCCGAGAGCCGGCCTCTGCACTGGTGACAGTCACATCGCCGCCAAACACCTTCGTCAGATCATTGGCATCATGCTTGTACAGGATAGAAGCATTTCCGCTGAACTTATCGATCTGGATATTTCCAGAATCTCCGGTCATGTCAATCACGCCGCCGACGCTTCTCGTAATGCCGCTGACGAGCTGTCCCACATGGGAATCTCCTGTATTTTTCCAGGTCGCTCCATTCATAAGCATCAGGTTGTTCGAGCCGCCGGTCCAATCCATAGCGCCTGTCCAGATGGAATCTTCCCCATCCAGATTCATATCCAGCTGTCCATCGCTTTGAGACATATCGCCCGTCCATACGGCCGGCGCATCTCCCTCATTTCCGATGGACAGGATGCCATTCGCACCGACTCTGCCCAAAGTATCCGCATGGATAGTCCCTGCATTGACACGGACAGTACCGCCCTTCACATCGAATCCCGTCTTCGCATCGATATGAGTCAACGTCTTCAAATGGATTGTGCTAGCTGTTTCCGACTTGCCTGCAGTCTGTACGCCGATGGCATCTCCCTTAGCATTGGCTGCCATTATATGAAGGGTACCATTCTGGGCAGACACATCGTAGCCCACGCCTTTGATCCCTGCTACGGCTTCATTGAGTCCCTCTTCTCCACCGTCGATATGCACCTCCAGCTGATGGTTTGTCAGGTCCATATTGATGGCTGCATATCCCCAGGTATCACTGGAAGCATCGATAGCACTGGTATAAGGTATTTCCCCGCTCTGCGAAATCTGAAGCTTGGAATCCTTGTGGAAAATGAAGTACTTGCCATTCTGCTGCACACCTGCATTGGCATAGGCCGTATTATTTTCATCCTTTCCAGACCATTTTGGGGCATACAAAGGTGTAACAAATAAAGTGCCATCCTGACCAGGCGTCTCGATCGCTCCCGAGACGCTTCCCTGATGGGTTGTTTCGTCATAGGAGATTTTTCCTGTTTTCAGCACAGAAGCAGAAGTCAGACCTTCTGCGATTTCCGCATAGCTATCCAGGTTTTCTGGCGTCCCTTTGTAGTAGATTTTCTGAGCCAGGGCATGTAAGACGTCAGAGACCTGCGTTTCATCCGACATATCGATCCCATCGCTATCCGTCCGTACATAAAGAGTAGTCTGCGGATTCACTTTCTCTGCTTCTTCGATGGTTACATTTCCGCCAAGGATTTGAGTTGGATGCGACACATCATGATCGTAGAGGATTCGGATTCCCCGTTTTAGCATGCCGATAGTCAAGTTTGTGTCCGCTTTCATATAGATAGCACTTTCACCGATACCAGGATCCCATCCTTCCACCGTGTGAATATAGCTATCCTGTGCTTTATCTTTCTGTTCCCACTGATAAGTCCATACGGTAGGTGTGATACTGTACTGATCATTCCTAAGTCCAAGACTAACTGCGCCAGATTTCGCTACGTCGTTAACAATACCGCCTGTCCAGGTAGCCCCATTATTTAAAACGATCTGATATGTACCGCCAGTAGCTCCCAAAAGATCCAGGTCTCCGACTAACTTTTTACCGTCGATGGAAACTTGACTATTGTTCTGACTCTTAGTCACTTTGAGTAGTGTGCCGCCCTCTGCATGAATCACATTAGCAGAACTAAGAAGACTTAAGTCTTTCCCTCCATCGAGCCAAAGAGCGATTCCTTCCGGCGTTTCTATATCCACAGCACCTTCAAATCCTACGCTAAAGCTTGTTTCCCCAAAATACTGATCTTCCGTATCACGATCCTCTACGACTTTGATCCCCACAAAGTCCTTATCGCCGCCTTTACTTGCTATATGCATTTGTCCATCTTTTGGCATCGTAATAGAAGCACTACTATTTTTTACCAGAATTCCCGTACCATTGGCACTGGCTGTTATATTCAAGCTTGGCATTTCTGTAAATTCTAGTTTTGTGCTTTTTTGCGTATTTTTACCATCATTTCCAATATAAATCCCAGCTGTTTGTCCTTCCAAGTTCAACGTATGTCCTTGTGCCATAATCTGCACAGTATCACGATTACTGTTGACTTTCCAATCCATGGATTTATCGGCGGTGATGGTGGTATCTTTCCCAAGAGAATACAGAAATTGGCTTTGACGAACCCCCTGCTCCGTATAACTCTGATCGTAGACCTCATCACCAGTCATGGAGCTGGTAAAAGTATCCACCATTTGTGGTATATAGCTACCTACCCCCGATTCCGGATCAAAGTGAATAAACCCTTCCGTCAGCATAGCGCTCTTAGCCGTCAAGCCATCTGCAATTCCCACTTTCCCTATCAGCTTTTCTTCTGTCGGATTGCTATAAATAACCTTCTTTGCCAATGCCTTCAGCACACTTCCTACCTGGTCCGTATCATCCATAGAAATACCATCATGATCTGTAACAGCGTATAAAGTCGCTTTACCACCTACATATCGAGTAGATACTTTGTCTACAATGATATTACCTCCAATGATAGCAGCTGGATTTTCAGTTTCATGATTATAGACTACCCGAAGGATCCCATCAAAACAATTAAAATCTGTAAATTCGATGTCCTTTTTAGACTTTTGGAAAATGGTTGATTGATCCCCAGCGTCACCTCTATATCTCGTACCTTCCAGGTATACTTTTACAAGATTTCCTGTATCGCCTTCTTTATCAATATGATTCCAAATGGCATCCTTTTCCATGGCAAGATCTAATGAACCACTGCCATCTTCTGTGCTATCTACCGTCGTTCCAGTCCAAACGGAACCACCTTTGGTGAGAACTAGCTGACCATGTTCTTTTCCCAGCTTAATATGTCCCGTCACATTGACGATACCATTGGCCGTATCAGAACGACCTGACTGACTACCGATGTGCCAAACACCACGAGTAGCATCGACAGCAAATCCATCCCCTGCATCAATCGTAATATCTGCTGCCTTTGCTTTAGAACCACTGTTATAAGAGTTTAGCGAAAGTCTTCCACCATAGTCCTCATCCGTCCCATCCGCTACGATAATAGCTGTACCTCCATCTGTACGAATGGTAGCCCCATTGGCAGAAACCCGTCCATGGATCGCCGTTCCTTTCCCTGCATCGATATCAATACGTCCAGCAGTGGTAATGGTACTCCCATGGGTTGTCTTCATTCCTACAAAATCTGTATCCTGCAATTCGTTGTGAATGGTGGTAGTTCCCTCTGCATTTAAAATATAAATGGTAGACCCTTTATTCGTTTCTGCATTTCCAGATGCCAATACCCCTGTTTTTGCATGATGAATGGTCAGATTCGCTGTTTTTCCATCTAACTCAAACTTCGCCCATTGACCATCTGTCACTATACCTGTCGACGCATCAATTTCAACGTCTCCCGGATCATTCAAATCAAACTCCGTGCCTTCACCAGTTACTTCAATTCCCTTACCCTGAATACCTGCTGCCTTCAAATTAAAATTGATTTGCTTGGCATTAATCTGTACAAAATTCCCCCCTTTTGCCTGCATAGCAGCTTCATCATTGACGGTGATACTTGTGTCTTCTGTAAATGTCGCTTTATTCTTTTCCCGCAGTACATTAGCATTTACATAATCAACATCTTTGGTCATATCCCAAGTCAAAGCCGTGGTAAAATCGGTCTGTTTCTGATTAAAGCCTTCCACATAGCCAGTACCTGCTTTGGTAAAGTGGATATCTTCTTCTCGAGAGACACTCTGGCTGGTCAAGCCTTCTGCAATCTGCACTGTTCCTTTCAGATGATCTTCCCCGTCCGCATAAGCAGCATAATACAACTTGTTAGCCAATGTATTCAGCATATTCCTCATGAAACTTTCATTGGTTAACTTGTTTGGCTTGATGCCAGTGCTATCCGTGCGAATGGTAATGGAAGCCTTCTCTCCATCTGTCTTCTCGGCATGACCGATATGAATATTTCCTCCCTGGATTTTTCCTCTTTTCTGGCTATAATAAATCACTGTATTTCCGGTGTAATTGGCAATCGTCAAATCAGAATTGACATCGGAGTTTGCTGGCTTTGACATATCGATATACCCGACATGTGCCGCATCTTTACCCCCATACAGATGCCGCATCGAAGAAGACCCTGTATTGGTCCACGTTGCTCCATTCTGCAGGAACAGGCGAACACCAGTCACATCCGTATCTTTTGTATTGGCCGCTTCCTGTATTGTTCCGTACAAAGTGGAATCCGCCGTCGTCAATGCGGCATTCACTGTAGCATTGGTGTCTGCACCCACCCAGGCTCCCATAGAAGCTAAAGCAGCATAACTATTTTTAACCCAAGCAGTGGCTCCTTTCGCCGTGATATTGACCTTATGATTTCCTGGCGTCAGTCCCTTTTCTACAGACCCCGATACATTGACGTTCATCACGCCCCCGCTTCGAGCGGTGACACTACTATAGGCCTGCGTCACAATAGAACCGCCACCAATAGAAATCCGTCCACTGGCTGCATTGGTCGCCCAACCACCATTGGTGTAAATATCGACCAACCCGTCAATATCAATGGTTCCTGCCATTGTTTTCAACGCAGTCACATTCATTTCGTATCCCTTAAGCGGGGTCGTGACACGCATCACCACCGCATGAGCTGGATCATCATCATTATGAATGACCACATGGCTGTCTTCCGTCATAGCACCAATATCAGCATAGTAATAATAGTCAGAATCCGTATCCAGACGGATCTGTCCCGGATTATTAATGGTTAAGGTCGCAGCTCTCGGTACATATAAAGCTGCCGCACGGTTGGTAAAACCGCCGCCATTATAAATATTGCCATGCATGATGACATCCAGATCATGACCTGTCATATCAATCGTGGTATCTTTACCAATCATCACAGAGGCAAAATCTCTCAGGTAATTATCATCCTTTGTGATGTTAAAGCCCGGGTGAATCACCGCATCTTCCTGGAAGCGATACGTCCCATCGGCCTGTTTGATGCCTCGTTTTTCATATTCATCATCGACACCTAAGACACCGGAATACGGGGTCTTCACCTCTCCAGCCAGCTGCGCCTTGCCCGTAGTTTCATCAAATCCCAAAGCAGACAATTTCTTGGAAGCGGAAGCAAAGGTCAAGCCTTCATAAATTTCTGCGGTTCCTTCCAGATTCCTTTCGCCCTTGGTATATGCGGTGTATGTCAATTTATCTGCCAAAGCACCCAGCACCTGTTTCACCTGGGCATCATTGGACAGATTTAACCCATCACTATCAGTGACCAGCGTGATCCTTGCCTTATCACCTGAATTCTGTAAGCCAGCACTGGATACCGTCACAGACCCGCCGATCAACTGATCCGGAGCCGCCTTCTCATGCTTCCAAAGATAGACATTGGATGTATTATAGCCGCTCAGCGTCACATCTTCGTCTCCCATCAAGACCGCATAGGAACGGCCTGTAGCAGCCGCCTCATCCTGTGCCAGCGCCTGCTGCCCGGCAGGAAATAATGCGCCCCCTCCCAAAAACAGGGTCGCCAATACCATCCGTTTTACCCACTTTCTTTGCATTTTCCTTTCTCCTTTCTAGCGAGACACGCTTTACGATGCCATATTCTTCATAGGATCGGTGTGATCCTGACATCCAATGACATCTATATTCCGTATCTCAAGAAAATAAAAAACTGCCAAGTACGAATTGGAACCTTCTTTTGACACACTAAAAAGCGGCAAAAGATATCCAACCCATACCTCGCAGGTCTTTGAACATAAAAGCAAGATTTATCGCTTACTCTTATGGGATATAAGAAATTTCATGGCACTCCGACTAAGTTCCTCAAAGAAGCAGCTCTTTGTGAGAGACGTAACACTGCTTCTTTTCCCCATACGGTTGCAGGACAGCTCTGGATTCTCACCAGTATTCCCCATTCGTTTCCTTTTATGATTTACATGCATGGTACTCTGTATGATAGTCATACAGTCAAGAAATATTTTTGGAATTTTATAAATTCATTAAAAGGCACCATACCGATGCCAAAATGACATCGGTATGGTGCTTTTCAAGAAAAAAGAGAGAGGAGAAAAAGGAGTGATATGTAGAGGGGAAAGCTCTACATAGGGGACAAGGCAGGAAACACCTGTGAGGGGAAAATCACAAGTGCTCTCCCTGCATCGCCCCGAAAACTGCGTAAGCTTTAAACGGTTTTCCACGGGACGTGCCGCTCTTTGATTGCGTGCGAAAAAGGTTCAGCAGGTTCTATGGGTTCAGAAGGTTCAACAGGAGTGGTCCGGCGCATAAAATAGAAAAGCGCCGCAGAGTATAGATGGTGGAGAAGCCATGAGCTGGCATTTCACTCACCAGTCACCCATTCTTGCTTTTAAGCTTACATATTGCAGGGCCAACCTCCGGCGCTTCGCGCCACCTCCTTCCAGAGGAAGGAGGGAAAAATCTTTCGTTCATCATCGTCATGGGACCTACCAAGCCTCCAGAGCCTGCTCTTTTTTCCGCCTTATTTCATATTCGCTTTCACATCTTCGGTGAGGTCAGCGGAGATGGTGCCGTAGATGATGCCGCCCGGGACGACAACGGTGTCGATCTTCTTGGCTTTGGCTGCTTTTTCTACAGCGGCCTTGAAGTTGTCCTGGATCGGTTTCATGACTTCATTTTCCTTCTGGGCGAGCTGCTGGTTCAGCTTCTGTTCCAGGGCTTTCTTGTCGGCATCGTTCATGCCTTTGGATTTTTCGTTGTATTCCTTCTGCAGCTTCTGCTGTTCTGCTGCTACGGTCTTTCCTGCTTTCTGGAAAGCGGCATTGCCGGAGAGGACGGCATTCACATTGACGATGCCGGTGGCTGCATCAGCCATCCCCATGGCACCAAAGGTGCCAGCGAGGAGCATCGCTCCGGCGACGGCGAGTTTTTTCATATTCATAAGAATGACCTTCTTTCTTGTATAACGGATGACAGTTGGCGATCGAACTCAAAAGCTCTATCACCCAATCAGCATGCCTATTATTTTTCCCAGAGATGTTTCATGATTTCCGGATAGGTCGCAGTGAGGAGGCCCTGGATCTGGTTCAGGATGGCGATGACAAGGGCCGGTTCGAAGTGCGGTACACCAGCCGGGATACAGCAGGTGAGAAGGACGTTGCCAGCAGCGTCAGCGCTGAACTTCAGCATGCGGTACTGTTCGTTCAGGTCATTCAGGAAGGAACAGATCTTTTCTCTCTTATCGCCCTGTGCAAGGCCGGCTGCGACCTGGACCTGGAGCATGGTGTATACGCTGTCGTCTAAGAGGATCATGAAGGGCAGGCTTGTTCCTTCGACCTGAAGGTTGCTGCGGAATGCCTGTGCATGAACGTCATTCTGGAAGTCCTGCAGACCGAATCCGCTGATCTTGTTTTCTTCGAGGTATTTCTGGAAAGCGGCTACCTTTTCTGCTGCGACTTTGACTTCGACTGCTTCGGTTTTTTTCTGTTCTGCCATTTTATGTTCTCCTTTGTTTTGTGCCGGTTTGTTCTCCGGATACCAGTATTGATACATGTAACCACGTCTTACGACGGAAACGACTGCCGCAGATGTTTCCCAGTTCTCCGCTCTGTGCACTTTGAATCGCAGGACGGAAAGCTCTTTCAGGAGAGCCAGATAGGATTTCTTGTTCACGAGGACGACGTTTCCTTTCGCGCCTTCGATACGTGCGATTTCATCCTTAATTTTTTTCATCATTGGCTCTCCTTTTCACAAAGAGGAAGGCGGTAGAAATCAGAAATAGAACAAGGCCTTTGAAAATCCATTCGTTATCTGCAATAAAAAACTGCGGATCGATTTCTACTTTTGCTTAGACTGAGACTGTGACCAGCACCCAGTCTACGAAAGCAGACACGACTCCCGCAGATTTGCTCTTGGATGTTGGAAACAGGCGGCATCCGACTTGGAAATGAATTTCCTTCACGGCTGGGTCTCAGTTTCGGATTCTCACCGAATTCAGCGCAATAGCCTGTAGGCTCTGCTTCCCTCTTCAGTTGGTTCAAGGGCTTTCACCTCTTGATGCCGTCATTGTAGCACGAAAGGATGCAAATAGCAAGCCCATTTTCAAAATTCACCCATTTTTCTCTTATATTTTGGAAATGAATCCTTATTTCCTTATCATTGACCATTGTGCTATCATTAAGTATATGAATGTCATACGGTAATGAAATCTAAAAGGTGAGTGCATGACCGATAAAAAAGAGTATTATACGGCAGGCGAGCTGGCCAAGCTCTTCGGGATTCCGAAGCAAACAATGTTTTACTACGATAAGCTGGGACTGCTTACACCAGAATTTGTGGCTGAAAACGGGTATCGTTACTATGCGATGCCACAGTATCTGACACTGGAAATCATATTATTCCTGAGAAAACTGGATATTTCTGTCCCTCACATCAAGGAATTTCTAGAGCATCGCTCGCGTGATGAAATCCTGAACATCCTCAAGGAGCGGGAAGTGCTGTGCCGGAAAACGCTCGCGGAAACGACGGAGCTTCTAGCAGCGATTTCTTCCTATCGGAAAACCCTCGAATGTACCCAGCATCTACCACTCGATCGGGTACTTCTCCAGTGCTATCCGGAGAGCCGCATGTATATGACGCCGATCCCGAAGGTGCATCGCGGGGGCTTTGACGCTATCGCTATCCGTGCCAGACATGTGCATGAAGCTTTTGCCCATTCCTTCTGCAAGGACCAGCCGACGGGCTGGGTCATCAGTGAGGAGGATTTTTTCTCGAAATATTTCAAGCACTCGTCCGCTATCGTGACACAGTCCGGTGAGGAGGGTTCGCTCCTTGCATGTAATTATATACGTCCCTCGGGGCTGTATCTTTCTATCTTGACGAAGGGCGCGTATTTCCTTCACGCGGAGGAGGCGTATGAGAAGCTGTCTGCTTTCATGGAAATCAATCGTCTTGCGCCAGATGGTGATGTCTTCCTCTTCCCCATCATCAGTTATTGGGCGACAAAGGATCCGGATGAGTACATCAATTCGCTCAGTGTAAAGGTTAAAGATTTGCCCCCCGAAATTGAAATAACTCGATATGTAATCATAATAAAATCCCTCTATAGAGCTGTTTCTATAGAGGGACTTTATTATGGTCTCATATTATGAAATTCGTTTCCTGCTCACACCGGTCCCAGGTGAATGGCAGTCGCGTAGGTGAGGAAGCAGAAGGCGACGATCCACCACATACCGATGAGAGGGAGGATGAAGCGCGCCCATTTTTTGTAGGGGACGTTTGCCATGGCGAGGTAGGACATGGTGGCGCCGGAGGCCGGGGTGATACAGTTCGTGAAGGCATCGCCAAAGGTGAAGGCGAAGACGGCGGTCTGTCTGGTGAGGCCGACGATGTCAGCGAGCGGTGCCATGATCGGCATGGAGATGGCCGCCTGCCCGGAGCTGGAGGGGACGAGAAGATTGAAGCAGTCTTGGATGATGAACATACCGAAGGCGATAATGGAGGATGGGAAGATGTCGAGCATGCCGGCAAGGTAGTAGATGATGGTATCCATGACCTTGGCATTGTCCAGAAGGATGGTGGCTGCCTTACACATCGCAACAGCGAGACAGGGGAGCATCATGCCCTTGCAGCCTTCGAGGAAGGCATCACAGATGTCATTCGGGTGCAGGCGGCAGATGATGCCGGAGAGGATGCCCATGATGAGGAAGATCGCAGAGATTTCATTCATATAGAAATCAAATTTCAGCACGCCTACGATGATGCAAACGAAGTTCAGACCAAGGAGACCAAGGCAAATGGCCTGCCGTGTGGAGAGTTTTTCTGCGGTGGAAAGATCGATCTTGTCTCGTTTCAGCAGGTCGATCTCGTAAACCGGGCTGCTCTTCGGGTCTTTCTTCACCTTGCGCGCGTGGTACATGACATAAGAAATGTTCAGCACGAGGAGCAAGACAAAGATACCCATACGGTATGGCAGGCCGGAGAAGATCGGGACACCGGCGATGCCCTGCGCGACGCCGACGGAGAATGGCTGGGTGCATCCGGCGCCATAACCGGCTGCGACCGAGCAGAAGAGCATGCCAAGCGCGGTCAAGGAGTCGAAGCCGAGCGCGAGCGCGACGCTCACGACGAGAGGGGTGAAGGCGAGGTATTCCTCGTTGCATCCGGCGAGTGTCGAGAAGGTGGCGAGCGTGGTCATAAGGACGGGGATCAGAAGGACACTCCGATTCTTCAGCTTTTCGACGAGAGCGCTGAGCCCTGCCACGATGGCGCCGGTCTTGGCAAGGATATTGAGGGAGCCGCCCACCATGAAGAGGAAGGCGATGATGCTGATACCGCCCTTGAATCCTTTATTGATAGAAGTGAAGAAATCGAGAAATCCTGTCGGTTTCTGCGCTACATAGTGGAAGGTAGACGGGTCGACGACCATTTTTCCGGTCTGAACGTCCTTGACTCGGTCATAAACGCCCGCGGGAATGATGTAGCTCGCAATGGCGCAGAATACGATGACGCACACCAGTATGATGATCGGGCTGGGTGCTTTGAATGCTTTCACTTGATCTTTCATTAGATATGATTCTCCTGTTGTCTTGGTTTGCTGTGAAATGCAGAGGGGCGTGATAGGAAAAAAGGGCAATAGGTTCTGAGGGAAAGGTGCGGCGCTGCGCGCCGAGTATAAAATCAGGCGATGCCAGAAGGTCCGCGGAATAGCAGGTTTCTCTTTTTTAGAAACGCTCATGCCGTCTTTTTGCCGCGAACGAAAAAGATCCCTCGACTCCGCTCGGGATGACGATACGGAAGTAGCGATTTCTCACAGACATTTTCATCCCGTTATGAGGAGCCATTCTGCGCCTTCGTCGCGGCTCTTTGCTAAGGGGCTGCGGCTGAAAGGTAAACCTGATCCCTAATCACTCATCACTCATCCCTAATCACTGATTTTCCGCATATTGATCGATTTCCATGATGGATGCTAGGGCAATGATCCAGCGGGAATAGAAGCTCTCGACGGAGGCTTTTTCTTCCATGGTATGTGCGCCGCTGCCTTCTGCACTCATGGAGCAGACGGTGGGTACGCCCATACTGGAGATATAGGAGGCATCCGAACCGCCCCCGACATAGATCGCGCCAAAGGGCTCATAGCCGCAGTCTTTCGCGACGCGATTGATATGAGAGAGAAGCTGATGATTGGCTTTCGTTTCTTCGAAAGGAGGCATGGGCGCGACAAATTCGATCTTTGTTGTAGTGCCTTCGATGAAGGTTTTATCGCAGATCTCCCGCATCTTTTCCTTCACATAGTCCATATGCTTCTGTTTTTTGTAGCGCACATCGAGCTCGGCATAGCAGTAGTCAGGGACCGCATTCGAAACGGTGCCGCCCTTGATAGTCCCTACGCTGACCGTGAGACCTTCCTCATAGATGGTAAGTGCCTGAAGAAGCGGCAGCTTCTGGGCCATTTCGACGATGGCGTTTCTGCCTTTTACATAGTCATTTCCCGCATGTGCAGCGACGCCGCGCACCGTGATGTGGCAGTCAAGGCAGCCCTTACGGCCTACGGTCATGCAGTGATCGAGGCGTCCGCTTTCCATATTGAAGCAGCACAGCGCGCCCTTCGCTTCGTCTTTCAGGATCTGGTCTGCGATGCCGCCATAATGGCTCGTCTCTTCATCTCCGACCAAGATGGCTTTGACGGGACGATCACGATAGCCAAAGTGCTTCAGTGCGACCAGAAGGTAGAAGATCTGTGCTACCCCGCATTTCATATCCAGTACGCCGGGGCCTCTGGCAAAGCCGTCTTCGATATGGAAGGGATCCTCCGGATAGCTGCCGGAAGGAAATACGGTGTCGCAATGCCCTGAAAGGAGAAGCGGCGCACCGGGGACATCTGCATTGAGCTCCGCCACCAGCACATCCGCACTCCCCTTGCTGTCTACAAGGCGGCAGTCGATGCCCTCTCGTTCAAAATGTTCCTTCAGAAAATGCATGATGCGGTTCACACGGTCCACTTCTTTCGAGCCCGCCTGTCGGTTCACAAGCTGCTCCCAGAAAAGAAGCATTTCCTCTTTGTTTCGATCGACAAATGCATTGATTTCTTCTATAGGTGCTTTCATTTCCATCCTGCCTTTCTATTTTGAAAATACTGATGCGGTCATATTCAGATTGTATCAGCATTTTTCACCGCTTAAGGATAAACAAATTTATACTACTAAACGAAAGCACCCGCGTCAAGAGGAAATCGGATGCATTTTCTCCTTTCAATAAGGCGCTGTCTATAGTAATATGAATGAATAGCCCTTGTTTTTTCTTATCGTTTCCTTAAAGGCTTCCATTTTTTCCGGAAAGGATTTTCCTATGCACCAGCTAAAGAAAAACCTCAATCGATTCGACCTGATTTTGTATATGGTTCTCTTTCTCGGCGTCCTCGCCCCCCTCCTTTTTACAGGATGGCAGATGGGTCTTTTCCGAAAACCGATCGGCGTGGATGCAGCGCCCCTGGTGCGATCGAACGGCCGGGTGCTTCGCGTGGCTGTTGCGAGTGACTTTGCGCCTCATTCCTTCGTGAACAAAGAGGGGCAACTCTCGGGCATGGACGTAGAGGTCCTCTATGATTTGGCCAACCGTATGCAGTGCAAGCCGGAGTTCTTCACGGGTGACTGGCCGACCTGCCGGAAGATGATGCAAGATGGTGAAGTCGATGTACTCTCCGGTCTTGATATCTACTCGAATATGCAGGGCGTCATCAAGACCATCCCGACGAGTGCCGACACCATGCAGGTCTTTGGCAAAAAGCCGGTCAATCATGTGAGCCAGCTTTCGGGCAAGCGTGTCGCCATCATGAAAAACTCCGTCCTGATGACCGCCTATGATTTCAACTGTACGTACGTCGAGTATCCTACGAATACGTCCATCCTTGCTGCCGTCGAGGGCGGTGACGTGGACTACGGCATCTCCCATGGAGCTGTCGCGCAGGACATCATCCAGAAGAATCATTTCAATATCAAGCCCGGCCTCATGCTTCTGGGAAGCTATCCCGCCTTTGGGATCTCAAAGGATCGGATCGGTCTACGAGATGAGATCAACAATTATCTTCGCCAGATGTCCCACGATGGCACGCTTAAAAATCTGCAGGAAAAGTGGATGGAGGACTATGCCATGGATCGCTCTCTTCCTGCTGTTTACCATCGCTACCACATTTTTTATATCGCCTACACGATCGCCTTTCTCGTTTTTGCAGGCGTCATGTATCTCTATCGCAAGAATGTCAGAAGGCAGTCTGCCTACATCGATGCACTTCTCGCCTACCAGAATAAGCTGAAATCTCTCGTAGAAGATCAATTCTCCCATCAAGACTCCTCGCTGTCTCCACGCATCGCTCACACCGGAGAGGACGGCATCCGAGGCTTCCATGTACTGGTGGTCGATAACAATACCTTGAGCCAGGAAATCCTGATCGCCACACTTAAGGACGCCGGTGCCACGGCCTCTACCGCCAGCAGCGGCAAAGCAGCCATCCGTGCGTTTGAGAAATCGGATCTCAACACCTTTGATGCTATCCTCATGGATCTCCTCATGCCCGGTATGGACGGCTTTGCGACCACGAAGGCCAACCGTGCCCTTTCCCGCGTCGATGCCCTCACCATACCGATCATCGCAGTCACCGCAAATACTTACCAGGATATAGAGGACGATGTCCACGCCGCAGGCATGAATGCCTGCCTTTCCAAGCCGGTTCATACAAAAGCCCTGATCGCTGCGCTCGAGCAGTACAAGCTGTGAAAGTTCCAGTGACTAGTGACTAGGGACTAGGG
>ULVD01060360.1_pt1 | contig 16157 bp, 17 predicted proteins | sample 1959101 | NCBI WGS metagenome assembly ULVD01 (sample SAMEA4835777, study PRJEB28245) | human gut metagenome | biome: gut microbiome; material: fecal sample | place: Denmark | collected 2008
CTTTTATAATATAGAGATTTATATTATTATAGACATACTTCATATCTATTTCGTTTGTTCAACCACCCTATTTTTTCCATTTAGAAAATTCAAGAAAAAGAAAGGAGGGATTGCGAATCATATGATCGACGCAAAAGATTTTTTAAGTGTAACAAGAGATATAATTGAACAGCAAATTAGAGATCGTTCTACGGATGCTGTTTGCGAGATTGAGAGCGTCAATGAAGACGGAACTCTCAATGTTTTCGTTTTGCCGGATAAACAAACAATACTCAAAAATATAATTAATGAGTCTCGTTACAATTTTAAGCGCGGAGATAACGCGCTGTTATATAAAATCCATAACAGATTGTCGGATTCATTTGTTGTCGCAAAATTTCGCCCAAAGCAAGAAGATGCTGGAATTTCCGAAAAGTCAGTTCAAAACCTCATAGATAATGCTCTACAAAATTATCAAGGTGGTTCTGGTGGTGGAGTTTCCGGTGGAATTCAAGGCCCTCCCGGTCCGCAAGGAGTTCAAGGAGAAATCGGACCTACTGGTCCAACGGGCGCAGCCGGAGAAGCTGGTTCTATAGGTCCTACGGGACCTGCGGGTGCCACTGGAGCAATTGGAGCAACCGGTGCTGTTGGACCAACAGGAGAAAAAGGAGAAAAGGGAGATCCCGGCCTAACAACGAAAGTAACTGTTAATGGAATAACCTATACGCAAGTTAGTGGCAACATTTCTCTTCCTGATTATGCGAAAATTGGAACAATCGAGACAAATCAAGTATTGTCAAAAATTGAATATCTTGCAGAAGCGGATATTCCAACAAACCCAGACGAAACATATGAATACGCGATTACCGATTTGATCGGATATGAGGATTTAGACGCGAATCTTCAAGAACAAATTGATCATATGGGAAATACCGGTCCTACTGGTCCAACCGGAGCAATTGGACCCACAGGAGAAACTGGCGCGATTGGTCCAACCGGTCCAATGGACGAAGATGCTTTTGTCGAAGCAACGATTGGTTCCACTGGCGTCGTAACATTTACGAAACAAAACGGACAGCAGGTTAACCTTAATCTTGCTTATTTCGATGAAACAGCAGTGGCTGGTTATAACATTCATTCTTATACGATATCTGAAAATGATTGGGTTGGGAATGTGGCGCCGTATACACATACAAAAACGGCGGCAGATGGAAACTGGGTTGCGACGCAAAATCTCCTCGTCCAAATGCGTCTCCTTGATGAAACTCCGTTTGAGGGAGTACACGCAAAGTATACTGTTTCCACAGATGGCGCAGTCACTGTTTCTGCCGATTCGAAGCTAAAATTGCAAGTTCTCGTTGCGGACGGACTTGTTGCTGGACCTAAAGGAGAAGTTGGTGCTACCGGTCCGCAAGGACTTGTCGGGCCTACTGGAGCAACCGGGGCTCTTGGACCTACTGGCTCTGTTGGTCCAACGGGTGAAGCTGGAGCAAAGGGTGACACGGGAGCTGTTGGTCCAACAGGACAGACAGGTCCAATCGGACCGACTGGTAAAGAAGGTTCTCTTGGCCCTACTGGCCCGACTGGTTCTCTTGGACCAACTGGTCCGTTAAATAAAGACGCTTTCGTGGATGCGGTCGTAAATCCAACTGGAACTGTCGTATTTACTAAAGATAACGGGCAGACAGTGGTTTTACAATTTGCGCAGATCGAAGGAAGTTCAATTGCAGGATATAACATTCACTCCTACAAAATCGCACAAGCTGATTGGAGCGGGACACAAGCTCCTTACACGCATACAAAATCTGCGACTGCTGGCGGATGGGTAGCCACACAGGATTTGTTGGTGCAAATTCGTCTCGACGATAATTCACCTTACGAAGGGATTCATACGCAGTATAAAGTCGCAAACAACGGCGATGTTACAATTATTTCCGATACCAAAGTCGATTTACAAATTCTCGTGGCTGATGGACTTGTTGCTGGAGTAAAAGGTGATACCGGTGCTATTGGTCCTACAGGAGAAAAAGGTGAGAAGGGCGATAAAGGCGATACAGGACTTGTCGGGCCGACTGGTCAAACAGGAGCTGTTGGCCCTACGGGCGCTACTGGTCCTACTGGTGAAAGAGGTCCGCAGGGCGAGCAGGGTATTCAGGGTCCGCAAGGCGACACAGGGCCGGTCGGTCCGACTGGACAAACTGGGGCGACGGGTGATACTGGAGCAGTTGGACCTACTGGTTTAACCGGACCTACCGGTCCAACAGGTCCTACGGGAGCAAATGGACCAACCGGTCCTCTAAACGAAAATGCATTCGTTGATGCTTCTACCGGTCCTACTGGAACGGTTGTATTTACGAAGCAAAATGGACAGACGGTCGCGCTACAGTTTGGTCAAATCGCTGGAACAGATTATGCTGGTTATAATATTCATTCTTATGATATTACTACAACGAGTTGGACTGGAACTGGTCCATACACGCATACCAAGACCGCAGCTGACGGAGGCTGGACTCCTACAAAGGACGTTCTTGTTCAGATGAGATTATCTGATGGAATGCCTTACGAAGGAGTACACGCCAAATATACAGTTTCGAACAACGGAACGGTTGTTGTTACGAGCGACGCAAAACTTGCTCTTCAAATTTTAGTTGCAGATGGTTTAATTGTTGGGCAGAAAGGTCCAACCGGACCCGCTGGAGCAAATGGAGCAGATGGATCTGTTGGTCCAACAGGTCCAAGAGGTGCTGTTGGACCCACTGGAGAAAGAGGAGAAATGGGACCAACCGGAGAAAGAGGTCCTGCTGGCGCTAGTGGAAGTAGTAGTGGCGGTGGAATATCGGATGTCTTAAATCCGGTCGGATGTATTTCATTTTATTCTTATGATAGTGCGTTTTCGGTTACTCCAAATTATGATGGAAACGTTAGCAGTCTTTCTTATTCTATTGATTTGGGAAAAACGTGGACCGATATCGAGGCTTCTGGAACGTCTATAGCTTCTTCTACGGTGTTGCCAGAATCTGAAACAAATAACATTATTAATTATATTTTGTTCCGAGGGCTTGGAAATTCCGTTATTACAGGAGACAATTCAACACCATGGACGATTACTGATGCTACAGCTGTATTTTGTGCTGGTGATATAACCACATTATTGGATTATCAATATCCTCCAGACACTATAACCGAGCCATATTGTTTTGCAAATATGTTTTCAAACCAAACAAGTCTTGTTTCGGCTCCAAGACTTCCATCGATAGAAATAAGTGACTATTGTTATTATAAAATGTTCGAAGGATGTACGTCATTAATATCTTCTCCAGATCTTCCTGCAAGAAAAGTACCAGATTCGGCCTATGAGCAAATGTTTATGGGCTGTGAGCAATTAACAACACCTCCGCAAATCAATGGGAGGTCTTTTAACAACAGGTCTTGTTGTGAAATGTTTAATGGAGACGCCAATTTGAATAGAGTCCCGGAGATGTTGATTATTGAATCTTCCGTCAACTCTTTTGAAAATATGTTTATGGGAGCCTCCGGACTCGAAGTATATGAATTATCTTCGTTTACAACAAATCAAACAGATAGTGTGTTGATATGCGATACAAAAGACAGCGGAAACTTTACATATGCCTCTCTTATAGGATATAGTTCTAATATTTATCGATATTATGTTGAAAAACAACCCATTTCTACGCAGTTTAACGGGGCAGATTCTGCTATTTTGACGGAATATATTATTACTCATTCTATTTTGGATTCTCAAAACAATTAAAAAATAAAAAGATAAAAAGAAATAAGGAGGACTTTAAGGTGCGTAAGAACGTAAGTCAGAACGAAACGCCGCAGGATTTACTGAAGAATTACAAATCCCGTCTTGCAAAAGAAGGATGGCTGAAAGCTGCTCTTTGCGGTATGTCTGTTGGGTTCAGTGCCGATATTCTCTGCGCAACTGCTTTCTGGGTGTTCGGCATCAAGCTGTTCTGGATCTGCATTCTTGTCTTTGCGGCGGTAACCGCAATCGCAACGCCGCTGTTCTATTTCTGCAGATTCAAAAGCTCCCGCCGTCAGGTCGCTTCCCGCGTCGATATGCTCGGGTTGGAGGAGAGAATCCTGACCATGACGCAGTTTGAAAATGACGATTCCTATATCGCACGCCGCCAGAGAGAAGACGCGATAAACGCGCTCAAGAGCGTCAATTCGTCCTTCATCAAGATCGCTGTTTCCGCTTCGATTGTGGTGGCTTGCTGTGTGACGCTGGTGCTCGGTGTTGGTGTTACAACTGCATCTGCTTTATCAAACAAGTCTCTTATCACGATAATTCAAAGGACTGAAACAGAAACTGACTCCAGTACTTTTCGCTTATTTTATGATGTTAAGGACAATATCGGTGGTAGAATAGACGGAGAATTAAAACAAACTGTTAACGATGGTGAGTCTGGAAAGATTGTTCAGGCAGTTGCTGACGACGGATATGTTTTCGTTGGTTGGACGGATGGTTATATGGACGCTACACGTATAGACGTGGAGGTAAGTAGAAATATTGTTGTAAATGCTATATTTGTAGAAATTGAATCCGATGAAGAGGAAGACGTCGCGGAAGAAGAAAAGCGCGAAGGAAATCCAGGCAATAAAGGTAACAATGGCACGCCGAAAGATTCGGAAAATCCAAAAGATGGGTCCAGTGACGGAAACGGCTCTGGTGATGGTGCAGGAGCAGGCGCTGACGCAGCTTCCAATCAGGTAATTGATGGTTCGACCTATTACGGGGACGAATACAGCGGAAGCTTGTCTGATGCGCAGGATTCAATGAGCTCTAACGGCAAATTGTCTGGAAATGAGAAGGGTTTTATTGGAGATTATTTCCACAACATTCAGAAGTGATTTTATTCTAAAATTTTGTAAAAGCTCTTGACAAAAGAGCGAACTTGTGATATAATATAAATTGCCGGGGAATCGAAAATTTTCCCCGGCAGAAAGTAGAGGAAAATATGAGAAGATTTGAAGAAGTAAGTAAGGAATTTAGAAAGTTTCCTGACGTGGAAACAAAACTCCCGGAAAGAAGTGATTCGCGAAGTGCGGGATATGATCTTCATTCAAAAGAAGATTATGTGCTTCAACCGGGAGAATCACATACGTTTTGGACAGATGTGTGTGCGACAATGTTTTTTGACAATGTTCTGATGATTTATGCGAGATCGGGGCTTGGTTGCAAGAAAGGCGTAGTTCCAAGAAACTGCACGGGGATTGTGGATTCATCGTATTACGGTAATCCGGGGGATGGGGGAAATTTGGCCGTTTGCTTAGTCAACAACGGAGATGAACCATTTGAGGTAAAGGTCGGCGACCGAATCAGCCAGTGCGTATTTTTAAGATATCTCATAACTGACGATGATCGGTTTCTTTCTCAAAAAGAAAAAACTCCCGGACGCACCGGTGGATTCGGAAGTACGGGGAGGTAATGTGAATGAAAGTCGTATTTTATACAATTGATTGTCCAAAATGCCGCGTGCTTGAAAGCAAGCTGAAGGCAAAGAAGGTCGTTTTTGAGGAGTGCCGCGACATTGAAATTATGCAGAAGAAGGGGTTTGAGAACGCCCCAATGCTTGAAGTAGACGGAACTGCGATGAGTTTCGGAGAAGCAGTAAAATGGATTAATAATTTGGAGGCGTAATATATATGGATGTAACACTGAAGCTGAATAAAGATTTTGAGAGATTTCTTGAAGAATTAAAGAAAAAGTATGGCGAAGATTTTGAATACATTAACGGGTTACATTCTAGCCAGCTCGATTTTTCAGATTTCTTGGACAAATTTGTAGAAAAAGACACTATGGCGGATGCCACAATTGACCCAAATGCAAACGCAAGACATAAAGACATTAGAAGTTTTATGACAGAAAAAGGGAAAAGCGAAGATAAACTTTTTGGTTTGAGTAAAATTTTTTATGAAATCAAAAAAATGTGGGGTTTGCGTACTGCAAAACAGTGGTTTGAGCAAGAGTTCAGCAAGGGTTTTTATCTGAACGATTCCGCAACGGCAAGTTATTATCCATATTGTTGGGCAAACGATCTTACAAAACTCGCAACAGAAGGCCTGTTTTTCTTAAAAGATTATAACAACAAACCTCCGAAGCATCTGACGACATATTTTGATGATGTTATTGAGTTGACTTCGTATCTTAGTAATAGACAGAGCGGTGCGGTCGGTCTTCCGAATGTTCTTATTTGGGCCTATTATTTTTGGAAAAAGGATGTTGAAGATGGATATTATCTGAAATCTCCAGATGTTTATCTGAGACAGAATTTCCAAAAATTTATTTATAGATTGAACCAACCTTTTCTTCGAATAGATCAAACTTCATTCAGCAATGTTTCAATATTTGACCGCCCGTATCTTGAATCGTTGTTTGGCGGAGTTGAGTTCCCTGACGGAAGTTTTGTGATTGATCAAATTGAGGATATTATAGAGTGTCAAAAGGTATTTATGGAAGTTGTGAGCGAAATTCGAGAAGAAAATATGTTCACATATCCGGTTTTGACATACTCTCTTTTGAAGAGAAGTAATATTACAAAAGAAGAAGCGGACGAAATGATTAAAACCAAAAAGTGGGATGTCTTTGTTGACAAGGATTTCGCATATTGGTGTTCTTGTCACAATATCAAATGGTCCGATTCGAACTTCTTTGTTAGTGACAATGTGGGAGTTTTGAGTAACTGTTGTAGACTCTTGAGCAATGTTAAAAAATTAAATGCATTTATCAACTCTATTGGTGGCACAGCTCTTTCTGTTGGTTCTTGTCGAGTAAGCACAATCAACCTTGTTAGAATTGCATATGAATCTAAATTAAATAAAAAGAAATATATCGAAATTCTGAAAGATAAGGTTCTTCTTGATTGTAAGGCACTTGCGTCCATGAGACATATTATTAAAAGAAACATCGAGAAAGGACTTCTTCCCAATTATCAGGATGGAGCGCTCGAGTTGGATAAACAGTTCTGTACAATCGGCGGAATCGGAATGTTTGAAGTGATGGATCTGTTCGGATTTATAGAGACGGATGAGTTTGGAAACAGAAGTTATTCAGAAGATGGAATCAAGTTTGCGACAGAAATTCTCGATACGATTAACGAAGTAAAAGATAATTTTGAGTGCGATTTTTCTCTGAATGTAGAAATGATCCCCGCAGAAAATTGCGCCGGAGTTATGTGTCAGGCCGACAATCTTCTCTATGAACAAGACAAATATTATATTTATTCCAACCAGTGGATCCCGTTAACAGAAAAGTGTACGATTAAAGAAAAGTGCAGACTTGGAAGTATTTTTGATGAAAAATGTGGTGGTGGCTGTATTGCTCACATTGATGTCGAAAATAGATTTCCAAACGAAGAAACTGCGTGGGACGCTTTGAACTATGTTGCTGTTTCTGGAGTAATTTATTTTGCGTTTACAACAAAAATCAATGTGTGTAAGAGTAGGCACGCATTTATTGGAACAAAAATTTGTCCGAAGTGCGGAGAGCCAGTGGCAGATCAATATGCTCGCGTGGTCGGATTCTATGTTCCGGTCAGTGGATATCAGAAAATCAGAAAAAGAGAGTTTAATAATCGAAAGTGGTATGATATCGCAAGCAAGGATGGTATTTTGATTTGAAACTAAAAGGTTTGGTGGATAACGATTGGGCAAATTATAAAAAATGTAGTACTTTTCTAATTTTCCCTTTCTGCACATTTAAATGTGAAAAAGAGTGCGGAATCCAGTGCTGTCAAAATAGTTCCCTTGCGAGACAGCCGATTATTGAAATTTCAACAGAAAAGCTAGTTCAACGGTATTTGGAGAACCCAATCTCCGAATCTATTGTTATGGGCGGAATGGAGCCTCTGGATTCTTTTGAAGATGTTATCGAATTTGTCTCCATTTTGAGAAAATATTCTAATGATCCTGTCATTCTTTATACCGGATATTACAAATCGGAAATCAAAGACAAAATCGAACAACTTCAAAGATTTCCAAACATTATTGTTAAATTTGGACGGTTCAAACCAAATGAACCACATCATATAGATCCAATTCTTGGCGTGGAATTGGCGTCAACAAATCAATACGCCGAAAAAATTTCATAGTCGAGAGGATTAATTATGGTAACGGCGAAAATTAATGATGATGAGGAACTCGTAACGGAAATTAGAGCAGCAATCAAGGAGAATGATGGATATTGTTGTTGTGCTATCGAGAGGTGCCCGGAAGTAAAATGTCCATGCGCCAATTTCCGTCAGATGCTAAAAGAAGGGCGGGTCGGAGAGACCTGCCACTGCGGACTCTACCAAATAGTGGAAGCTCCCGATAAAAAGTAAAGTTTATACAAGGAGGTAAATTCAATGGCGGTGTCTATTGATTTAACCACTCTTCCTGGATATACTACATTGCAAGAAGGTAGAACCTATAAAATATCTTGCAAGGCAATGGCTACGGGATTTAAAGATTCCAACATGTCTGGAACTGTAAAATATACAGTTCCCAAAACATCGAAAATTATTGAGCGTGGCTCATATAAATGGATTGATACTCCGACCATTTCTATTGATGAAAGAGTTGATTTTACATTTACTTCCAACAATGAGCCTTATACGATGGTTCGAACCCGTGTTTTAGTGGAAGGTAATTATAATTGTATTAATTATACTGATAACGAAAATTTAATTGTTGGATATTATGATGGGCATGGATGGGGTATTCATTCGTTAAATAACGGAATTTGGTCTTCTATGGTGATTGAACCCGCATATCAGATAATCACTTTTGAAGAAGATATTGAAGTTCCGGCCAATTTTTATGATTGGGCGATTATGGGTGGAAATTTGATAAAATATGAACCAGAGACGTGGCTATTAAATGAAACCATTGATGAAACAGAACTTAATTCTACTATTTACTTTATTTCGAATGATATTAGAATGAAGCAGATCGTTCGGACATATGTGTCCGAGGATGAAAATAGCTTGAAATATATAGAAAATCAAAGCACTACGGCTCCCAACGAATATGAAGTTTATAGTCAACATCAATGGACGAATGAATCTTATCGCACAATTGTTTTTGATAATCCAGTTACGGATGAAACGCTTCTTGCGTGGTTGGAAGCTAATGGAACAAGACAATAATTTTATGGTTATAGTAAAATAACCGTTAATGTTACTGTTTAATAAAATGATGATTTCATTAATTAAAATTAAAGTTATTTATTAAAAGAAAGGAGATAAATTATGTCAAAATTTTTAACGCCTCCTGTATGGTATGACAAAAACGGGGAAGAAAACCAATCATTAGTTAATGCTGCAAACGGTGGAGTTAGTGGTCCTACAAATATAGCGTTTGGGCTTGACGCAAAGTCCGGAACGGATAACGATAGTCATAGTTGCATTGCCATTGGGTATCAAGCCACAGCGACTGGCCGTAACGCGATCGCTATTGGTTCGTATGATTCGGACGCACACCCAGTGGGGCTGGACGCTGGAACAAGAGCTACTGGATCTGGAACTATAGTAATTGGAGGGGGAGCATCCGCCACCGGAGGTGGAATTGCAATCGGAGATGGTGCATCTGCTGCTGCTAATCAGATTCAGCTTGGCAATCCGAACTCAAGGTATGATTTGAAAATTGGAAATGGAACAAGCAGTACCGTTCAGGCCGGTGGTTATAAAATTGGAACTACAACCATTATTGATAGTAATGGAAATATTAGCAGTAATGGAAATATTAGAGGTAATTCATTTTTATCAACAGGTTATATTCAGTGCCCAGTGTTGCAAATTTCATCCAATATGGTTGGATATGGAAATTTCACTCAATTAACAAAAAGGGGACCTATTCCGATAATCATTGGCGACAGCGACAATGCGTTATATTTGATAACTATAATGGCAAGGCACGATGACGGAACCTATAGACAACACTTCGGGTTTATATCTTCATCAAAATTTCCGCCTAATTATACTCCAGATACGGTAATAGAAGTTCCGATGATTGTAAAAGTAAATAATAATGATGCTCCATATAGCAACGATTGGTCCGTGGCGTATTTTGAATTTAGTCCGAACACAGCAAAACATCCACTTTATTGTGATTTTACAAAAGTAATAAGAAACGAAGACTATAATACGAACGTCCTCCAAGTATGGGTATACGTTCATAAAATAATTAATTTTCCAAATCCATTGTCAACATAAAATAACAAAATTTCTAAAACCCCTTGACAAATCAACTTTTTTATGCTATAATATAATCAGAAAAAGTTAAACCAACTTTCAAAATCAATTTCTCGAAGAAAGGCGGATGTAAAAATGACAATAAAACAGGCATTTCAAAGCCGTTTTTCTTCGAGAAAAGGTTCAAAAGGAGCCAAGAAAAGATGATTTCACCTATCAAAAGAATTATCGAAAACATCAAAACAAAACGCGAAGAGAGGAAGACAATCGAGCAGTATTTGAGAGCCTGTGAAATTTTCGATAAACTAAAGGACAGTTATGGTTACGTCTCGGTGGAAACCTGTTTATGGGCATTTAAAGATCCAGAATCGTTTTTCTGGTGGATTAAAGGAGAGGATGAGAATGAATTTACAAAGGAAATTCCTCTTCTTCACAGTCGATATATTAAATGCTCCATTGCAAAAGTCTTTGGATGTTCAACAATCGTAGAATTTACTGAAAAGATTAAAAACTATATTTTAAAAGGAGAAAGAATTTAAGATGAAAGAATCCAATTATGATGTAAGAGTAGTTGAGGGAAAGACCAAAACTTGGTCACCGTATGACCTGCAGGGAGCAAGTTTTGATGACATTCTTTCGGCGCTGAAGGATATCTTCGAAGGCGCATACGAGGAGGGTCGAAAAGCTGGATTTGAGTCTGGCCTCGAACAAGCCCGTGGCTGTTGTGAAAATTGCGAGGATTTTGACGAACTGGAAGATGATTATGATATCGATGAGGTAATGGGAAGATGAAAAGTAAAGAGGAAAGATTGAGAAAGAAATTTTTCGATAAGAAGCAGAAGGCTTCTGAAGGCGGTTACCAACTGAATGTTTGGAAGTTCCCGAATGATGGAAATATTTTCCGGAGAATCGGTGGATTTTTTAACAAGGTGAAATATGCAAAGGATCGTGCCCGCAAGGGATTTTGCGATTATGACCTCTGGGATGTGGATATCTTTTTTGTTGATTTGATCATTAGATCCCTTGAAGAACATAAAGAATACACGTGCGGATATCCTGACGGGAAATATTCAAGCTTCGAAGATTGGACAAATGCCATCGAAGAAGGAATCGGCCATTTCAAGAAATATAAATATTTGATGGACGATAATAACAATGTGTATTATCCCGCATATATGCAAGCAATCAGAAAAGAAGACGATTCTGATAAACAGGTAATTCGTGATAAGTTTGATGCTGAAGGCAGAGAGATGTACGAAGAAGCGCAAAATGAACTTCGTCTTGGATTTGAATTTCTGATTGAAAACATCAGACATCTGTGGTGGTGATTGGAAGGTGACAAGAAAGTGGATGAGAAAAGGTTAAAGATTTCAGTCTATGCGATTATGAAGGACGAAGAACAGTTCTTCGATCGTTGGATTGAATCGATGTGGGACAATGGTGATGGAGCGGACGAAATCTGCGTTCTTGACACCGGGTCAAAAGATGGTTGGAAGGAACTGCTATATGATTCTGCCCGCAAGTTTGGAATGCCGACCGATAAGCTGATTCTCGATCAGAAGAAATATTCTCCTTGGAGATTTGACACTCCTCGCAACGACAGTATAAAGCTGATTTCGGATGATGCTGATATTTGTATTTGTACGGACTTGGACGAGATTCTGAAACCCGGTTGGGGAACAGAACTTCGACGGGTTGCGGAAGAGAATCCGACAGCAGGTCAGATTTATTACTATTATGCTTGGAGCAGTGATGAAGCGACAGGAGATGCGAAACGGTATTTTTGGTATAACAAATGCCACCGGCACCCGAAGTTCGGAGTTGAATGGAAATATCCTGTTCACGAAACATTAACATATACGGATAAGTATAACGCAATGTTCCCGAATAGCGCGAGAATGACTGACAAGACAATCTGGCTGTGGCATTACCCGGATCAGACGAAGAGTCGCGGAAGTTATCTTGGACTTCTTGAACTTCGTGCGCAGGAGTCTCCGGATGATATGTACGGGCTGTATTATCTCGCCCGCGAATATACTTTCCGCGGAATGTGGGATAAAGCAATCCAGTGGGGTTCGTATCTGCTTGCTCGAATCAAGTCAACGGGGAATGATGATATGTTGATGGAGCCGGCGTTGTATGTTCTACTTGGAGAAAGTTATGACAAAATTGGCGCGAACGATGAGTGCGAATTTTGTTATCGAGAATCAATCAAGTTGCACCCGACATACCGCGACGCATATATTCGACTTGCACAGAAACTCGCATATTCCAACCGTCCTGCGGAGTGCTTCGAGGTTTTGAAGCAGATGGACGAAAAGTCCGTCAAGGTTCAGGACTGGAGAAATCTGGACTATGTATGGAGAGACTGGAAGGTTTGTCAGATCAAGGCGGACGCATTGATCTGGATGGGAAGATACGCAGAAGCTGCTGCCGAGATGAAGTCGGCGTTATATGACATCCAATCAGATGATGATAAGCGAGAAGCACAGCAGGAAGGATTTTATGGAGATCTGAAATTCCTGCAAGGAGAACTGAAAAAGCGCTTCCAGACCTTTTAAAAACGGTCGAAGATGCGGAAAATCAGGACAAAACATAACTAAAAAGAGGGGATTATGCCCCTCTTTTTTTGTGCGTTTTGACAAAATAAATAAAAGTGGGTTTTTATTCTCAAAACCTCTTGACAAAAACGGTCTTTTGTGATATACTATACTCGAGGCAGAGGACTGCCAAAATTACATTATTGTAAAGGAGTTGGAAAAATTGAAGGCAATTTTACCCGAAAACAAGAACACAGGGTTCAACCCAAATCGAAAGCAGAGGAGAAATATGCTCCAGACGTTGAATCGAAAGGCGAAGCGTCCGCTGACTAAAGATGAGTTCGAGCAGTTTTTGATGGTTCAGAGACTTCGTCACGGAGATGTCAGAGATGGAGATATTCGTAAGATGGCAGCGAATAATGTCGCGCATTACGATAATCCTGATAAGTTCCCGAACGGAATCGAGGTTAAGTTGAATTACGAGGAGATTTCGCAGAGAAAACGGGAGGACTTCCGAGAGGAGTATTGGCAGTGGGTCGAAGAGCATAAAGATGATGTCTTTCACCTTGATCGTGAGGAAAATGCAAGCTCGCTTGTTTGTCTTGCGGAAGACGAGAGATATCGCGAGATGGATGGAGAAAAGGTTCGGATTCCGAGATGGGAATTTGACCTGTTCGCAGACTTGCTTGTTAAGAATGACGAAGGGGAGTTCGTGTCTCCGTGGGACATCCCGGACAGCACAGAAGACTTCGTAGATTCGAGCGTTGCAAACGAGGTTCTCGCCGAAAGAGAGCGGGAACAGGCAGCAGAAGCAGAGAAGGAAGAATCTGCCAATGATTAAATTTGTAAAGCACTGTTCGAGCGACTATCCCGAAAAAGATGAATATAAAACTCTGGAAGAATTATTGGAAGCGAAAAAAGAATATTTGCATGATGGTGAAATTTTTGCAACCAATGAGGACGGAGAATATTTGATGAAGAGTTCGACACAGTTAAGACGCTGGTTCGTTCTTGGAAGGGTTTATAATATAAATCTGAAAGATATGCTTCCAAAATATGATGAAGTATTTTCGAAGAATGGTCTTATGAAAATTTATGCGGTTATGAATTTTTCCAAACATGCTGACATAATTCAAGGATTGTTTTTGAATAAAAAGAATGCTGAAAAATATGCCAAAAAATTAGAGTCGGATGATGCGAGCAACAATTATTTAAATTTGGGTATTTTTGAGTTTCGTGTATTAGATGTATAAGAAAGGAGAAAGTTAAAATGTCGATGATTGAGTATAATAAGATTGAGACGGTTTATCGCCGAGACGAAAAGACGAAGAAACTCGTTGTCGGAGAGTTCAATAATCCAACGATTGAGTTTTGTAAGGACCTCCCGTGGACTTTTACGGAGAAAGTTGACGGAACAAGCTGTAGAATTTTTTGGGATGGACACACCGTAACTTTCGGTGGTCGCACCGACAAGGCGCAAATGCCCGTTCCGCTCATTAACCGACTGAACGAGCTTTTTGGAGGTGAAGCAAATGCGCAGTTGTTTGAGCAAAAGTTTGGCGAAACCGAAGTCATCCTTTTTGGAGAGGGATATGGTCCGAAGATTCAGAACGGCGGTGGTTATCGCAATGATGTCGATTTTATCATTTTTGATGCGATGATTGCGGGCAATTATCAGCCCCGCTCGTCGGTCGAAGACATTGCACAGTATTTCGGAATTGACATTGTTCCAATCGTTCTGGAAGGAACAATTGCCGAAGGAGTAGATTATGTGCTTCACAACCGCAAGAGTCTGATTGCGAGAAACGGTGCGCTGATTGAAGGTTTGGTCGGAAGACCGAAGATCGAGCTTCGAGATAGAGTTGGCAAGAGACTGATTTGCAAAATTAAGTTCAAAGATTTTGAGTAAAAATTTTGGAAAACCCCTTGACAAAAGGGAAAAAGTATGTTATAATATAATCGTGACATAGAAAGTCACGAATAAACGAAAATATTCTTATTAAACGAAATGGAGAAAAACAAAAAATGGCAGCAACATTTGATTTCGTAGGAAAGCTGAAGAAAATCGAAAAGGAGACCGAGAAGTTTAAGGCGTTTGACGAAAAGCGTTATGATTCTGGATGGACCAATCAGACTTTTAAGTTCAACGCGGTTAATGGCAACAACTCTCACATTATGCAGATTCGTGCCGGGTTCTGGAGCAAGGCGGATGGTTCTGTTGATGTGGGCAAAATGAAAATTTATACGCAGTCGAAGGCAGAAGGCGGAGCGAAGAGTCAGCAGTTGGAAGTGAATTTTGCGGACAGAGCAAATCCGGAAATTCTTTCCAAGGTCGCGCATTTCCGTAAGTTCGGGATTAACCTGAATAAGCCCGGAGAAGAGAAGGCTGCCTCGAACGATCACGAATATCTTTTCGAGGGTGATTTTATGACCGCTCTTCGTAAGCTGATGGATAACCCGAATTTCACCAGTCGTAGAGTCCATATTAAGGGAACTATGGACATTCAGTATGGTGAGTCGACCGGAATTTTCTATCAGACCTTCGTTCCTTCTCGCGTTTGGTTCGCTAACGATGACGAACCCGATATGATGAAGCTCTCTATCGATTTGATTTATGGTCCGGGAGCTGTCGATGAGGACGGCGATATTCTGCGCGTAAACTGTTATCACAGATATTATGATGCAAATTATCGCAAGGATTCTTGCAAGGGTCAGGCGACCTGCCCGATTCAGTTTGTTGTAAGAGAGAAGCAGTGCTTCGATTCTGTTCGTCGTAGATTTTCTAATTTCCCCGACGAATGCACTTTTGCGAAACTCGATGCAACACTGGACGTTATCAATGGGACTGAAATGGTTCCGATAAGATATGAGGACCTTTCTGAGGACGCAAGAGAAAATATCGACTTCGGATTTACGACGCTCGAAGAGGAAGTCCGTGCGGCTGGTGGAACGGTGTATGGAAACCGCGTAACGGAGCTTCGTTTCAGAGGAACGAGAAATGTTCAGGGAACGGCATATGAAGCAGAGGACCTGCTTCCTCCGAGACACGATGGTGCAGACGAGGCTGATGACACAAGTAGCGGTCTTTCGACAGAAAAGAAGACTGACGATGAAGACTTCGACCTGTTTGGGGATCTTTAATTTGGTGAGAGATAGAAGAGATAAGAGAGGAGAATAATTATGGCAAGACGCGGAAGAATTTGTGAAATGAAAAGAAAGTTTGAAGATTACGATTATGTAATTCTCGGTGTCGGTGGAATCGGTAAAACAACCCTTGCGTATGAACTTGGGAAGAAGATTACCGGAAGTGATGAGGGGACATTCATTATCACTTGCGGAGCTGAAAACGAGCCGATGCACATCAACGGAGCTTTCGGTGAAACAGACAGAACATTCGAAGAGCTGGTTGAATGTGTAAAGTATCTTTGCGAACACA
>ULVD01093519.1_pt1 | contig 16112 bp, 16 predicted proteins | sample 1959101 | NCBI WGS metagenome assembly ULVD01 (sample SAMEA4835777, study PRJEB28245) | human gut metagenome | biome: gut microbiome; material: fecal sample | place: Denmark | collected 2008
AAGAAGAAAGCACCTTCTGGAAATTCGCTTCGGGATCGTCGCACTTATTGACGAAAAAGGCTCTGGGAGAGCCTGCGGCAGAGGTGTTTTCCCATGCTAACTCCGTGCCCACCTGAATTCCGGACTTGGCATCCACCGTGATGACCGCAGACCCGGCAACCCGGAGTCCGGTCAGCACTTCGCCCACAAATTCCAGAAATCCGGGGGTGTCGATCAGGTTGATTTTCACATTCTTATAGTTGAAATTTGCGCAGGAGGCCGAAATGGTAAAGCCTCTCTTAATCTCTTCCGGATCATAATCGCAAACCGTATTTCCCGCACCGGTACTGCCCAAGCGGTCGGTTGCCTTGTTCATATACAGCATTGCTTCCGCAAGGCTGGTCTTTCCGCTTCCGCCGTGTCCTAAAAAACAGATGTTCCGCAAGTCCTTTGTTTGAATGACAGCCATTTTACAAAATACCTCTTTCCACAAGATTTCTATGAAAGATAAAAGCACCAAAGCGAAAGTACCGGCGTTCCGCCTGTGCGAGTTCACGAACAATTTATATTATATACGATATATTCTTACTTTTCAAGTCTGTTTTTTAGAATTTTTGTTGTTCAAAATCGAGAAATCCCGGAGATATTTTTGTGCAATTATGCCAAAGTCCCTGCACCAATCCTCTCTTTTCAAGGTATTGATCCAGTCCTCCTAAAATTTTTTTCTTGTCCGAACACCACGGCGGCGCACACAATTCCGATTTCTCCGGATCGCCGGAAATCCGCTCCACCACCGTCTCCGGAGGGAGAAGGCAGATCTGACAGGCCAGAATCTCCAGATATTCCGCAAGGGACAGCAAAGGCAATTCTCCCCGCCGGTACGCCTCCTCCGCCCCGGTACCCTTCCGCACATACAGCTGATGGAACTTCACCCCGTCAGGCCCCAGTTTCCCCAGAACCCGGGCGCTCTCCAGCATCATTTCCGGCGTCTCCCCCGGAAGTCCGTCGATCAGATGCACACAGACCCGGATCCCCCGGCTTTTCAGCGCTTCATAGCCCTGCAAAAACTCTTCATAGGTGTGGCCTCTGTTGATCCGTCGGGCAGTCGTCTCAAAAACACTCTGAAGCCCCAGCTCTACGGTCAGCCTGGTTCGGGCGTTCAATTCCGCCAGGTAGGAAAGTACCTGCGGGGGCAGTGCATCCGGCCGGGTAGCTATGGTCAACCCTCGCACATCCTCAAAGGAAAGGGCCTCCTCAAACAGCGCCCTCAGGCGGGAAACGGGCGCATAGGTGGAGGTGTTTGCCTGAAAATAGGGTATGGTGGGCGGCCGTCCCCACTTCTTCTCCAGTCTTGCCCTGCCCTTCTCATATTGGAGGCGCAGGGGCTCACACGCCGGAGCGGTCGTCTCCCCGCCGCCTCCTCCGCAAAAGAAGCATCCCCCCGTTCCCTTCGTCCCGTCCTTGTTGGGACAGGTGAAGCCTCCGTCCAAACCGATTTTGGCACACTTGCAGCCAAAGGCCTTTTTCAGGTAGTAGTCATAGGTATGGTACCGCTTCTCTTTTTCGGCATATTCAAAATATCTGCCCATCAGCAATCCCCTTCTGCCCATCCTCACTTTCGGACACCTCGGACACCTCTAAAGATTCCCCGCACCGCAGGCAAGGGAATTTTTGCTCCGGAGCTTCGTTGCAGAAAGCCTTGATACGAATCCACAAAGTATTCCTTCCTCTTTGTGCCTTGTTCTTCGCAAAGACCGCCACCGGATAGATATATTTTGGAATATGCTCTGGGTGTTTTGAGGTGCTTTGTGTGAATTCTGTACCGTGCGATCCCGTTTCCGACCCGCTTCCTTTTCTCTCTCTGTGCTTTCCGGCTTCTGCTTCTGAAAAAGGAGGTGTAAAAAACCCGTGCCAAGCCTTTTTACGCCCCCGCCGGCATTGGTCTTGACGGCATTCAGCCTTCATTTTGCCGCAAAATCCGCCTTCATTTCAAAAAATGAAGGACAAAACCGACCAAAATCCTATCCAAAATGCCGGAACCCCCACCGGCATTTTTAAAGGGGCTGTAAAACAAGCAGTTTTTTACAGCCCCACAGGAACCAAAAGGTATGAACGGTCTTTCCGGAATTTTCCGGGTCTCGTTTTCAGAATTTAGGATTTCCGGAATTTTATTTCTTCTGGAGCAGATCCCGGATCTCCACAAGCAGTTGCTCCTGCTTCAGCGTGCTTTCTTCCAGACGGGCCTGCTTGGCGGCCAAAGCCTCTGCCGCCGCTTTTTCCTCTGCCGCTTTCTCCTCAGCCGCCTTCTTGTCCGCTTCCGCCTTGGCTTCCGCCTCCATCGTCTTCTTATACTCGGCAAGATTCTTGGCCTTCACAATTATCCGCAGAACCACAAAAATGCAGAGCGCCGTAATCAGGAAATCAATGATCGTCTGCAGCCATGTTCCCCAAAGAATCGCAACCTCCGCCTGATCCACCGTAACGCCGTCAGCCTTGTAGGTCGCTTCATGAATCACCGTTTTGAGAGAATCCAGACTGCCCGACTTGACAAAAAGGCCGACAAACGGGTTGATGATGTAATTGACTAAGCCTGTCACGATTTTGCCGAAAGCTCCGCCAATGACAACGCCGACTGCCATATCGACCACATTGCCCTTTGAAATAAACGCCTTAAAATCCTTGAAAAAAGTGCTCTTCTTATGTTTTGCCATAACTTTCTGCCTTTCCTTTCTGCATATACCGGAGCCACTCGCTCCTGCTTTCTTTGCTGATTCTACCGCACCCGCAGATTTTTGTCAACAGCTTTCGTCATTCTTTTTTCAAAAAATTCGGCGTCTGTTTTATAAAAAGCATGAATTTTTATTCTTTTATACTTTGTTTTTGTTCTTATTTTCCGTTTTGTTGAATTATTTTACTATTATTTATTCTCAAATTTAACTGTATTTTACATTAAGATATATTTTTTTGCAAAATATAAAAAACGAACACACTTCGTGTTTCCTTTCTAAAGCGTTCCGACCAGAAATAACTTGTTTACAGAAAGCACCACATATGGTATAATATCCACATCGAAGCACAATATATAGTGAGGATAGTGAAAAAAGCATGAGAAAAAGCGACTCTGATTCAAGGTCATTTCCCGTGGTCACACTGAAAAAACGCCTGCTTGTCAACGATCCGTTTCATCGGAAATTCTGCTGGGACTTGCTGATCTACGATTCAGACGGCAACCAGACTCTTGAGGATGTTGCAACCGAGAGAAAATATGCCGAGCGGCTTCTGCGCCTCTTTCGCAGAGAACAAGTCGGTTCGGTTCAAGCCCCGGATGTGCTGGAAGACCTTTTTGCGGATCCGGAGTATCTGGAATAGAAACAGGAGGTGCAAAAAAGCTCGGTCAGAGGTTTTTACACCTCCTTTTACCGACCCTTTTAACACTCCCGGCGCACCCCCAAAACCGGCAATCGGCCGAAAACCGTCCGGTTTTTTCTGTTCTTCCCCCGGATTCACCTGTTCCCACAGCTTTGTCCCGCCGGTTGCAACCGGCATTTTTTACTTTTCCGTCGCTTTTTCGGTTCCCCTGTCATTTCTACCCCGGCGGTATGCGCAACACCCTTGTTGCCCTTCCGCTTGAACTTCCGGGCTCCCGCTCTTTTGTTCTGAAGGGTTCTTCGGAACGGTACTTCTGACTTTAGAAAATATCCGCGGCAGCCAACGGCAGTGCCGAACCAAGCGCAAAAACAAAAGTGCAGCCTTTGCCTTTTTTGAGCTTTTGCAACGAAGCTGTGCAGAAACTTCCGGCATCGGAGGGGCGGGAAGTTTTTGAGGCGGCCGAAGCGGTTGCGCCGCATTCCAAACTCTTCGTCTCGCTTTTCCGTCCGCAGCAATGCTCGAACAGTCCGCCGCTCTTCCCTTTTTTCTGAACTTCGCCGCCTCTCTGCGCACCCCAACCGTCCCTTCAATCGTCTGACTTCCTCCGCAGAAAAGCAGGCGCTTTGTTTTCCTTGGGAATGTTTCTTTGATAACGGCAAAAGCTCGTTCTGTATCTCTGCCTTGCCCCTCCCCTTCTCTGTCGACTCTCCTCTCGGCCGATTTTTGAGCCGCTCGCTTCTCCTGTTCAAGTCCCTTTTGAAGCGAACATATATTTTGTGCATTCTAACAATATTTTCAGCTTTTTTTGTTTAATTCTTTATAGTAAATGCTGTTTTTCGTTGAATATTATTTCAAGTATTGCATTTTTATTCTTTTTTAAATCTTTCTCCGATTCGTTGAATTTGCAATCTTTTCCGGCTTTTTCCCTTGTTTGGACAGACTTTTCTTTTTTCAGACGAAGAAAGCCTTCTTTCGCCTTCCCAAAGCGACAGCTTTTTTATTTTTCTTCTTATAAAATCGGGAATACGGAAGTCAAAAAATATGCCGAAAGGAATTCTGCAAAATGAAATTTCTCAAAAAACAAAGAATCAGAAACGCTGAAAAAGCTGAAGATTGTTCCGAGATCGAGGAAATGGAACTGCGCCTGAAAATGATGAAAGAGCATTTAACCATACATCTGATTGAGATCGACCGCATTTGTCCCTCCGCTTTGGTCCTTCCCTACCCGGCCGATCGGCTGAATGAGCTATGCGACAGCATCCGCCGGTTTGGACTTTTACAGCCGCTGACCGTGCGGCGGGTTTGCAAGGAAGCCTCCTCCCTTGGGGGCATTTTTACCCTTATTTCAGGGAACGGAAGGTTGGAGGCGCTGAAAAAGCTGAGCATACGGAAGGCCCCCTGCTTTATCGTTGATCTACCCGCCTCTTCTGCCCTTTCGGCTTCTGCCGCTTCCCTGCTTCACAACGAAAAACGGGATGTTTTTGAGCAGGCGGAAATTCTCTCTGCTGTTTCAGAGGAGCAATGCATTTCCAATGAAGAGCTGGCAAGGCGTCTGTCCATCGATCCGAAAGAGCTGAAAAAGTGCCTTGCCTGCACGGTATTCAGCCACGAAGAAGCCGAAATGATGCGCAGCTATGCTTTTCCGGAGGAGCTGATTTTCGCCCTGTCTACAGTCGAGCCGGAAAGCGCCCGGAAACGAGCCGTAGCCGAATGCACCACCTGTCTGCGCAAGTTGACCGAGTCGGTGGGTGTGGTTGGGCAGAACCGCAGAGGCGTTTTCAGCGACATTCGTCCCTTTTACAACTCCGTGGATCGGCTGGTGGCGCAGATTCGGGCAGCAGGCTTTGGCGCAAGCAGTCATAAGGCCGAAAATCCTGCGGAATACATTGTGACGATACGCATTCCCAAGCTGAGCCAAAGGTACATTGCAGACCTGCAAAGCGCTTCCGCCTCGGCCGATTCTCCCTGCAAGGAAACTCCGTCCGGCCGATTTTCAAAGGAAAGCCTTGAAGCCAGCGTGGCAAAGGAGGGCCTTTGTGCAGGCCGCACCGAAACAAAAGCCCCGGATCCGCTCAACGCCCAATAGTTTGTTGCACCGCAGATGCCCCTCCGACCGCCTTTGAAACAGCGGTTTGCTCGCCAAGCCGAAAAAGTTCTCTGCGTTCCACAGACAAGGTTTTTGTTTCTCCTCAAAGCCACGCAGAACCTCGGAACAAAGGGCTGCGAAAAAATTCCGAAAGAATTTTTACATCCCCGACGACATTGGTTTCGGCGGCTTTCGGCTGTCATTTGCCGCAACATCCACCAAAATTTCTATAAAAAAAGGGTCCAATCGACCGAGATCGCATAAAAAACGCCGGGGTTCCCGCTGTATGTTTGAGGGGCTGTAAAAACATCGAGTTTTTTACAGCCCCTTTACAGTGCCTCCCCGGCTGATGCCGCTACCTTTATCGGACAGCAGCCAAGACTCTCTGTTGCATTGTTCCACATGGAACATTCCGTTTCACAGAGCGTCGCCAGGCTGTTCGTCCGCCGTTTTTTGGGGGCAACCTTCAAGACTGGGCATTCGCATTGTTCCACATGGAACAACCGCACAAAGCACCCCGCGCAGAAGGCCTTTGCAGGCGCCGCACGCTGTGCCGTCTCACGGAAAGGAGCGTTAAACAAAAAGATTCCAACAAAAAGAAAAAGAAAAACGCCGTTTTGCATTGACAATCCTCACGGGCTTTGCTATAATATAAATGTACAAAAACGGTCGCACCCGTTTTGGGCTGTATCGTTTCTGTCGCAGTTTCGGCCCTTGCCGGTTCTGGGCAGAAAAGCGGCTTTTTAGCGGGCGACCGACGCACTTAAAGCAAAAAAGGATGACAAACAATGGGAAAGATACTCGCTTTCGCCAACCAAAAAGGTGGAATCGGAAAAACCACATCGGCCATAAACATCGCCGCCGCCATGGCGGTTGCCGGAAAAAAGGTGCTGGCGGTGGACTGTGACCCCCAGGGAAATATGACCAGCGGCTTCGGCATCAACAAAAAGTCACTGCGCAACACCAGCTATGATATGCTGGTGGGCAGAGTATCGGCATTGGACACCGTTCAAAAGACCGCTTTCGACAACATCTCGGTGATTCCGGCAAACATTTCTTTGGCAGGAGCGGAATTTGAGTTGGTCGAACTGGAAGACCGGGCATATCGTCTGAAGAACGAGTTGCTGAAGCTGAGAGACGAATACGATTATATCGTTATCGACTGCCCGCCGTCTTTGGGGATCCTGACCATCAACGCTCTGGCGGCCAGCGACGGCGTGGTGATTCCCATGCAATGCGAATACTTCGCCTTGGAGGGATTGACCCAGCTCATGATGACCATCCGCAAAACAAAGGAGTTGTACAACCAGAATCTGGACATTGCCGGCATTCTGATCACCATGTACAACGGCCGGCTGAATCTGTCCACGCAGGTTCTGAAGGAGCTGAAGCGTTACTATGCGGACAAGCTTCTTTCGGAACCCATCCCCAGAAGCGTGCGCATCAGCGAAGCTCCCAGCTTCGGAATGCCCATTTGCTTCTACGACAAGTCCTGCAAAGGAACTCTCGCCTATGAAAAGGCGGCAAAAGAACTGATGACAAAAATTTAAAGCAGGGAAGTCCCGGAAATCCCCTTTAAGGCGACGGACGACCTCTTGCTTCAGAAGGGAAAAAACTATGGCAAGCAAAATGAAAACCGGTTTAGGCAAGGGCTTGGACTCGATTTTTATAGACAACACCGCCCCCAGCGGCGGCGGAAACGGACTGGTGCGCCTCTCAGAGATCCAACCGAGAAAGGATCAGCCGAGAAAGAATTTCGATTTGGAGAGTCTTCAGCAATTGGCCGATTCCATTGCCGAGCACGGCCTGCTGCAGCCGGTGGTCGTGCGGGAGGCTTTAGGCGGATATTATGAGATCATTGCCGGAGAAAGGCGTTGGCGGGCGGCAAAAATGGCCGGGCTTTCGGAAATCCCGGTGACCATTCTGACAGCCGATGACCGGAAGGCCTCGGAACTGGCAATTATTGAGAATGTGCAAAGGGAAGACCTGAACCCCATGGAAGAGGCCCAGGCCTATAAAAAGCTTCAGGAGGAATACGGGCTGACTCAGGACAAAGTGGCCTCCGCCGTAGGAAAAAGCCGAAGCGCCGTTGCCAACACCCTGCGGCTTCTGGATTTGCCGGAAGAAGCCGGCGCTCTGGTCGCTTCGGGAAAGCTGTCCGAGGGGCATGCAAAGGTGCTTTTAGGGGCAACCTATGAAGAGGATCTGATCAAAGCCGCCAAAGAAGTGGCGGAAAAGGGCTTGAGCGTCCGGGAAACCGAAGCTCTGGTCAAGCGCCTCAACGCCGCCTCCGCAGCGGAGGAAGCGGAAGAGACCTTGAAGGATTTTCCTGTAAAAGTGAACTACACCAAGGTGTTGGAGGAAAAAGCAGGCCGAATGTTAGGCCGTCGGGTCTCCATCAACGGCAGAGGCAAAACCAGGCGCCTGGAGCTGTTTTATGAGGATCGGGAGGATTTGGAAAACCTCCTGAAGGTTCTCTGCGGCGACCGCATTTTTGAAGACGAAGCCTGATTAAACGCTGAAAAAGTTTAATAATATAACAAAAAGGTAATTATAGGTACACGGAAGGAAGAAAGATGTTAGACATTAAATGGATCAAAGAGAACCCGGAGGATGTAATCACCCGGTTACACAACAAGGGCAAAGAAGCAAGAGAAGAGATCAACAGAATTCTGGAGCTGGATGCCCGGCGCAGAGAGCTGATCGGCAAAAGCGAAAAGCTGAAGGCCGAGCAGAACAAAGAAAGCAAAATGATCCCTCAGTACAAAAAAGAGGGCAGGGATGTGGCGCCGATCTTCGCCAGACTTAAGGAATTGGCCGACACCGTGAAGGCAGATGAAGCGGAACTGAAAAAGGTTGAAGAGGAATACAACACGCTGATGCTGTCGCTGCCCAATCTTCCCGACCGGGATCTTCTGCCGGGAGGCAAGGAAAACAATGTGCCGCTGCGCTACTACGGAGAACCCCACCATTTCGATTTTACGCCCAAGAATCATGTGGAGTTGTGTACCGATCTGGGATTGATTGACTACGAGCGGGGCACCAAGCTCTCCGGAAACGGCTTCTGGATCTACAAAGGCATGGGCTCCAAGCTGGAATGGGCGTTGCTCAATTATTTTATGGAGACGCATTGGAACGACGGCTACGAATTCCTGATGGTTCCCCACATGCTGGGCTACGAATGCGGTCTGACCGCCGGTCAGTTCCCCAAGTTCAAGGACGAGGTCTATTGGCTGGAAACCGCCGAGGACGAGCGGCGACGCTTCATGCTTCCCACAGCGGAAACGGCTTTGGTCTCCTTCCACCGGGGCGAGATTCTGAATGAAGCCGACCTTCCGAAGAAATACTTTTCCTACACCCCCTGCTTCCGCAGAGAAGCCGGAAGCTACCGGGCAGACGAGCGGGGCATGGTGCGGGGACATCAGTTCAACAAGGTGGAAATGGTGCAGTACACTCTGCCTGAAAAATCCGATGAAGCCTTTGAGGAGCTGGTGACCAAGGCCGAAAACCTGGTCAAGGGCCTGGGCTTCCACTTCCGCACGGTAAAGCTGGCGGCAGGCGATTGCTCCGCCTCCATGGCACGGACCTACGATATTGAGATTCAGATCCCCTCCATGAACGGCTACAAGGAGGTTTCCTCGGTGTCCAACGCCCGGGATTACCAGGCACGCCGGGGCATGATGCGGGTGAAGAGAGCCGACGGCCGTGTGGAATACCTGCACACCCTGAACGGCTCGGGCCTGGCCACCAGCCGGATCCTGCCGGCATTGGTGGAGCAGAACCAGAGAGCCGACGGCTCGGTGGTGGTACCGGAGGTTTTAAGAAAGTATGTGGGCTGTGAGGTCCTGAAAAAGTCCTGAGTTCTCTCTGCAAAAGCCCTGTTTTCGGCCCGCTTTTGACCGGTTCTGACCTTCCGGCTCCTTCGGTTTGACCTTCGGGTGCCTCTAAAAATTTCCCGCACCTCCGGCAACGGCGGTTTCGCCGCAGAATTTATTGCAAAAAACCGGACCGGACAAGGTATTCCGGCGTTTTGCGCCCCTTCTGTGCAGGATTGCCCGCCGGCTAAGCTTTTAGACTATACTTTCAATTTTCAGAGATACCCTTTCGTTTTTTCTCCTTCCGGCGGCCTTCCGGGGTCTTCCGGTCTGCGTTTTTGGCCGAAAAGGGCATTTGCAGACACCTTGCATCCTGTTGTTTGCTCTTCCAATCGGCGCTCCCTGAAATTTTAGGAGGATTCATGTTTTCATACCTGAAAGAACTGTTTGCGACAGCCGGAACCGGCTCCTTTGAATGGATTCTGATCTGTCTTTATATCGGCATTCTTCTGGCCTGCGGGGCGGCTCTCTATGACCGGCGGCTGTTGGGCAACTATATCCGAAAACTGGTTTCTTTGGATGCCACTGTCCCCGAACGGGCCGTGACCCTGAAGGAAGCGGGCTTTGAAAAGAGCAGAGCCGTGAAAAGAGCCCTGCGGGGCAACGGCGTCTTTGCCGGCACCGTATTTGAAGCGGCGGAAACGGTGGAGTTAGACAGCGAGAGTCACGCTCTTCCGGTGTTCAGAGAGTCCTTTGACCCGGAAACCGCCCGGTTTTATATTCCGGAGGCGGTAAAATACCGGGCAGAGGTGCGCTTTGAGCGAAAAGGAAGCCACATTATGGCGTTGGTTCTGGGCGCGATCCTTTTTGCCGTTCTCCTGGTCGTTCTGATCCTCTCTAAGGATCGGATCTTAGGCCTGATCTCCGACTTTTTCAATGCTCTGGCAGCATGATTATTCCAAGCGATGCTGAAAGGAAGGTGCCGCAATGAACAGGAAGAAAAATATAGAGGGTTTACCGTTCTACAAATCAAAGGTTTTCCTCATCGTGCTGGCGGCTGTGGTCGTGCTGTGCGGTGCGGGAATCCTGGGCCTGCGTCTGGCGGGCTACCGTCGGTTTTCGGTTAAATATTTAAACACCCTGGATGCAACCGAAGAAACCCTGTCCTTCACCGGCTTTCTCCATCAGGACGGAACCGTGAAAAAGGGACGGATCTTTTCGGATACCGGCTCTGCAGAGGTCGTGTATAACGGTGACGGCATCTACACACTGACCTATTCAAACGGCGACCTGTATGTGGGAGAGCTGGACGGACTGCAACGGCAGGGGCAGGGAAAAATGACCTATAAAACCGGAGATGTGTACGAAGGAGGCTTCCAGAACGATAAATTTCACGGAGAGGGGACCTTCACCTATGCCGGGGGGGACAGCTACACCGGCTCCTTTTCCGGCGGAAAAAAGAGCGGCTATGGAAGGTATGTCTGGTCTGCGGAAAACGGCAAGGGTGCAAGCTACGAAGGGGAATTCCGGAATGATCGGCGCAACGGCTACGGCATCTATACCGAGCCGGACGGCACGGTTTACGCCGGGAATTTCGTGAACGACCTGCGGGAGGATGACAATGCCTCGGTCTGCATTGTGACCGCAGAGGGAAAAATCGACCGGTACTACGGCGGTTTTGAAAACGATGTACGCAGTGGCTTCGGCTACTATTTCTACGCCAACGGCGATGTGTATGTGGGGCAGTTTTCAAACAACAACATTCACGGCACCGGCACCATCTACCGGCTCTCCGGCGGAAGCTATACCGGCGAATTTGAATGGGGAAATATCAAAAAAGACCAGGCAACTCCGGTTCCCGAAGAGGAAGCGGCGGAGATTCTTTCCCTTGACCCTACGGTCAATCCCTTGAATTGAGGAAACGGGTATGAAAATTCTTGTTGTAGACGGAAACAGCATCATCAATCGGGCATATTTCGGCGTCCGACCGCTGACCAATCCAAAGGGCCAGCGCACGGAGGCGATCTACGGCATGACCAACATCATTCTGGCTCAGACCGAAAAGTACGCCTTTGACTGTGTTTTCGTGGCCTTCGACCTGCCCGCGCCTACCTTCCGGCACAAAATGTACGAGGGCTACAAGGGCAACCGGAAGGGCATGGAAGAGGAGCTTTTCTGCCAGATGGCGCCGGCAAAGGAGCTTTTGAAGGCCCTCGGCTACCGGATTCTCGAAAAAGAAGGCTACGAAGCAGACGACCTTTTAGGCACCGTTTCACGGCTGACCGAGGAGCGGGGAGGCGAATGTTTTATTCTTACGGGCGACCGGGACAGTCTCCAGCTGATTTCCGACAAGACCAAGGTGCTCTTGGTGACGAAAGGGGAAACGGTCTGTTATGACGAAGAAAAATTCAAAGAAAAATACGGCATTCTGCCCACCCAGTTTGTAGACGCCAAGGCGCTGATGGGCGACTCTTCCGACTGCATTCCGGGTGTGCCGGGAATCGGCGAAAAGACGGCTCTGCCCCTGATTGCCCGGTTCGGCTCCTTAGAAGGGGTTTACGCTCACTTGGAGGACTCCTTTATCAAGGCAGGAGTGCGTACCAAACTCAGCGAATTCAGGGAGAGCGCCAACCTTTCCAAAACACTTTCGGAAATCTGCCGGCAGGTACCCATAGCTCCTGATTTTTCAGAGGAAAAGCAAAGCGGCGGGCTCTACGATCTCTTGAAGGAGTTGGGCTTTTCCAGCCTGATTGCAAGACTTCATGTCCAACCGGAGGAGCTCCTGCCGAAGGAAGCGCCCAAGGCCGACTACGCCGAAGCCTCCCTTGCGGTTCTTCAGGAGGAGCCGGGCGAGGTGGCCGTGGTTCTGGGGGAGGACTGCCTGTATATTTCCTCCCAAAAGGGCAATTTCAGGATTCCCGATCCAACGCCGGCAGAGCTTGGTTTCTTTTTTTCGCCCGAACGCTCTGCGGTCGTGCAGGATTGCAAGAGCTTTTACCGTTGGCTGGCTCTCCGAGGAATCACCGATTTTGAAGCCAAGGACGACCCGATGCTGATGGCCTATGTGCTCTCCTCTACCGACAACGACTACCGGCTTTTCACCCTGGTGGGAAAATATCTTGAAAAACAGCTTCCCGAGGACGAACCGGGAGCAAGCTGCCTGTGCGCTTTGCGGGATGTCCTTGAAAAAAAGCTGAAGGAGCAGGGAAGTCTGCACCTATACCAAGAGCTGGAGCTGCCCACCGCCGGAGTGCTGGCCCGGTGCGAGGAAGCCGGATTTCTGGTGGACAGAAAGGGTATTGCAGACTTTGGAAACAGCCTTCTCCTGCAAATGCAGAGCGAAGAGGAAGAGATTTACCGTCTGGCAGGAAAAAAATTGAATCTGAACTCGCCCAAACAACTGGGCACCCTGCTTTTTGAGGAACTGAAGCTGACCGCTCCCGGCATCAAAAAGACCAAAAGCGGCTACAGCACCAATGCGGAGACCTTGGAAAAGCTGCGGGGAACGCACCCCATCATCTCTTTGATTTTAGACTACCGACAGTTATCCAAGCTGCGCTCCACCTACACCGAGGGGCTGCTGAAGGTGGCGGACGAAAAGGGAAGGGTACACACCACCTTTACCCAGACCGTGACTGCGACCGGAAGGTTGTCCTCTGTGGAGCCCAATTTGCAGAACATTCCGGTGCGTACCGAGTTAGGCAGGGAACTGCGACGGTTTTTTGTGGCTCCCCCGGGGAAAAAGCTGATCGACGCCGACTATTCCCAGATCGAACTGCGGTTGCTGGCGTGCATTTCGGGAGATCAGAACATGATCGACGCCTTTCAGAACGGCGTAGATATTCATACAGTCACTGCCTCCCAGGTCTTCGGCGTACCGCCCGAGGCCGTAACGCCGGAAATGCGTAAGTCCGCCAAGGCGGTGAACTTCGGTATTGTCTACGGCATTTCTGCCTTCTCGCTGTCCGAAGATCTGGGCGTCACCAGAGCGGAAGCCGATGACTATATCAAAAGCTATTTCCGCACCTATCCGGGCATTGAAAGGTATCTTTCCGAAACCGTGGAAAGAGCCAAAAAGGAGGGCTATGTCACCACCCTGTCCGGCAGACGGCGCTCCATTCCCGAATTGACCTCCGGCAAGGGGATGCTGAAAAAGTTCGGAGAACGGGTAGCCATGAACAGCCCGATTCAGGGAACGGCCGCCGACATCATCAAAAAAGCCATGATCCGGGTGGATAGGGCACTGCAAAAGGCTAAGTTGGATGCCCGGCTGATTCTGCAGGTTCATGACGAACTGATTGTGGAATGCTCCGAAAAAGATGTTTCTGCGGCGGCAGAAATCCTGCGCCGGGAAATGGAGGGCGTGATGCAGCTGGCTGTGCCCCTTACGGTGGAGCTGAACATCGGAGACAGCTGGTACGAGTGCAAATAGCCGCTCTGTCGCTTTCCGTGCGCCGCCGGAGCTTTTGGCCTTTCCGAAAAGATCCTTTCGCAGGCTTTTCAGGTCTGTGCCTTTCGGGCTTCGCCTTTGGCGTCTCACGGCGCCGCCGTCCTTTTCCTGCAGTTATTTTTTCAATTCTCATTTTTGGCCCTCTGAAAATTCCTCGCAGTTCCGGCAATCGCCGCCGAACACCCTTTGAATCTTTAGAGGCGCCCTTCTATTCAACAGAAAACGGGGGAACACCGGATTATGGAACGGGTCAGTAAAATCAATTATTATCTGGACATTGCACAGACCGTGGCAGAGCGGGGAACCTGCCTGCGCCGCTGTTTCGGCGCAATCATCGTCAAAAACGATTCCATCATTTCCACCGGCTACAACGGCGCACCCAGAGGTCGGAAAAACTGCTCGGACCTGGGGTGTTGCCGCAGGGAAGAGCTGAAAATTCCGAGAGGCGAACGGTACGAGCTCTGCCGTTCGGTTCACGCCGAGGCCAACGCCATCATTGCGGCGTCCAGAGAAAATATGATCGGCTCCACCCTGTATATGGCCTGTATCGATCCCAAAACCAAGGAGGTTCTGGGAGGCACCACCTCCTGTGCCATGTGCAAGCGCCAGATCATCAACGCCGGCATTGAAACGGTGATCGTGCGGGAAACCGCCGACACCTACAGCATTTACGCCGTTTCCGACTGGGTGGAGAACGATGACAGTCTGTCCTCCCTCTTAGGCTACTGATGGAGTGCCTGTTACCCGAGGGCTTTGCCTTCGGTCAAGTGAAAAAGGCTCGGCTTCCAGAGGTTCTTGCCGTGGAAAATGCCTCCTTTTCCACTCCTTGGAAGGAGGAGAGCTTTCTTTTTGCCCTTGAACATCCGGAGCTGTTTTCCTTTCCCTGCATTCTTAGAGAGGGAAGGATCGTGGCGTATGCTCTGGTTTTCTGTCTGTTTGAAGAAGGGGAACTGCAGAATATCGCCGTTTCTCCCTCCTGCCGCCGCAAGGGCTTAGGCCGGGCGCTTCTGCGGTATTGCGTCGGGCTGGCCTTTGAAAAAGGGGTCCAACGGCTTCTTCTGGAGGTGCGGGCGGGAAATTCGGCCGCAAAAAGCCTCTATGAAACCGAGGGGTTCGTTTCCTATGCTTTCCGGAAAAACTACTACAGAAACCCCACCGAAGACGCCATTCTGATGGAAAAAGGGCAGGACACGCCCCCCGAAGCTACAGAAAAAAGGGCCGCAAAGCCCTTGGAAAAGGAACCGATATGTTGATTTTAGCCTTTGAATCCTCCTGTGATGAGACCGCCGCCGCCGTTTTGGAAATGGACGAGCCGGCCGGGGTGCGGAAGATCCGATCCAGCCTTGTGGCCTCACAGATCGAGGTTCATGCACTGTACGGCGGGGTCGTTCCGGAAATTGCCAGCCGGGCGCACGCCGAAGCCATCTCAGGTCTATGCCGGGGAGCTTTGCGGGAGGCCGGCGTGACCGAAAAAGACCTTGACGCCGTGGCCGTCACCTACACCCCCGGACTGATCGGTCCTCTTCTGGTGGGCGTGAATTTTGCAAAGGCCTTTGCCTATGCCCACAGAAAGCCTCTTGTGCCGGTCAATCACATCATGGGGCACATTGCGGCAAACTACCTGGTCTATCCCGACCTGAAGCCTCCGTTCCTCGGACTGGTGGTGTCCGGTTCCCACACCTCTCTTTTGGAGGTTTCCTCCTTCACCGAGTATAAGGCCCTGGGCATGACCCGGGACGATGCCGCCGGAGAAGCCTTTGACAAGGTTGCAAGAGTTCTGGGAATTCCCTATCCGGGCGGAGTGGAAATGGACCGTCTTGCCTCCTTGGGAGACCCCAAGGCCATTCCTTTTCCTTCCGTCGCCGTTCCCGGCGACACGCTGGATTTCTCCTTTTCAGGCTTAAAAACAGCGGTAATCAATTATGCCAACACGCAAAAACAAAAAAATCTGCCTCTGCCGAAAGAGGATCTGGCGGCCTCCTTTACCTACACCGTCACCAAGGGGATCGTGAAACGGCTGGAGGAGCTGTATAAGCAAAACCCCTTTCAGACCTTTGTGCTGGCCGGCGGCGTTTCAGCCAACTCGCACCTGCGCAAAGCCCTTGAGCGATTCGGAGAAAAACGAAAGGTGCGGATCTGCTCCGCTCCCCCCGAACTGTGTACCGACAACGCCGCCATGATCGGCGCCCAGGGATACTACGATGCGCTGGCGGGGCATTTTGCCTCTTTGGATCTGAACCCCAAAGCCACCTGTGACATCTGAAAAGCCCGCCCCGGCACCGCCACAGGAACTCCCCAATAGTCTCTGCGCCCCTGCTCCGTCCTTCACCGGTTGCTTTCCTAAGATTTACCTATAATTATTTATGCGAGGATAAAGTTTGAAAGATAAATCTTTCAAACGCGTTTTGTGGCT
>ULVD01091573.1_pt1 | contig 16047 bp, 13 predicted proteins | sample 1959101 | NCBI WGS metagenome assembly ULVD01 (sample SAMEA4835777, study PRJEB28245) | human gut metagenome | biome: gut microbiome; material: fecal sample | place: Denmark | collected 2008
ACTTAATCTTATTCCTACTATACAAAACATTATAAGTATAATATTTATGATAATATAATTTTTTATACTCTTTATATTTCTATTATTCTCTTTCTCTCTTAATATTTCAAATGATAATGATGTATCTAAATTAACATACTTACTTGAAAATACTCCCGATAAATTAGCATAAAATAATGCTATTAATACTCCTGATATTCCCAATGAAGCAAGTAATAACTGATAAAAATAATCTTCAGAGAATGTTACAATACTTTTTACCATCTCACAATTAACAAAAAAATTGTTATATAGTACTTCTTCTACTATTAATAACCCTATAACAAAAATTGAAATTACAAAAATATAAAATAGTACCATTATTATTTCTTTTATCATATTAATAGCTTCATTTCCACTTTTTTTAATTCCATTCTCAGTTTTAAAAAGCATCTTTTTGACCTGAAAAAGAATTTTGTATATCACATTATTTTTTATTTTCCAAATTTCATATCTAATTTTATTTTTCATAATCACTCCTATAAAAAAGCAAAATAATCCTGTAACTATTAATTACTCTCTTACTTTGCTTTTCCTCTGTAAACTTATTCTAAATATTCTTTTAATCCATCAATTATTTTATACACTTTGGTCATTGGATTTCTTCGTGATTCTTGTCCATCTTTATTTAATTCTTCCATATATTCGCAATTCTTTATTGTTGTATGTAGCCTTTCTTCACTTGTAACTTTTTCAAAAATGTTTGTATCGTTTTTAGTATATTCCCCTAAACCTTTTTTCTGAAATTCTTTACTTAATTCTTGTAATACATTGTCCTTTGAAATATACCTATTTACTTTCTTAAAATGTGATAATAACCACAATTCAAAATTAGGATTAGACCAAGCTACATTATAGTCACAGGTTTTAATTGCTTTATCAAATTGTTCATCTGAGTAATCGTCTTTATCAAATACAACCCAAACTTGTCCATATCTTTTATTTGAATAGTTTACAAATTTATCTGTATATTTTACTAAAGCTGTGGTATTTTCACCTGTTCCTTTTATTTCAATATTAGTAATTAATACATCCACTTTGCTTCCATAATTTTTATTTATCTTTTTCTTTAATCCATTAAAATAATTTGGTTCAGTTTGCTTCCCTTCACATACAATTAGGTAATTAGCTGGTGCAAGCCTCTTACTTTTTAATCTGTCTTTCCTTGATATATTTTTATTATTCTTCATGTATTATATCAAATTCTTTCAATACTGGAATAGCACCATATCTTCCAGTTAAATAATCTTTATTGTATGTTGCATCATTTCTTACTTTTTTACCTGCATTTTTATCATCTTCTAATATATAATCAGATAATGCATATATTTCTGAAATTCCGTCTTTATCTTTTTCTGCAAACCATATCTCATCTCTTCTAAATGTTTCTTTGTTTAAGTTTACCGTATCATGTGTTGAATATATTAACTGTCCATTTCCTATATTAGTCTGACTATTATGGAATAAGTTAATAATATATCTAGTTAATAATGGATGTAATTTCGCATCTAATTCATCAACAAATAATACCATTCCATTTTTTAATGCATCCATAAAGAAATCAAATAAGTGAAACATTTTTCTCGTACCATTAGATTCTAAATAAAATGGTAATGCTTTTAACTCTCCATTTTCTCCTCTGTGAAGAACTTCAATATCTATAATACCATTATTACTTTTAACGGCTTTTATTGAATCTGGTGTAGTTCTTATTCCTTCAATTCCAGAATCAAATGTTTTTATAAATTTTAATAGTTCTTTTTTATAGTTTTCATCGCTTAGTATTTTTAATGAAACTCTGTTATTAATAAATCTTTCAAAATTTGGATTACCTAAGTCTAAATACATGCTATTTACAAACCAGTCATATACATTGCTGAAATCCTCATTATTTCTATCTATTTTGCTATATATATTTAAGAATAATGTTCTTTCATCTATATTCACTAAATCTGAAATTTTATTAGGTTTCATTGATACATTGTTATTTTCTCTTTCGAAAATAGCATAAAATTTATTTACTCTTTTCTCAAATAACCACTCTGAAATAATTGTATCCTTTAAAACTTCAAAACCATATTTATATATTTTATTGTTTTTAGCTAATATTTCTACTTCTAAAGCGATTGGAGCATTATTTATCATAAAGCTATAAATATTTTCTTCATCTATTGGAGAATTCTTTTTAGAGTCATCACTTACTAATATTCTTTTTTTCATATAATCAAAAGCCTGTAACACATTAGTTTTTCCACTAGCATTGGCACCATAAATTGCAGATACTTTCAAATATTCACCATTTTCTGTTTTAGCCACATTATATTCATGTTCTTTTAATGATGTTGCTTCCATATCTAAACAATTTTCATTTTTAAAAGATTTGAAATTTTTAAAACTAAATCTTATTAACATCTTAAAATCCTCCTTTGCTTTATATATTATATGCTAAAACTTTAAAAATATCAATATTTTTGAGATATTTTCTCAAATTTTATTGATATTTATTTTAAAATACTATTAAATTCTAATGGTACTATATTCTCATATAGTAATGTAAACTGTGAATTAACTTGCCTATAATCATGATAATGTCCAAAATACCATTTCTTAAACTCACATTTTTCTGAAATTTTTTGTAAATAATCCGTTAAAGTATCTTTTTTATAAAATAGATTTAACAATGTTTGTATGCTTGTAGGACAGCAATGAGAAATAATATAATCAACTTTATAATTTACTTTTTCTAAGTTTTTAATTCCATTTTCCATCTCTTCATTTGTTGGCAATTCTAAATCCCACCATGAAAAATTTCTAATTCTAAAGTATGCTCCTCTTTTTCTAATATTATATATCTTTTCTTCTTCATTTAAATTTAATATTCCATCCTGTATATCATGTGAAGATGCTCCACCAAATGCAAATATTTTTTTATTATCTATTTCAAAAATTTCCCCTCTCATTAGGTGTAATACTGAATCTCTAATTTTGTGTACCTTCCCTCCGTGCCACTTTTTCTCTGGATAGTTATATAATCTAGTAAAATTCTCATGATTACCATCTACAAATAATGTTGTAAAATTCTTTTTATTTAACCAATCTAACCCATACTTTTCCTGTTCACTCTCGTTTTCAAATGTCCAAACTCCGCCAAAGTCTCCGCATATAATAACATAATCATCTTTTGTCATTTCTGTTTGAATAGGAAAGTTATCCATTGAAAATCTTGTAAAGTCAGAATGGTAATCTCCTGTTATATAAATCATTTTATCACCTTTTTCTGTTCATTTCGGTATTTAATATATAAACATATTGATTTTTATTCATTTCTTATATACCGCTTCTGAATTTATTTGTATTATACTATTTTTTATTTAAAATTCCTAGTATTTTTACAGAAAAAGAAACCTTTAATCAAAGGCTTCTAAAATGGCAATATTATTTCTTCATTTTCTTTATTTGTAGAATTTTTACCTAAATCTGGACTTATCATTTGTTGATGTACCGCAATTACAGCTATACTTTCATTGTTAATTTTTCTTCTTATCATATTTCTATCTTTTTCAGCAATTGCAATGCTTCCATATTTTTTCAAATATGTCCAAAGCGCTCCTGGGTTTAATGGAAATTTAATATTTTGTTTTTCATAATATTCTACAACTAATTTATATGCAGTTCCTGGTATTAAATAATACATGCTTTTTTGACTGTCATAACATCCTAAAACTTTTGCATATGGATTCGTACTACTTTGGTTTTCATGTAGATATACTTGAAAATATGCTTCTCCACTTGCCAACAATTCTTGTATTGCATAGAAAAACATTTTATCTAGTTTTGAATCTGATGTTCTAATACTTTGTTTATTTGCTAATTTTAACAAACTATTAAAACATATTAGTTTCCATTCAGTCATAATCGTTGTATCTATAACACCATTGGCTCTTGCAAATTCAAAAAACATTTCACAACCTATATACAATGATGCCATATTTTCTGGTATTCTCGCATGAGAAAAATCTCTGTTAAATTTTTCTCTATATCTAGGAAAGTCAATCTTTATTTGCTCTCTAACTTTATCGTAATTTACAATTATCCATTTTATATACTCTCTCATACAAATATTAAGCTTATCTTTATTTCCTTGTAAGTATGATAAAATATCTAATCTTAAATCTCCCTTTTCTATTTCTACAATTACGCTTCTGGCTACCCTACTTTCTGCGAAATTAGGAAAGTTTTCTCCTGTTGCCATTAATATTCCTCTTGAGCTATATGATTTTCTTATATCTTTACCATTTTGTTTCATTCTTGATCTGCCTTGTTTATCTCCTGCCATTCCAAATATACTTTCCGCAACTGCTTCCATTTTTCTCGACTCTTGTAATGATTGACTTGGATAATAGTCATCTATTAACAATACACTGTCTTTTACTATAAAAGCTTGTTTTTCTAGACTATTTACCGTATCTTTAAACCCACAAGGTATTGTATCTCTTTCAAAATTTCCAAAGTGCGATAACATTAATGCTGCTAAAGTACTTTTTTGTGTTCCACTTTCTCCTAGTATCCAAGTAACAAAACCATTAGCTATTCCTATTTCTCTAAATATTTCTTGTAAAGGTGCTAAAAAAATGGTTCCTAATAATGGTACTATAATAGTTTCTTTCCCTACATTTAATAAGCTGAGTGATGTTTCTACACATTCCTTTATTTGTTTTGAATCTAACTGGTCTTCTATAAACTTATATTGTTCTAGTCCTGACTCACTTAAATCAACTTTTATATCTTTATTCTCTCCAATTACTCCACCATGATATAAATAATGTAATTTTCCATTTATTTTTCTAAAACCCATATGTGAATATATTATTTCTTTAGTTGATAATTTACTTAATATTTTTGATGTATCTTTAAAATATTCTTTATTATTTCCATTTGGACTTATTCTAGGCTCAAAGTTCCATGTTCCATTTGCAATCCAATTTAAGCTCTCAAAGTCTTTTATATTTAGTGTTATTTTTGGCAACTCTTCTCCTGTATTTAAAATAGTTTTTAAAGTAACATCTGTCCTTGTTTCATTTCCATCATTATATGTAATAAACTTTGTTGGAATTGCAATAAAATTACTTATTACTTTATCTTCTAATACATCCTTTTTTATTATTTTCTTAACCAACCCTCTGTCAGAAAATTCATAACTATGAGGTCTTAATAAATCATTATATTGTTTATACTTATCTTCTGATATTTCAAATTCATCATTATATGCATATCCTTCTAATAATCTTGGACAATAATAATTATCACTTTTATATTCTATACTTTTTCCTCCATAAAAGAAATCTGCTAAATTTTGTTTTGATGTATCTGGATTAAAATCTTTAAATATTTCTAATAATTTTTTAGGGATTTTTTCAGCAGTTTTATAATCCACAATGGGTTCTTCCAAAACATAACCAACCCTAAATTTATGTTGTTCCTCACTATGGCTAAATGTATAATATGCAAATGTAGGCATAAACTCTATTTTCTTACAATATTCTAGTAATTTATTTATTGTTGCATGTTCTTTTTCATTTGCACATATTTTTATTCCATTTTTTGTGTTATCAAAATCCACTAAAAATAATTGTTGCCCTTTAAAATTTTGTTTTGCATTCGACTTTATTCCTGATGGAATTATTGTTTTTCCTTTTACAATATTATTTAATATTTCATCTAATGAATATTTTTTTATTTCAAGATTAGGTATTCGATTTTTTATATATGCCGCCTCTTTCTTATCTGGCTTGCTTGTATGTTCTATTATATCAAACATACAATTTATATCTCTCGGTTTATTACCTTTATCAAATACTAAATCTGTAATTTTTTCTTTTGTTCTATTTTTACTGAAGCAAGACATATTTTCTTTTATCTCTATATTTAATCCAAAGTCATTAATCAATTGTTTTGCTGCATCAAAATATGTTAGTAAATTTTTATATTGCATTACAAATGTTACCATATTACCACTATGCTCTTTTGCTGCAAAATCTGTAAAACCTTTTTCATCATTTACCCAGAACGACGGATGCTTTTCATTTCTAAATGGCGAACAATATCCAATACTATTTCCAGAATGTTGTTGCGGTTCACCTAAATAATATCTTGCTACTTGTTTATTTGTTAATTTACTTCTAATTTCATCATATATATTCAATTGTATCCCTCCTAAAATATTTCTAAATTTATTGAATATTTTAGGCTAATCGTATATAATATATTTAGAGATTGTTTATATTGGTTAGCCTTTATATTCAATTATATTGTTCTTTCAAGTACCAATTGAAAGGACAATTTTTTATTTTATACAATGTGAAAATCCCTTCTTTCATTAAAAATGCTATTTTCTTCTTGAGATTTTATAAAATCGTTTACTGATTTTTTAGTGAAAAATATTCTTCTACCAATCCTTACAAATTTTATTTTTCTTTCTCTTATTAATTTTGAAAGAGACCACTCTGTAAATATCGGTTTATATTTTTCTATTACTTGTTGTTTTGTTAAGAATTCTTCTTCATCCATTTTATTTTGTGTTCACCTCCTGTTTCTTTAACCAAATTAAAAATTCTTTTTTAGGTATTAATTTTCTATTACCTATTTTTACTAGTGGAATTTGTCCAGAATTTATTAAGTTATATACTCCTGCTTTTGAAATTCTCATTTTTTCTTGAATTTCTTTGACAGTTAATAACTCTGGAATATCTGTTTTTTCTTGCATACTCTCACCTCCTTGGAATTATTCGAAATAATTGACAGATTGTTCTTGACTTTTAATATGTCTATATGTTACAATAGATTCAAATTTGAGTCAAGACATTTTTGAATTTTATTTTAAAATGTCTAAAAAGGAGATAGTTATGAAACAAGACTCAACGCAAATTCATCTATATATAAATAATGATACATGTTATATTATAGATATTGAAAAAAAAGCTGTTACTAAAGAATTTAATTTAGGTAATTTTGTAATTGAATTATTTGAAGAAGCTAATTCAACTGAAAAATATTTAATTGAATTTTTGTTAAATAATCATGCAGATTCATTATATAAAGCTTTAGGTAATGAATTGTCAAAAATGGGATCATTCAAATGTAGAATTTTTAGTGGAATTAAAATAGAGAATGATTTACAAATGCCATTAGAAATTTATACTTTTAAATCTTATCATGATTTTATTTTATTCATTTTATATAGAGCCGCTGCTTTAAATATTCAATTTAATAAATGTAAAAATTGTGGCAAATATTTTGTTCCTACAACTAAAAGTAATGAAATATATTGTACTCGTGTTTTTAGAAATGGTAAGACTTGTAGAGATATCGGTTATGAGCTTTCTGTACAATCTGATGAAATAACAAAGTTATATAGAAATGCATATAAAACTCAAAATGCCAAGAAGCAAAGAAATAAGGATATTGCTAATGTAGATAAACTATTTGCCAATTGGGCTTCTAAGGCTAAAGAGATGTATAAACTTTGTAAAGATAATAAAATTAAACTTGATGAACTTTCAAAATGGCTAAAAGATAATCAAGATTGGATTAATAAGTAGGAGGTAATATATTTGACAGGAAACATTCTATATATGGGAAATGAAAAATATAGACTTCGTGTTAGTAATGGTTTCGATTCAAATGGAAAAAGAAAATATTTCAATAAAACTGTTACTTGTTCATCTAAAAGGGAAGCCGAAAAAGAACTTGCAAAATTTATCACTTCAATTGAAGGCGGTTGCACGTATTCTGCAAAAAAAGTTATATTAAATGATTTTAGTAAACAATGGTTAGAAACATATGTAAAACCTAATCTTTCACCAACAACTTACCAAAGTTATAATGAAAAATTAAATAAACATATTTTACCATATTTAGGTAACAAGCGACTTGATAAAATAAAACCTTTGGATTTGGATAATCTGTATAATTTTTTGCTAACTAAACCAACTAATAGAAAAGACAAAAATGGTAATTACAAAACTTTATCTCCAGCTAGTGTACATCGTGCTCATGAAATATTATCTAGCATTTTCAGTAATGCTCTTAGGTGGGACATGGTTTCATATAATCCATGTACTAAAGTTGTTCAACCTAAATTTAAACGTACTAAAATGACATGTTATGATGAAGAAACATCTAAAAGATTAATAAATGCCCTACTTAAGAAAGCCCCTATAAAATATAAATGCTTTGTTATTCTTGCTATATTAACTGGTTTTAGACGTGGTGAATTAGTTGGTTTGCATTGGGATGATATTGATTTTAAAAATCATAAAATAAGTATTAAACGAAGTGCCTATTATTTAAGTGGTCAACCTACTTCTGAGAAGAGTCCTAAAACTGATTTAAGTACTCGTACAATAGCAGTACCTAGTATTTGCTTTGATTTGCTTAAACAATGGAGATGTGAGCAAGGTAAGATGAGACTTGCTCTGGGTAAATCTTGGAAAGGTGCTGAAAATGTTTTTACTACTGCTGATGGTAGAATTATGAATCCTGCAACTGGTCCTAAATGGTTTAGTTCTTTCTTAACTAGGAATGGTTTTCCTCATATTCGTTTTCATGATTTGAGACATACTTTTGCTACTTTGCTTATTTCTGGTAATGTTGATGTTAATACTGTTTCTCATAAACTGGGGCATACTAGTACTACTACGACTTTGCAATTTTATGTTCATAACTTAGAATCTACTGATAGAGCTAGTGCCGAGTTGCTGGAGAATTTGTTGATTAAGCAAATTTAAATAGATGCTAAAAATAGCATCTATTTAAATTTATAATAATTATTTAATTGAACCGCTTTAGCTTCTTCTCTTAATAACTCGTCACTATCTAAAAATATATCTGATTTTATATATAATTTGTCTTCTTCTAAAATCCAATATCCCTTTTTATTTATTTTTAATGCTGCTTCTCTACTAAAACCTATTTTTTGTATCATTATTACTATTTTATCATTCGTTCCATATTGAATATATTCATACCAATCATTAGCTATTTCATCAATTTTGTTTACTTCTTTATATCTAGACGAAAATTTTGAAAAATAATTTGATATTTTAAATAAGATTATATTTTCTATTGCATTTAAAGTTTCATTAATAATTGAATTTTTCTGTTCTAAGCTACCTGTATAATCCACTTTCATTCCAAAATTTATATCATAAAAAGTATTATTATCCTCATGATATTTAATTGCTTGTTGTATAATCTGTTTGATTCCAAATCCTAGCATCCATTGTTGTAATATTACTGCATAATATGCCAAATTATTCTTATGTCCAATTGTTGTCTTGTCTTCATATATATTCCAACTATAATACTCATGTAATTCTTTTAAAAATGTTAATACATTATTATATGTTATTTTATCTGGATATTCTAATTTATCTTCTTTAATATATTTATCAACTTTATCAATTTGATCTGTTGTTATTGGTAAATCTTGTGGTACAGTTTTTTCTCTAAATTGTTCCTTTATTTCTCTTATATCTTGCTTAGTTATAAATTTTTCAAATTGTTTATATATAATTCCTTTCCTATCATTCATTATATCATCTATTAAATTATTCATAATGTATCTTGTTGATTCATATTCATCATATGTTTTACTTCTTTTGTCTATTAATGTATCTCCATTTTTCAATTTATTAATAATCTCTTTTTTAGCTATAGTTGATAACACTTTTTTTATGCTAAGCTCTTTATCTGAAACATCATTTTCTATCAATTCTGTACAAGTATTCATTAATTTTGGAGAACCATTTGGTATAATAAACACATTTCCTATTAAATTATACTTTATTCTTCCCACTCTTCCTATTAAGTTCTTAAAATCTATTTCATTTGATATTATTTTAGCCTTATCTTTCACATTTATAAATAAATTATCAGCAGGTAAGTTTACCCCTTCTAGCAATGTACTAGTGCAAAATATCGTGTTTATTGTTTTTTTTTATATAAATTTTCAATATGTTTCCTAATAGAATTTGGAATATATCCAATGTGATAAGCAACTCCTTTAGATAACATATCAATTAACCAATAATCCTCATGTATCTCATCTTTTATATATTTTTTTACTTTATTTAAATATTCATTTTCCTCTATAGGCTTTCTATTTTTAGAATATTCTAAAGCATAATTTATTGCTTCTTTCTTACTTTCACAATATACCAAGTTTTTTCTATTTTCTCCTAATTGATTTAGTATATAATTAATATCAAATTTTTCTATTTTATCATATTCTAGTTCAATAAAATTTGAACTTAAATCATTATAAATTCTTATATTTTTACTATTATAGTCAATCATAAACTTTTGCTGATTAACTGGTGTAAATTCAAATACACTTGAACTTTTAGTCCCTATCTCGGGTAGTAAATCTAGAAATTCATTCGGATTTTTTATTAATGGAGCAGAAAAATAAATATTAGGTACATTATCCTGATTTCTTAAAATATCTAGTATTTTATAAAAATACATTGTCCTAGTATCTTTATAAAATAATTTGTGTGCTTCATCTATAAAAACATAATTAACTTTTATGCTGCTGTTAATTAAATGGCTTAACAATCTTTCCTGCGTATAAATCATTACATAATTATATTTATCATTTTCATTAGTCTCACTATATGTATTTATAACCTTGTAATTCTTTTCTTTTAATAAACTATTTAGTTCTGTAATAAAATCACTTGTAATTTCAGATATTAGTGCTTTAGTTGGTACCACAACAACATAATTTTTTTTATAATTATTTTTTATTTGATTTATAATAAACTTCCTTATTACAAAAGTTTTTCCCATTGATGTTGGACCAGAATAACTATAAAATTTTTCTTTTTGAAGAGAATCATATATATTCTTTTGATCCCTCACAAAATAATTTTCATCATCATTTGGTTCTATTTTATATAGTTCTTTTTCTATATATTGACTTATGAATTCTCTAATATCTGTACTATAATAGTTGTTTTCTTTTATCCCTCTATAATTTCTTATATTATTTAAAACAGATACATATATTTTTTTGACTTCTTCATTTTCAGGATATAATTCTTTTAATAATACCACAATGTTTTGTGCTATATTATTATGTTTTTGTTTTTTTAAGTCATTTGTTGATTTCGATAATATATCAGCAAATCTTAATAAATCACTTACATTTATAGAAACTTCACCTTCTATGTCTGTAATTTTAAAAATATTTATAGCATATTTTTTTATTAGATTTGTGTATAATGATATTAAATATGTATTTTTTTCTATATCACTATATATGTATTCACCTAATTCCATGTTTTCTCCTATCCTAATATATACTTCATAATATCTTTTCTATCATCTTTTGCATTATTAAATGGCAATATATACACATAAAAAGAATAATTTTCCCATTTATTTTGTCTAATTTTTTTCTTTAAATTTTTCACTATACTTTCGCTATTTTTTTCTATTTCTTTTTCTATTAATTCTATTGCATCAATGTTCGAAATTCCATTTAAATCTACATTTAAACTATAACCAATAAAAATACCAAACGCTTTATTAGTAACTATATCTTTAGGCTTTGTATTTGAAGGGACAATAATCTTTTTCAACTCTTCAGCCTCTTCTATATCAAATTTTTCTTTAAATATATTTTCATTAACCAAATCCACTTCAAAATCTTCTTGTTCTAAATGATCTTTTATAGAATCTATTGCATCAGATATTGCTTTAGATATTTGATTCTCAATTTTTGCTTCTCCAATTACTAAATCAAAGACTTTGTATTCATCTTTATTATACGAATGTAAAAACACTCCATCTGCACCTTTAACATAATCATTTTTATTAGTTTTCAATTCCATTTTGCTTAATATTTTAGGAGCTTTTAAATCGCATTCCATAAATAAATACAATAAAATTTCTCCCAACTCAGATCCACTACCATTATCTTTTTCATTTTTTATATTTCTAAATTTATTTAGTGCCTTTGCATATAGTCCATCTGCTACATTTTTTTCAATAGCTTCTTTAATTTCTCTTCTAGAATACACATAGTTTTTTATATTATTAGCCACTATTTCTTTAAGGTTTTTATAATCAAATTTACTATTTGATATTGGTAATGCATATATCTTCAAATAGTTCTCATTTGGTAATTCTAAATCCTTCAAATGCTTCATTTCAAAAGTTTCTTTAAATCCCGTTTCATTGCTACTTTTATTTAACATATTTCCCCCATATACAGAAAAATGTCCTATTTGAGTATAGGCCATTTTTCTTTTGTATTTTCTTGTAATATTATACCATATTTTGCCAAACTTTGTCTACGGGTGTATTTTGTCACTTTATGTCGAAATTTTTTCTTTTTTTTTTGCACATTTCTATTGAACATTTGTTCTTTTTGTGTTATATTATTTTAAACAAAAAGGATTTAATTCTTGATTTATTTTTTGTTTTACTATACAATACTGAAGGAGGTAATTTTATGTTACAATTTAATAATATTTATAATGAAGATGCAATATCAGGATTAAAACAGGTTCAAGACGAAAGTATAGACTTACTTATAGCTGATCCTCCATATTTTAAAGTTATTAATGAAAAATGGGATTATTTGTGGCGAACTGAAGATGATTATATAGAATGGTCAAAAAATTGGTTATCAGAAGCATGTAGAACATTGCGAAAAGGTGGTTCTTTTTATTTATTTGGATATTTTCGAATGTTATCTCACTTACTACCAATTTTAGAAGATTTAGGATTTGAGTTAAGGCAACAAATTGTTATAGATAAAGGTATTCAAGCAGTTTCTGGAAGAGCTACTAAAAATTATAAAATGTTTCCGAATGTAACAGAAAGTATTTTATTTCTTGTTAAAGATAGTAAACCTTTTGTAAAATCCTTTTTAAAAAATAGACAAAAGCAATTACATTTGACGTCTAAAGAAATAAATGAATCTTTAGGAGTAAAATCTAATGGCGGAGGCATGTGGAGTATTTATACTGGAAATAATGTGTGTAAACAGCTACCTACTAAAGAACTTTGGGATAAACTATCTAAAATTCTTGATTTTGATATTCCATATAGTGATATTCAAATGACTTTTAATGCTCAAATGGGTTTAACTGATGTATGGTCTGATATAAATTTCTATTCAAAAAAAAGAATTCATCCTACTCAAAAACCTGAATCACTAATTAATAGATTAGTTTTAGCAAGTAGTAATCCTAATGACAACGTTCTAGATCCTTTCATGCGGTAGTGGCACAACCGCGATATCTTGCAAAAAAAATAATCGTAATTTTATAGGTTTTGAAATTGATAAAAAATATTATTCAGATTCTATAAAAAGAATTCAGGAACTATGAAATAGCTTCCTGAATTTCTTTTATTCTATCTTGTATATGTTTAGGCATTTTTTCTATATAGGGTTCTATTCTCTTATAATACATAGCATAACTTATTATATCTGCTAAATCAGCATTGCTAATACTTTTTCTCTTTTCTTGTAAATATTTTAATAATTCTCTCTTATTCTTTTTAATTGGTAAATCTATATTTAAAATTTTATAAACATCCTTTATTGTTTCAACATTTATATTAGCTGCACTATATTTTTCCAAATCATCTAATTCATCTTCTTTTTCTAAACTATTATCCAATAACCTTGTTTCTATTCTATCATCATCAAAAATAACTGCTTCATATATTTTTACTGGTTTTGTTAAATGGAATTTCAACATATGCGGCCACATATTAAATGGTGCCTTCGATTCGCTATTGGCTCTAATATTATAATAGTAATCTAACATACATAAAAAGAATCCTGGTTCATCAGTTTTTACTCTCCATATTGATGCAACAATATTTGTGTTATTGGGGTTATTTATTTCTTCAAATTCAAATAAAACAAAATAATAGTATATTGGCTCAAATGTCAATTCTAAGTCTTCCTCTCTTTTCATTGTAATCAGCCATTTAGAATCATCATTTCTTTTAATATTTTTACTCCCACAAAAAGAACATTCTTTTTCTAAACTAGAAACTACACTATTACATACATTACATTTTCCTAGTTGGTCTACTCTATAACAAGTCTTTATTTCTGCAAATTTAATATTGTGTCTATCACTATCATCTATTATCATATCATATCCTCTAGCTCCTGATTTTCCTCCTGGAAATCCTGTAACAATACTAGCCAAATGTTGTCCTACATATCCCATTCGAGCCTGTGGGGTTTGTTTCGTTATTTCTGACCATTTGTTAACTTTTTTTCTCAAATCAATATATAAATCTCTTATTAATTTTTCTGATAATTCTACTTTTTCAAATTCCACAATTAAAATCCTCCCTAATATTACTTTATATAAGTATATCATATTTCTACAAAAAACAACATATTTTTTATAATCTACTTGATATTTTGAATCTTTTAAGCTTAAATACACAACCAACTGGAGGTGATAATATGAATTCAAAGACTATTCTATCTCTATATAATGGAGACTATTCTTGTATTGAAAGACCTATACCTAAAGATTCCAAATATGCTAAAGCTTTGTCTAAATGTACTGACTTGCAAGAAAACTTAGCTCAATTAGTGGATAAAGAAACCTTTTCCTTAATAGAAAAAGTTTTAGAATATCAAAGTGAATTATCTGCCATTGAAATGGAAGAAGTATTTACAGAAGGATTTTCTCTGGCTGTGTCTTTACTGCTAGAAGCGATTTCAAAGAAATAATGTACCCCCTCCCCCCTCATATTTCCCGAAAGTTTTTAAAACACTCCCCTCGCCGTTCCCCCTTTTTACTTTGTAGAGATTAAAGGCGGGGGTGGTCTTTATATTTTCGGTATGTAATTTTTATTTATATTTCCATACTTTTAAGTATTATCTACCAATTATCACATAAAAAATAGTAACTACTTATTTAGTAATTACTATTTACCTTTCTTATTTTTATTTATTATCATCTAATTTTACTAATGGCTTATAACTTTGTAATGCTTCAATTCTTATATCTTGTATTTTATTTATCCCTTTTAAACTGTTTACATACTTTTGTAATTCATCCTTATATTTTTTATCCATATATTTATAAAAAATATTCCAAATATAGTGTATCCACTTCCATTCTTTTTCGGTAATTTCCCCACTTATATCACTAATAAAATAATTATTCCTTCTAGCTTTTGTAATAAATCTTTCAAATTGAATTTCTTTATTTGATTGTATAAAAGCATTATCTATCCATCTTAACTTTTGTACATCAAATTCTTTCTCTTGAAACGATTTTTCAATCATCTCAATCTTTTCAATATAATATTTCTCTTCTGCGTCTTTATTATATTCATTCACATATGTTCTTAGTTTTTCACAATTTTCATATTTCAATTCAAATCTATCAATTGTATTTTCATATAAATCTTTCTCTTCTTTATAATAGTTTTCAAATAGAACTGATTTAAATGATTTTTTTAGCTTTGATTCATCATACTTTACATCAAGTGCATTACACCAGTCTAATATATTATAAATATCATCTATAAATTCATCTAAACAAGTATATGTATATTGGTTCTCTATAATTAAATTATATTTGTCATTAACTATTTTTTTTATTTTCTCTTCATTTAAATAAAATATATTCTTTTCATCCTTAGAATTTATATATTGTTCTATAACTTGATTCATCTCATCAATTAAGTTTTTGGTATGATTTCCTTCAAATATTGCTAAAACATAATGGACTAATACTGCTTCTTTATTTATAATAAGAGAGGAATGAAAGTAATGTCTCTCTATTCTTGCCTCAATGTCTTCGTCTAGTCTTCTAGAAAAAGTATCATAATAATCAGAATTTTCCTCTTCCTTTCCTTTTTTAGGTTCAAATAAATTCTCTGTTTTTTCAATAGCGACTGCCATACATGACTTTAATATAACTAGATTTATATTAGGATATTCTTTATATA
>ULVD01095301.1_pt1 | contig 15987 bp, 16 predicted proteins | sample 1959101 | NCBI WGS metagenome assembly ULVD01 (sample SAMEA4835777, study PRJEB28245) | human gut metagenome | biome: gut microbiome; material: fecal sample | place: Denmark | collected 2008
GCTTTGTTGAATATATTGTGCAAGTTTGACATAACCGCTGTTATCCCACAAAAGACCACGTGGTTCATCTTCAAAATTTGCCAATGTTTTTGTTTGACCGTCTGGGATAAATATTCTGTCATAACCCCAGCCGTATTTTCCGCTTTTTTCGGTGGCTATTTTTCCCATTGTTTTGCAAACAAAAACCTTTGTGCCATTTTTGTCGGTGTAGGCCAGTGCTTCAAGCCAATATGCAGTGCGGTCGGTTTTGTTTTGCATGAGTGTCAAAATGCCGTCTTCACCAAGCATATTTTCGGCGAACTTTGTAAAAGCGCCTGGGAAATCGTTGAGTGCGGGGATATAAAGCCCACCATCGTTTTTCAAAAGTGGAACACCAAGTTTTTCAAAGGCGTACTGCGATGAATATTTTGCAACAACTGTAACGTCATTGTCCTGAATTTCGGGTGTGTCCATTTTTATTTGATTTACACTTATTCCAAATGGTGCCATAAATTGTTTTGTCATAAAAACTTTGTAACTTGATGAAGTGACGTAATTAAGTTCCATAATTTTATCCTTTTGCAATTTGCAAAAACAAATTTATTTTTTCCACAACTTTTTCCTTGCCCAAAATTGACATAATTTGGAAAAGGTCAGGGGAGTTTTGTCTGCCACAGATGGCAACACGCAAATACAAGCAAACTGTTGCAACATTACCCTTGTAATCCTGTGGGTTTTGTTTGTAAAGTTTGTTGTCGGTTGCATAACCAAGGTTTTGGGCAATTTGTTTTATGTTTGCAAACCAATCTTCCTTGTTTTCCAAAACAATGTTTTGTTTGTAATTTTGCAAAACTTCAATCATGTCTTGCATATTCAAGTTTTCAAGTTCAAAATCTTGCAATTTGTTTGGTGCACAATAGTCTATCATATACGAAAAATATGGTTTAAGTTGGGCAAAATACGCTATGTCCTTGCGTGGTTTTGCACATTCACGGTCAATATTGAACACTTTGAGTGCATAATCTTTGTTTTGTTCAAGCCAGTTTGCAAATTGCTCGTCATATTGTTTTGCCCATGACAATGTGTTTTCAAAAATGTATTCTTTTGATTTTGTTGCCAAATAATTTTTTGAAATGTCATTGAGTTTGACAATATCGTACATTGGGTTGTTGCTGCCGATTTTTGAAATTTTGAAATCAAAATCCAAGTATGATGCATCAGGATTTTTGCTGCGCCAAATTTCATAATCGCTGTTTAAAAGGTTGAGTATATAGTCAATTACTACTTGTTTTGGATATCCTTGTTGACTGTAAAAACGTATATCCGCTTCGGGGTCTTTACGCTTGCTGAGTTTGCGTTTTGTTTGAGTTTCTTCGTCAATTTTTGATGCGACAGGTGTGTGTGCATATTTTGGTGGAGTAAGACCAAGTGCATCAAATATTTCCAAGTGACTGGCAAGGGAAGCATACCATTCGTCACCACGAACAACTATCGTTGTGCCCATAAGTGTGTCATCAACAACGTGTGCAAGGCTGTAAGGTGGAATAAGATTGCTTTTCAAAAGTATTATGTCCTTGTCGTTTTCACGGATTTCGCGTTCGCCCTTGATAAGGTCGCAAATTTTGATTGTTTTTTCGGGATTGCCCATACTTTTGAGCCTTATTGCAAATGGCAAACCTGCATCCAAGTTTTGTTTGATTTGCTCGATTGTCAAATCACGGCAAGGGTCCTTTGCCAAAATTGTATCTTCTTGTTCAAGCATTTGATTGCGTCTGTCCAAAACGTCTTGTTTTGATTCGGTCTTTTGACAAAAACAGGGGAATGCACGACCACGTCTTACAAGTTCTTTTGCAAACGCAAGATAAATGTCCTTGCGTTTTGATTGAATGTAAGGGCCATAATTTCCGCTTTCGTCAAGATTGCTTCCGCGATAACCTTCGTCAGGAACAACACCAAAATCCAAAAGTGAATTGTAAATAATATCACCAGCACCTTCAATTTCACGTTTTTGGTCGGTGTCTTCAATTCTAAGATAAAACACACCATTTGATTTTTTTGTGGTTACGTGACTTATCATTGCACTGTAAAGTCCACCAATATGAAAAAATCCCGTTGGGCTTGGTGCAAAGCGCATAACTTGCGCATCCTTGTCAAGATTGCGTTTTGGATATTTTTCCAAATAGTATTTGTAGTCGTGTTCAAGATTTCCGAACAACATTTCGGCTAGTTTTTCAAAGTTCATAAATTTCTCCTAGGCAAACAAGTTTGATGTCAAATCAACAAAGTATGGCAAAACTTGTTTTGTAAAATCGTCAAACGTTTGCATATATGCATTGCTTGTTTGATTGTGTTTGTTCAAATAATTTTGTGCATTGCAATTTGAATCGCAAACATAACTTTTGAATTCAAAGTTGTTTGTCGAAGCAAAAGCGTTGTTGTATTCATTTTCAAAAAGCACATTTTTCCCAAGCCAATCACCATATTTGGCGGTTGTTGAGATTTGTTTTGAAGTGTTTTGGTCAATTTTTGTTATTTGGTCTTTGAGATTTGTATGCAACCCTGTGCAAACACCGTCAACCGCTTCCAATTCAATTTTCACAAACAATTTCAACATTTTGATTTTGAGTGCATTGTTTACAAAAATTATTTTGTCACCAAGGGAAGTAGACTCGGCATTGTTTATATCCAAATAGCAAACTTTGTAAAGACTTTCAAAACTGTCACAAAGTGCAAGTGTTTGATTGATAAAATTGCTGTATTCTCTTTCAAATTCTTTAAGTTTTTGTACAGAGAATCCATCACCAAGTTGTTCGCTTGGTTCGTCAAGTGCGTTGTTGAAAGTTGCATTGGCATCCAAAAAAGCATCGCATGATTTTTTGAAACTTTCAAATTGATTATCAAAATTTTCAAATTCTCTTTTGATGTTCTTTGAGTTTTTGTCATCAAGATTGATTGGTTTGATTTGCAAGCCTTGATAATATGTTTTTACAAAACCAATTGATTGGTAAAAGCAAAAGTCATAAACTTCGACCAACATTTCGAAGTTTTCATTTGTTTCGCAAGCGGTTTTGATGTTGTCTTTGCGTTGCATTTTGCTTTGGTCAAAAACAAACGTATACTTTTCTTCGGCGAGTGTTTGTGATATATTTTTGTAACTTGTTTCCCAATATGTTTTGTCATCGTTACAAGCACTCATAATGACTGAAACAAGCAAAAGTGATGCACACAATATAAATGATAAAAATTTTTTCATATTTTTTCTCCTTATCAAACAAAGTCAAAGTGAAAACACAAAAATTTGACGTTTTCAAGTTCACTGATGTTGCCCGCTTCTTCAAGTTGTTGCTTGTATGTTTCGATTTGTCCTTTTATGGCAAAATCAAAAAACTTGTTCAAATCTGCAACTTTTGAAACGCTTACAAATTTTTGAGCACGTTCGTTGTCTACATAAGTCTTGTAATCTTCGAATGTCAAAGTTTGTGTGACTGCTTCAAAGTTTGAAATGTATTTGCCGTCAAATGTGTCAAAGTTTGCAAGATACGCATTTGACCATGCAATCAAGTTTGCTGTTTTTGCTTGAACATAGTCATTGTTGTGAAATGTTTGATTTTGTGAAGGCATAATTTTGTTTGCACATTCCAGCACTTTTGCATAACTTGAAAGCAATCTTTTGTTCAAGTCGTTCAACGCTTCTGTATAGGGAGCAACACTTTCTTTTGTAACAGTTGTAAAAATTGCATTGTTCAAATTGTAATATTTGTCAAAATATTCATCCAAATAATTTTTGTACTCGGTTATGATTTTTTGAGTGTTGCTTATTTCGGACTTGATTTTTTTTGTTTGTTCGTTGTAAACTTTGTCATTTTTTGCAAAGGCAAGTTGCAAACAATAAGTTTGGTTGAGCTGTGTAAAAGTATCATAAATCGTATTTACATTTTTGAATTTTGCGACATTTTTGTCAAATTTTGCCCAGTCATAAGTTTCGTCATCATGTGATACTTTTGTTAAAAGTTTGTACAAATTGTCATTTGATGTTTGCACCTTTTCAATGTCTGCTTGATTTATAGTTGCAAGCGCCTTGTAGGATTCATCTGGCTTTGGTGTAGGGAAGAAGATTGCAACGATCAAAAAGCCAGCACCAACCAAAAGTGCCAAAATAACCAGATACTTAATAATTTTTTTTGCAGCTTGTTTCATTTTTTCTCCTTATAGTTCGATATAATCAAATACAAATGCGATGTTGTAACTGAAACCATTGTGTACAGAATTTATGCCACTTGCGTGCATTTCAAATTTGCCGTCATACAAGCTTCCAGAGTCCACAACTTTTTGAGTACGGAGTATGCGCTGGTTTTCGACAGCGACACTTTCGTGATTGTAAACAGTATAAAATGTTGAAAGTTCGTATGAAATTTTTATGCTGATGTATCCATCTTCAATCGGACATGTAAAACTGTTGTTCCCCAAAATGTTTGTTTGCTGATTTGTTGGGGCAAAGTCTTCAAATTGGTTTGATATATTCGTGCCGTTTATATTTATGTTCAGTTGATTTATTTTCAAACTGTTTTGATTGTACAAAAAGTTGTTTTCGGAAAACGAAACAATCGAAACAGGAGTGATATATACTTTTGACAAAACAAACTTGCCAGAAAGTTTTTGTGCTTTTTGCGCAACAAACTCAAGTGTTACATTTGAACTGATGTCCACTTGTTGTCCTTCAAAAACAAAACCGGATTTTTGTGGATACAAAGCAAGTTGCGTCTTTTTGGTGACAAACTTAAAATAACCTTGTGCATCTGTTGTGGCATAAACAGTCACTTTGTCGGTTATATTTACATTTTCAAGTGGACGATTGTCAAAATAAACATACCCGCTCACAGTATGAGTTGCGCCTTCCAAAAAAACTTCGCAACCACAAAGCAGTGTGCTGATAACAAAAAATATACCACAAAGAGCCAAAATCTTTAATAACTTTTTCATTACTTAATAAGTATAACAATATTACACAGAAAATGCAATGTTTTTTTGCAAACAAAAAAAGTTGGCACACTAACCTTGAAATGCGTATTTTTGTGTTTTAAAATAATGTCCGTCAAAGGAGAAAAACAATATGAATTATGAAAATTTAAAATTACAAAATCAAATTGAACAACTGGAAAAACGTGTATCAAACATAAGAACAACAGACGTTTCACAAATTTATCAAACCATTCAAACCAGCAATCAAGATATCCAAAATCTGAACAATTCGTTTACAAATCTTTCAACAAGTTTGAATACAGTTGCAGACAGTTTGGAAGAACTTTCAAGCAACATAAGTTACAACGACTTGCTAACCTTGAACCTTTCCAGAAATGTTGCAGACGATTTCAACACTTCAAGTCAAACCGAGTATTTTTACACAACTGTGCAAGAAAAGTATGCAAGCACAGCATATCTTATCCCATGGCATTTTGTTGTCGGACTTGGTCAAGTTGTAAGCGGAAAAATAACACTTCGTGGAATGCATTTTGCCGACACAATTGTTTATGGAAAACTTTTACTCAATGACAAAACAAATTCTTGGGCAATAGGTTGCACAAACAACGGAGGAGCGATAACTTTTGAGTTTAATTTTTCATTTGTACCAAAACAAAAAAACAATAAATTTACGTTTTCATTTGAAGAAATGCAAGACCTTACTTTGTTAGATATAAAAATTGAATTTTTCAGCGGAAACAACCCCATTATGCTCAATTATTCAAATCAAAATCAAATAGCAATGTTTGGCAACACTTTGTATGTTTACAGGGGATTGAGAACTTCAACCGAAACCCTTTACATGGACAAAATGCAAAATATGGCGATAACAAATCAAGATGACATAGATTTTACAACATCAACATTGATGGATGGAATTTGCAACGAAAGAATTGCAATGCTCAATGAAACAGACTGGATAATGCACAACAAATCTTCGTTCAACAAAAATTCTATTGGTATCAATTTGAGCGGTGTTTATTCAACTTACAGTTTGGCTGTAAACGATGCGGTTGGCATTTCGCTTATGTCATCGGCGACACCATATACTTGCCAAACAATCACAAACAGCACAACAAAATTCAAGTATATCATTTTGGCTGTCAACTATGTTGCTGAAAAAGGACTTACACTTTTTGCAACAAAGGGAAAAGCGGCAAATGCAATTACTCTCAAATACAACAATCAAGATTTACCAAATGTTTTTGTTGATATTCAAGCAGTTTTGCCAATGGGGGCAACTGAACTTGGTGATGGTCAAACTTTCTATGGGTATGTTGCAGTAAGGGAAGATGGCGAATGTATTTATTTCCCTGATTTCAATTCGACATACTATATCAAACTTGGATTTGGCAGAAATCCATTTTGTTTTTTGGATGGTGACAAAATCTCAATTACACTTGGTGGCAAAAATTTTTGCAAACGTGTAATACTTGCAAAAAACACAAGTGGTGTTTGGGCAGTGGAAGAACAATATTTTTACAAAGGCATAGACCATATTTATCCAATAAACAACGCCCATTTTGTTTTTGTTCGAAAAAATGGCAACGTAATTTTGGACAAAAAAGAAAAATATTATTTCAAAAAGGATATTCAAGTTATCCAATACACGGATGTTTCAACAACAACCGCATAAAATGCATTTTAAAATCGAAAAAAATTCCCAATCAAAAGTGAGTTTTCAAAAAATTTGATATTCACTCAACTTTTGATTGGGAATTTTTTTATTTTTTTTAAGGCTTGTCAAAGAATGCAAACATATTTGCAAGTTGACCAATGCACATTATCATATCAAAAAATTTTGGGACAAAGATATCAATATTTTCAATTTCGGTTACAATCATGGCAGATTGCATTGAAAAGTTGTATATTTTTAAAACATTTTTGATGCACATTTTTACGTCTTCGCTTTTGAGTTCATAAAGTTCGTTCATGTACTTTAACGTTGTTTTTCCGTCGGTCAAAAACCATTTGTTTTCCTTTTGTTCCAAAATCAATACAATAGGTTGGTTGTTTATAAATGAAGCGCCAGTTTCAATTTTGAAAATGCCTTCCTTAACTTTGCTTGTTTTGAATGTGTTTGAAAGTGCGGTTGTAAAATCTTCAATTTTCATTTATTACTCCTGTTTTCTTTCATGATATCATTTTCAAAAAAAATGGGCAAGCAATTTGCAAAAATAGTTTCAGTTTTGCTTTGTCAAAATTTTACAAATGCAATTCAAAATATTTACTTTTGACCGAGATTATGCTAAACTAACAAAAATAGCAAAGGAAAAATATGTTCAAATTATGCAAGAATTGGTACGATTTACTTTCTGATGAGTTTGAAAAACCATATTTTTTGTCGCTTCAAAAATTTTTGACCCAAGAATACAACCAAAAAGTCATTTATCCCAAATGTGATGACGTTTTTAATGCACTCAATCTTGTAAAATTTCAAGATGTAAAAGTGGTGATTTTTGGACAGGATCCATATCACCAGCCAAATCAAGCACATGGACTTGCTTTTTCGGTGCAGGACGGAATAAAACCTCCTCCATCACTTGTAAATATCTTCAAAGAAATCGAAAATGAACTTGGCGTAAAAACGTATGAAAGTGGCAATCTTACTCGTTGGGCAAAACAAGGTGTTTTGCTTCTTAACACTTGTCTTACGGTTGAACAAAGCAAACCCAATTCACATAAAAATATGGGGTGGGAAGAGTTTACAAAAGCGGTTGCCAAAAAACTGAGTGAACGAACTGACCCCATTGTATTTTTGCTTTGGGGAGCAAACGCAAAAATATTTGAGCCGCTTATTCAAAAACAACATTTTGTTTTAAAATCAGTTCATCCAAGCCCACTTTCGGCTTACAATGGCTTCTTTGGTTGTGGACATTTTGCAAAAACAAATCAAATTTTGCAAAATTTGGGCAAAACGCCGATTGATTGGCGCTAGGTTTTGTTGTTAAAGGAGAAAAATATGATTTATGTTTTGATTGTCGTTTTGGTCTTGATTTTGGGCATTTTGTTTTATCATTTTGTTTTGAAAAGTGACAACAATCAAGAAAAAGAATACAAAGTAAGTGACAAAGACAAAGATACGCTTGAAATCAAAGACAAATATATGTTTCAAATCGAAATAAAAGTTTTGGAAATTTTGAACAGTATTGACCCAAAAAAATATCTTGCCTTGCCAAAGATTTGCATGGGAAGTATGCTTTTGCCCAAAGGCTCAAAAAATGTTTACAATTTGCTTTCAAACAAAGTCCTTGACTATGTCATTTTTGACAGGCAAACTATGAAACCAATTTTGATTGTGGATATTTTTGATAACACATTTAATGACGAAGCACTTGCTGAGCAAGACCCAAATCTAACAAAAATTTTGGCGGATTTAAAGTTGCCAGTTGTGTCTATTATGGTAAAAAACACAGTTGACGAACAAAAATTCAAACAAGAAGTAACAAAAAATCTTCCAAAGGAAGAAAAAAAAGAAGAAAAATAATTCAAATCAAATATCCTTTTACAGGTCTTTTGTTGACAAAACAAAAACAAAAGAATAGAATATCATCGTAAAAAAAGTATCTAGGAGCAAACTGTATTATGGTAACAATGGAAAAACTTGTGTCTTACTGCAAAGAAAAAGGTTTTATCTTTCCAGGAAGCGAAATTTATGGTGGACTTGCAAACGCATGGGATTACGGTCCACTTGGTGTAGAACTCAAAAACAATATCAAAAAAGCATGGTGGAACAAATTCGTAAGGGAGAGCGAAAATTCACACGGTGTTGACGCTGCTATACTTATGAACCCAAAAGTATGGGAAGCAAGCGGTCACTTGGCATCTTTTTCCGATCCACTTATGGACTGCAAGGAATGCAAGGCAAGATTTCGGGCTGATAACTTGATAAAAGAATGGTCAAAAGGCACTGTCGATCCCGACACAATGAACAATGAACAACTTGAACAATTTATAAAAGACAATCATATTCCTTGTCCACTTTGCAAAAAACACAACTTTACACCAATCAGACAATTCAACTTGATGTTTGAAACTTTCCGTGGTGTAACAAAGGACAGCAAAAGCGTTGTATATTTGCGACCAGAAACCGCACAAGGTGAATATGTAAACTTTTTGAACGTTCAACGTGCTTTGCGTTTGAAAATGCCATTTGGTATTGGACAAATCGGAAAAGCGTTCCGTAACGAAATTACACCAGGAAACTTTACCTTCCGTACAATCGAATTTGAACAAATGGAACACCAATGGTTCTGCCATGAAGGTGATGACGAAATGTATTATGAACAATACAAACAAAAGGCAATGGAATTTTATATTTCATTGGGTATTGCAAAAGACCACCTTATGTTCCATGATCACGAAAAACTTGCTTTTTATGCAAAGAGTGCTTGTGACGTTTATTACAAATTCCCATTTGGGTTTGATGAAGTAAACGGAATTCACAATCGTACAAATTATGACCTTACTCGTCACCAAGAATTTTCGGGCAAATCAATGGATTATTTGGATCCTATTACAAATGAAAAATACATTCCTTATGTTATCGAAGCATCATTTGGTGCTGACCGTATCACTCTTGCTTGCCTTGTTGAAGCGTACGATGTCGAAACATTGGAAGATGGCACCGAAAGGGAAATAATGCACTTCACACCACAACTTGCACCTTTCAAATGTGCAGTTTTGCCACTTATCAAAAAAACGCATAGTGAAAAAGCGCACGAACTTTACAGTATTCTTTCAAAACATTTCCGAGTATTCTATGATGAAACTGGAAGCATAGGCAAACGTTACAGACGTCAAGACAGCATCGGAACACCATATTGTATCACCGTTGATCAAGACACACTTGACAATAACACCGTTACAATTCGTGATCGTGACAGCATGAAACAGGAAATAATAAACGTTGACAATTTGATTGAATATATTCATCAAAAACTTAACGACTAATAACTCAAAGTGAACCTTTGCAAAACAAAAACATTGCCTTAAGGGTTCACTTTTTTTTATTTCAAATCAAAACCCCGAATGTAAAAAAATGATATATTCCCATTTTTTTTTGCTCAAAAAAACCTAGAACCCTTATAAAATATGGCAAAAACGCACTTTTTAGGTATTTTTTTAGTTTTTTTTTGAAAATCAGTTTGAAATTATGCTCAAATAGGCTATAATTAAAACATCTAGGGGCACAGAACCCTATATCAAAAAGGAGTTTCATATGAACAAAGGAGAACTTATCAAAGAGTTGGCTGAGAAAACTGGTTATACTCAAAAAGACGCAGGTGCATTTTTGGACGCTTATCAACAAGTAGTTACAGAAACACTCAAGAAAGGTGAAAAAATTGCAATAGTTGGCTATGGCAACTATGAACTTAAAACCAAACCTGCTGGAGAAAGAATCAATCCTCAAACCAAGGAAAAGGTTAAAGTTCCTGCTTGCAAAGTTCCTGTATTTAAGTTTGGTAAAGCATACAAAAATTTGTTTAACTAAATTTACAAAAACAAGGCACGTCTTTCGGCGTGTCTTTTTTGTTGCGATTTTTTGTTTTTATTTGTGTTGCAAAAAAAAATTAAAATATGCTAAAATACTCTGTATGGAAAAATTTGCCGATGGATTTTTGAAAACTCAAACTTTTCAAAACCTTTCAAAACAAATAATCAAGCAGTCTTTCAATCAGGCACACATTGTCACAAGTCCTGATGATTTTTCCAACAAGTTGTTTTCACGGCTTTTGGGTTACTGTTTGATTTGTCAAAATCTTTGCTTTTGTGGCAAATGTCCAGATTGCATAAAACTTCAAAGTGGCACCCATCCCGATTTGAAAATTTTTGACAATCCAAAGGGTTTTGCTGTGGGCGATGTAAAAGATATCTTGGATGATGTTTATTCATCTGCTTACTCAAAAAACAAAGTATATATCATAAACAATATCGACAATGCAACTGTGCCAGCGCAAAACAAACTACTCAAAATTTTGGAAGAGCCACCAAAAAATGTGTACTTTATTTTGAACGGCGTCAACACGTCAAACATATTGTCAACCGTGCTGTCCAGGGTGGTAAAAGTCAACTTACTCCCATTCGATTACAACACACTTTGCTTGATGTTTGACGAACAAAACAAACCAACGGAAAACGCTTTTGAATTTGGCGGCGGATACGTTGGCAAAGTGCTTGACTTTATGCAAAATGACAATTTTTTGCGTGTCTATAATGTAACTATGGAGATTTTGTCAAACGTCAAAAAAAGCAGTCAAATAATCGAATACAGCGAACTTGTAAAAAAGGACGATATGCCAATATTTTTGCAAGCGTTGCAAATGTTTATGACGGATATCTTGTATATAAAGACGTCAAATCAAAATTTTGTAAAATCATCCTTCAAGGGTGAACTTGAAAGTTTGTCAAGCGAATTTTCATACGGTGCTATTATGCAAATTTCACAAAATATAATTTTGGCAAAACAGCATTTGCAAGCAAATGTAAATTTTGCCGTGATAAAAGACAAATTGTTGCTTTCGATTTTGGAAGCAAAGTATGTTTACAAAGATTAAAAGGAAATCAAAATGAACAAATTCAAAGTACTTTTAGACAGAGCAAACAAATGGTTTTTCTGTGATGGAAAAAAATTGGCGTTGAAAACAGGCGACAGGGTGGTTGTTGAATCTTTGCGTGGTCAAGAACTTGGAAGCGTAGTCGAAGTTTGCAAAGACGACGAAATGCCCAAAGAAGAAACATTGCTTATCTTGCGCAAACAAACAAGCCAAGATGAACAAAAGGCAAAGGAACTGGAAAAACAAGAACAAACAATTTTGACCGAAACAAAAGCCATTGTCAAAGACCTTGGACTGGATATGAAACTTTCGGCAGTGCAGTTGTCACTTGACGAATCAAAAATGGTGATATCGTTTACAAGTGAAGACCGTGTGGATTTTCGCGAACTTGTAAAAGTTTTGGCATCAAAATACAAAAAACGTATCGAACTTAGGCAAATTGGCGTTCGTGACGAAGTAAAATTGGTTGGTGCAATCGGACCTTGCGGACGTGTGTGCTGTTGCAATGGTTATTTCAATGATTATCCCCATGTTTCAATAAAAATGGCAAAAACTCAAAACCTTTCACTCAACCCATCAAATATTTCTGGCATTTGCAACAAACTTTTGTGTTGTCTTTCTTATGAAAACGAATATTACAGCGATATAAGCAAAAAAGTGCCAAAGGTGGGAAGTTTTATTACAACTCCAAAAGGCAAGGGAAAAGTTCTTTTCAACAACCTTTTGAAACAAACTGTCGATGTTATGCTTGAAAGTGACGACATTGAAACATTTTCTATTGACCAAATTCAATTCAAAACAGAGCCAAAACCAGATGATAAACAATGATATCAGACTTGAAGATTTGCTTGTTGGTGATTTGAAAATCTTTCAAAGCAAATCACAATACAATTTTACAAGTGACGCTTGCATATTGTCACAATTTGTTTCTGTGGGCAAAAACGACAAAATAATCGAAGCCTGCTCGGGCAGTGGTGTTATTTCAATTTTGCTTTGTGCAAAAGGTGCGCAAAATATTACTTGTTTTGAACTGCAACCACAAATGGCAGATATGTCACAAAAAAGTGTACAACTGAACAATTTGCAAAACAAAATAAAGATTGTTTGTGATGACTTTCAAAATTGCAAAAATCATATCAATTTTTTGGCAGATACAGTTGTTTGCAATCCGCCATATTTCAAGGACGGAAAGCCATGCCAAAACACCGCAAAAATGATATCAAAGTTTGAAACCACAATGTCACTTGAAGCACTTGTAAAAACAACAAGCAGCGTTTTGAAAAACGGTGGCAACTTTTATGTTTGCTTCACCCCAGAACGAACAAGCGAACTTTTGTGCTTGCTTTCAAAACATTTTTTGGAACCAAAACAAATGTTCTTTTCACAAAAGGATTCGTTTTCGAAACCATCATGTTTGTTTGTAAAAGCAACCAAGGGCGGAAAAAGCGGGATAGAAGTTTTGCCAACTTTGTTTACACATGACAAAGACGGAAAATTTGTTTTGACAACCGCAAAGATGTTTGAAAATTTAAAAGGGAAGAATATATGATTTACTTTGTTGCAACGCCAATCGGAAATTTGTCGGATATATCTTTTCGCGCAATAAAAACTTTGAGCGAATGCGACGTGATTTTTTGCGAAGATACAAGGGTGACAAGCGTCTTGCTTTCACACTATGATATTTCAAAACCACTTTATGCAAATCACAAGTTCAATGAATCAAAAGTGTGCGAAAATATTTTGAAAATGCACGAACAAGGCAAAAATATCGCAATAGTTTCAGACAGTGGCTGTCCAATCATTTCAGACCCAGGTCTTGTGCTTGCAAAAAAGTTGCACTCGCTTGATATTCCTTACACTGTTATTCCAGGTGCCAATGCCGGCATAACCGCACTTATGCTCAGCGGTTTTGACAGTTATCATTATGCTTTTATGGGTTTCTTGCTCGAAAAAAACATTGATCGTAAAAAGGTCTTGGAAAATATAAAAACGTTTGAAGGCAGTTTGATATTTTATATCTCGCCACATTCACTTGAAAAAGATGTCCAAACAATTTTTTCCGTGCTTGGAAAACGTAACGCTTGTTTGGTCAAAGAAATTACAAAGATACACGAAACAACTATTCCTTTTGTTTTGGGTGAAAATTTTGAATGTAATACAAAAGGTGAATTTGTTTTGATTGTCGAAGGCTTCAAACCAAAACAAGACGAAGATATAGACATTTACAAAAAGTATCAATCTTTGCTTGAACAAGGCGAAACACCAAACAAGGCAATAGCGCAAATTGCCAAAATGACAAATCGCCCACGCAATGAAATTTATCAAGTTTTCAAGGGTAAATAAACGATAAAAAAATATCAAGTATTCAGTATTTGATATTTTTTTTATCCATTTTTATCTTTACAAAATTTTGCAAAACAAACACGAAACAATCGCACTTACAAGCGAAGCAAAAAGGGCAATGGGGATGGCAATTCCCAATTTTTTTACACTTGTTTTTGAAAAATAAACTGTTGAAACATAAAAAACAGTTTCACTGCTTCCCAAAATGCAACAAGCACATCTTGCAACGTAACTGTCTGGACCATAAGTTTTCAAAATGTCACCAAGCAATGCCAAACTTCCACTTCCAGTAAAAGGTCGCAAAAGGACAAGTTCACAAATTTCACTTGGGATACCCAAAAAATTGAAAATCGGACTGACAAGTTTTACACAAAGATCCGAAAGTCCACTTGCTCGAAACAATGCAACACAAACCATAATTGCAACCAAAAAGGGGAATATTGAAACAACTAAATCAAAACTACTTTTTGCACCCTTGACAAAACTATCATACGTGCCAATCTTTTTTATGCGTGCAAAAATCAAAAGGGCTATTACCAAAACGGGCAAAATATACATGCTTATGTTTTCCATATTTCCACTTTTTCCTTTTTTTGTTTTTTTCCACATTTTTGCTTGTTTTTTGTGTATTTTTCAAATTCTTTCAACAATTTTCATTGTTTTTCAAATTTTTTCTTCTTTTTATCTTCCCATACAATATCCCAAGCAAAACGCCACTTGAAGTCGCAACTATTGACGAAAGTAAAATCGGCACAATAATATCTGCTGGGTTGGTGCTTTGATAAGTTGACCGCAAACCCATAATTGTGGTTGGCAAAAATTGTATAGAACATGACGACAAAATCATAAGCATAATCATCGGGTAATTTATCTTTCCACTTTTGTCATCCAATCTTTGCATTGCACTTATGCCACTTGGGGTAGCGGCGTTGCCAAGCCCCAAAAAGTTTGCCGACAATGTGACCGAAATCAATTTTATCGCTTGCGGGTCGTCAGTCTTGAAAAGTTTTTTTACAAGTGGAGTAAGCAGTTTTGCAAGCCGTTCGGAAAGCCCGCTGGCATCCAAGATTTCCAACAGTCCAAGCCAAATAGCATACACAGCAAAAAGTTCAAGACACAATGTTACACAGTCAACACTTGCCTTTGTCATACATGACAAAAAATCGCCAGGATTGACAAACAACAAGGCGAGTGTGCCAAAAAGCATTATGTACCACCAAATTTTGTTCATAGTCTATGTATATGTCAAAGATTGTCAAAACTTGAAAAATACTTTGATGTGTTACAAAACGTTTGCAAAACAAAAAAAATTTGTATACAATCATAACATGATTGATACACACGCACATCTCAACGACCCAGAACTTTACGCCGATGTTGACAATATTGTAAAAGACAGCAAACAAAACGGACTTGACAAAATTATTTGCGCTTCTTTCGACTTGCCATCCAGTATTTTGGCTTGTCAAATTGCAAATCAATATGACGACGTTTTTTGCACAGTTGGAATGCATCCACACGACAGCAAAGATTATGACGACAACATGGAAAAACAATTTGAAACGCTTTGCAAAACAAACAAAAAGGTCGTCGCTTTTGGCGAAATTGGACTTGATTATCACTATGATCTCAGCCCACGTGAAACACAAAAACAAATTTTTGAACGTCAAATAATTTTGGCACACAAACTCAAATTGCCAATAGTAATCCACACACGTGAAGCAATCGGTGACACACTTTCAATTTTGCAAAACAACAAACAATATCTTGAATATGGCGTAGTTTTTCATTGCTTTAACGCCAGCAAGGAAGTTGCAAAAATTTTGCTTGACCAAAACTTTAAATTTTCATTTGGTGGAAGTGTAACGTTCAAAAACAGCAATATTGGTGAACTTATAAAATACATCCCAACACAAAGTTTCTTTTTGGAAACAGATTGTCCATATCTTGCACCAGTGCCACTTCGCGGACAAATCAATGTGCCAAAAAATGTAAATTTGGTTGCTCAAAAAATAGCCGAAATTTTGCAAACTGACAAAAAACAAATCGAAAATATTTGCGACCAAAATGCAAAAAACTTCTTTAATTT
>ULVD01070391.1_pt1 | contig 15969 bp, 10 predicted proteins | sample 1959101 | NCBI WGS metagenome assembly ULVD01 (sample SAMEA4835777, study PRJEB28245) | human gut metagenome | biome: gut microbiome; material: fecal sample | place: Denmark | collected 2008
AACACACAACAATATCAGGTTGCGGTTTCTGGATTGGGGTTGGGATGAAACTCTTGCTCAAAAACTGACGACGACTTTTGAAGCAAACGATTCTTCAATCGGAGCAGACGTCGTTGTCGGCGAAACGCAGATGCCGAAATATATGGAAGAAGGGAAATTGGAACCGTTTCCCGCAGAATTAGAAGCGTTTGTGCGCAAAAACATTCTTCCGCACGGATATAAAGCGATGACGATGAAAGATGAGAACGGCACGGAACGCATTTATGGTGTGGCGGCTGCTCCGTCTATAACCGTTTTGGTCTGGAATAAGGCGGTTTTGCGCAATGCCGGAGTAGATGATAAATTTGTGGAAAACGGTCCCGCAACCTGGTCGGAATGGCTTGAAATATGTAAAAAGTTAGACGGCGCGCGTAAAAAAGCGGGCGGAGTATATTGTGGTCCTAACACGGGAGCATATATCCGCAACAGTTAACACCCAATAAGGTCACAAAAATTTAAACGTAATCAAAACAACCTAAACTCAATGTAAATAATGGAGTGCAGACGAGAATGAGATTAGTATCGATTTATTAAAGAATTTTAAAGTCATCCGCGTTGCTGTGGTGGAAATTATTAATTTTAAGATAGGCAGCGTATTGAGAGGGCGTTACCGTCGTTATTTTTTTGAATTGCGAGGAAAAGTATTGGACGCTGTCAAAATTAAGATGTTCGCTGATTTCCCGCAGGGACATTTTGCCTTCGGCTATCAGCTGCTTTGCCATATTTATCCGCAGGCGGATTAAGTAATTGATAATCGAAACCCCGGTGGCTTTTTTGAAAAGCGAGCATATTCGGGGAACGCTATAGCCGATTTCATGCGCAATTTCCTCTAATTTCAATTTTTTTTGCAGATTTCGGTTAAGATATTTTATTACATAGTCGATAAGCGGGTTTTGCGTGACGGTTATGTCGTTCTCAATATCTATCGGGGCTTCGTTTTCATTTTGACGAATAAGCCCTATCAGCAAAATTTCGGTAAAATACTTAACGAGCTGACCGCCGGCGAAGGGTGGCTTATTTTTGTGCGGGGGAACATAATTTTTCCCCGCAAGGTACATTTGGCCTTCGTTAATAATAGAAAAAAGATATTGCTTATGCGTGGGGGATATGTCGAGAACCTTTTGGGCGATGCCGTAAAGCTTTTCGCAGGAGCATTTGAAACTGACAAGATGAACGTTACATGGAACGTTATTAGCCTTAATTTTGTGAAATTCATCGGGTATGTGGATAAATGCCTGACCCTTTGAAAGCTTTTTTTCGTATTCGGGCGTTTCTATGATGACCTCTCCGGAATTAACGAAAATCAATTCCCATGGTTCGTGAACCTCGCCCGGATACGCAAACGTGGGCGAGTAGAAATAAACATAGGTAGCATAAATTTCGTCTATACTTAATTCTATTTCGGGGATGGATGGCTCTAAAACTTTACGGCACATGCTCGTTATTCCTTATAATCGACTTTTCGTTGATTATAACATAAATAAAATCGGATGTCAATTCTTTTGAATGTTTTCATTATCTTATTGCGCGTGATAGTTTATTATAAGTTTTATAAAATAACAACAAAAACACAACAGTATTTCGTAATTATTGTATAAAAAATGGAAAATGATAAGATATTGTAAATATTTGATAAAATATGACTAACATTACAAATAAAAGATATGATAATCTATTTATAGATACAGTGTTGCCATACAAACATTAATTGATTAAGGAGACGATAAAATGGAATTTGAAAAGATCGGACTGATGCTCGACTGTTCCCGCAACGCCGTACCCAGAATTGAGACATTGAAAGCATTGATCGATCTGTTGGCAAAGATGGGTTACAACCGGCTGGAATTATACACCGAGGATACTTATGAAATTAAAGGAAGACCTTATTTTGGATATCTGCGCGGCAGGTATTCGGGCGCGGAGATAAAGGAAATCGACGCTTATGCCGCTGCTAAAGGCATAGAGCTTACACCGTGCATACAGGTATTGGCGCATCTCAGTCAGATATTTCGTTGGCCTGACTTTAAAGAGGTACACGACTGTACCGATATACTGCTTGTCGACGAACCCGCGACCTATGCGCTTATAGAGGATATGTTTAGATCCGTCGCCGAAAATTTTACCAGCCGTAACATAAATATCGGCTGCGACGAGGCTCATATGGTCGGGCTGGGACAATATCTCGATAAGCACGGCTATCAAAACCGTTTTGAGATTATGAGCCGTCATATCGGCAGAGTGCTTGAAATTGCGGATAAGTACGGCTTTAGGTGCTCGATGTGGAGTGATATGTATTTCCGCCTGGCTTCGGGCAACAGCGAGTATTATACCGACAAGCCTATCCCGCCCGAAGTTTTGGAGCGTGTACCGAAGAATGTTTCTTTGATTTATTGGGATTATTACCATACGAACCCTGATGTTTACCGCAAAATGTTTGCGGAGCATAAACGCTTTGGCAACGATATCGAGTTCGCGGGCGGGGTTTGGAAATGGACAGGTTTCTCGCCGAAAAACGTAGGCAGTATACAACGTTTGGAGCCTGCCGTCGCCGCGGCGCGCGAGTATGAAACTAAAAACATTATGGTTACTATGTGGGGCGACGACGGCGCCGAGGCTTCGGTTTTTTCAGGTTTGCCGGCACTGTATTACTTTGCGAGGTTGTGCCGAGGCGAAAGTGTCGATCCCGCAGAGCTTGAAAAGGGCTTTAGGCGTATAACAGGCGTAGGGTTCGAGGCATTTTTGGATATCGAGGCGATTGGCGCGTTTCCGAATTCTTCGCACATTGCAAACCCAGACAAATTTCTTCTGTATAACGATTGCTTCGCAGGAATATTCGATGGAATGATAAAGGGAAATGAGGCGGAGCATTACCGCAAGGTATCTGCAAGATTGGTGAAAGGCAGGTATGGCAAATTCGCTTATATATTCAGGACGATTCGCGCTCTTGCGGAGGTTTTACAGCTAAAGGCGGATTTAGGCGTAAGGACGCGCGCGCTTTACCGTAAGGGCGACAAGGCGGGACTCAAAAAGCTGACGGATGAATACGGATCGCTGATAAAGCGTTTGAAGACTTTCTGCAAGCTGTTTGAGGAGCAATGGATGCGTGAGAACAAGCCGTTTGGGTTTGAGGTTCAGGATATGCGCTTGGGCGGGCTTATCCGGCGTATCGAGAATTGCCGCCGAAGACTGTCCGGCTATTGCGCGGGTAAGATTGTTGATATTCCCGAGCTTGAGGAGGAGATCCTGGCGCCTTACGGTACGGATTTGGCCCGTACACACTGTAATACTCATAAGATTAACATAACTACGGGGATTGTGTAATTGGTGAAAACCGAAAATAGAGGGATAATGATGGAGAAAGCGAGAAAAATTTTTAAGAATCGCCGCAGCGCAACTATCTTTTTGATAGTGATATTGGCCGTGCCGACGATACACTGGTTTGTATTTTGGCTGTATGTCAACATGAGCTCGTTTGTGCTTGCTTTTAAGGCGCAGACGGGTGACTGGAGCCTTATCAATTTTCAATTATTTTGGGATTCGTTAAAAAATCCTTACGGCGGAACGGTGGGTGGCGCCATCATAAACACTCTAAAATATTGGAGTGTAAGTATTCTGGTCGTTTTCCCTCTTTCAATCGGCATTGCGTACTTTATATATAAAAAAATAAGGTTCTACAAATTTTTCCGCGTCATGTTTTTCTTTCCGTCCATTATTACCGGCATCATTTTGGTAAGCGTTTACACCCAATTAATTGCGCCGGGGGGAATATGGGATTCAATATTAAAAATTTTCGATAAATCGGTACCGCTACAAGGGTATTTTAACCCTGACGCAGCCGCTCCCAACAGGGCAACTAACGCGATACTTATTTACAGCGTTTTGACGGGCTTCGGCACGAACGTCATACTGATAGGCAGCGCGATGTCCCGCGTACCGGACTCGGTGTTAGAGGCGGCGCGGATTGACGGCTGCGGCCCGTTCCGCGAGATTATTCAGCTTATCCTGCCGCTGATTTGGCCCACGCTGTCCACGATTATACTTTTGTCGCTTACAGGCTTCTTTTCCGCCAGCGGGCCGATATTATTGTTTGCGCCCGACGGCGAGTCGAATACGACGACGCTCAGTTTCTGGATATTCAAGCAGGTGTACGGCCTCGGCGAATTCGGTCAGACCGGAGGCTCGCAGAATTACGGGCTGGTGAGCGCGACGGGCATGGTGTTCACGCTCGTTTGGCTGCCTGTGGTACTGACTGTGCGGTGGCTTATGGAAAAAATTCCGGCGGTGGAGTACTGATATGACGACTGTATTCATGCTTTTTGCAATTATCATTCCCCTGCTTGCGGTCGGGGTCGGAATATACATCCTTATAGAGGTAGTTGCGTGCCGTATCGCGCACAGGAAAATAAGGATAAGAGCGCAGCATATCGTTTTGGGTATTGTATTTGCCATTTTTTCGTTATACGCTTTGTTCATGTTGTTTTCGTTCTTTTTCTTAGTGACAACCAGCCTGAAAACCAGTCTTTTTTACGAGAAAAACCTGGGGCAAGGGTTTATGCTTCCGGACAAATTAGATTTTAGTAATTATTTATTCGCATTCAAAGAATTCTCATTTAACGAAACCGGCTTTTTCGGCATGATAGGAAACAGCCTGTGGTATACGGTGATATCCATAGCCGCCCCGCTTTTTATGAATACGTGCGTGGGGTACGCCGTATCAAAATATAAATTTAAGGCGAGAGGGATCTACTACGGCGTGATTGTATTTTGCATGACGATACCGATTATCGGTACGACCGGCGCGACCATGCAGCTGTACTCCGATCTCGGTCTGTATGATAAGGGCCCGCTGTTGCATTTTATTACACATTTAGGCGCGGGCGGTATGAGCTTTTTGGTCATGTACGCTTATTTTAAGAACATCTCGTGGGAATATGCCGAGGCAGCGCTTATGGACGGCGCGGGGCATTTCACGGTGTTTTTCAAGATCATGATACCGATGGCCGTGCCTGCGATGGGCGCCCTGGCGCTCTTGAGCGGGATAGGCGCATGGAACTCGTATATGGACGTATTGATGTTCAATCCGAGCTGGCCGACGCTTGCAAGCGGGCTGTACGGCATATCGCGTACGCTGCCGCGTTACGGCAATACCCCCGCTTATTACGCCGCGCTGGTCATAGCGTTTATACCGATATTAGTCATTTTCTGCATATTCTCTGACAAAATTATGAAAAACTTTTCGGTCGGCGGACTAAAAGAATAAAAAGGAGCACAATATTTATGAAAAAGAAACTGATGGTATTGTTAATGGTCGTGGTCAGCACATTCAGCTTTTTGGCGTGCGGCGGTATAGACCCCGAAAAACCGCAAAAGCTGGAAATTTACGTCTATAACGCCGGATATGGCTATCAATGGGCGGAGGATATTCTTGCCGCATTTAAAGAGGAGCCGTGGGTAAAGGAAAAATACCCCGAGCTGGAAACTTCGTTTATGAAGGACGAGCTTGGCACGAAAGCGTCGGAGCTGCTTGCTGCGAAAAAGAAAATCAATAAATACGACATCCTGATGGGGACGGGCTTAGAAACCCTTTTGGGGCCGGGTTCTCCCGCCGCCGACCTTACCGAATCGGTATACGATTCCAAGGTTCCGGGAGAGGATATTCTGTTCAAGGACAAAATGATACAAAGCTATTTGTCGGCCGCCGCTTATAACGGCAAGGGCATAGAGTACGGCGAGCAGAAATGGTATCAGGTAAATTGGGCAAGCGGTATGACGGGCATGATTTACAACGAGGACAGATTGACGGCGTTAGGCTTCGATGTTCCCAATACCAGCGACGAGCTTGTGGCTATTATGCGGGATGTCAAGGCATTAAACGGAACGCATCCGGCGTATCCCGCAAACAAGAACCAAACCGCAGCTAACCTGCAAACCTCATACGCGACATACGGAGCGTCATCTTATGCGCAGTATCTGTTTTATACATGGTGGGCGCAATACGAAACGGTAGGGGGCTATAACGATTTTTATAACGGAATAGACTCGGAGGGTGCGCGCTCCCCGGAGGTATTGCGTCAAAAAGGCTTGTTAAAAGCATACGAGACGCTTGAAAGCTATATGCACAAGGATATGGGCTATACGTGGCTCAATCCCAACACCGATCGGTCGGCTTACCGCGAAACACAGAACAGGGTGCTGCTCGGCAACGCGCTGTTTATGGCAAACGGTGATTGGGTGGATAACGAGCTTGCCGGAATGCGTCAGGACCTAATAACCAAGGACGGCCATGCGGATACCGTCAAAATGATGCGGACGCCCGTCATAAGCGCGATAAGGGAAAAAACGCCGTCGATTACAAGTGACGCGATGCTTTCCGCTGTCGTCGCGGCGATAGACGCGGGCGAATCGGGCTATGAAACAGTAACGTCTGCGGATTACGCGGTTATTGAAGCGGCGCGCAAGGTGGTATACAGCATCGGCCCGTACCACAGCGCGGTTATCCCCGACTATGCTTCGGGCAAGGCGGTCGCAATAGACTTTTTAAGGTATATGGCGACCGATAAGGCGAACGAGATATACATAAAAGCGACAAACGGCGCGTCCTTGCCGTTCAATTACGACGTAAAGACTAAAAACCCGCAGCTGTACGGCCAAATATCTCCCATGCAGCAGGGCCGGCTGGATTATTTTGCCGAGATGGATATCAGCATTTTGCCCGTGGCGAATTCCTTTCCGCTTGCGCGTTATGGCAGTTTTAGTCCTTTGTCATCCGGCAGCCCGATGACCGATTTTACGGGAGGCGCAAGCAAGGGTACATATGCCTCGGTTGCCGAGATGATTTACAATCGGGGAATTAATTATTGGACCGAAAACGGCAACTCGCGCTGGAACACGGCGGTCTCGCAGGCGGGCTTATAAAAAGCATCCTGAAAAGGGAGGAGTAAAACGATATGAGAAAGAAAATGATTGCCTTGCTTTTATGCCTGCTGCTTGGCTTCGGGCTTACGGCATGTAACGGAGGCGGGCAAACGAACGACAGCGCCGGTGAAATCGAGTTTTGGTCTACCTATGCTACCGAAAAGATTTTGCAGGACGGCGTGTCGCGCAATATAAACTATGATTCGGTCAAGATGGCTGCTGCTGTTAACGTTGAGGCGTGTAAGGGTGAATACGAGGGTGCGCAGGTCATTATGACGGCAAAAACCGATGTGGCGGCGTATAACGCCGAAATCACCGCCGATCTTACAGGAGCGGGCGGAGCGGTTTTTTCTAAAGGAAATATCGCGCTGTATCACCAAAAATATATTACCGTTTCCAGAATATGGGATCCGGATACCGGAGCGTCGGCGGGCAGGTATCCCGACGCGCTGGTGCCGCTAGAAAGTATTATCGCTGTGGGTGAAAACAATATACAAAAAGGTGAAAATCAAGGCTTATACCTAACCTTTAATGTGCCTGCCGATCAAGCCGCAGGCGTGTATACCGGCAGTATGAAAATTACTTACGACAAACAGGAAAAGGTTTTGCCTGTTACGCTTACTGTATACGATTTAACAGTAAATCAGGAAACGCGCACGAAATCGTATTTTAACTTGGGCTTTACGCAGCATTTAGGCGAACTCGACAGTACGCAAAATTCGTGGCGTAAATATGTCGAGGAGCTGGCAAAATACCGTATTTCAGCGAGCCTTCTTATACAAAACGCCGGGCTTGGCATGGACGATGCGCGCCTTTACGCAAACGAGGCATATGACCTTTGTAAAAACTTTGGTCTCTCGACAATCAATATGCCGCATAAGACCGGCGAAGGGCTTACAAATTACATTGTTGCGCTTGCCGAAAAGAGCGTCGAAGAAAATTACGACCTTGTTTCAAAGATCATTGTAAAAGGGCCGGACGAGCCGGATTTAAACGGTCAGATGGCCTCGGTTATTGCGCACACCTCGGGATTTAGATCGGGCGTAAACAGTGCCGTCAGTCAAATCGAGCAGCTTAAAACAAAATACCCCGAGGCAGACAGCGCGTTTATCGCACAGCTAAAAGCCTCTGCGCAGGCGATACCGTCCATCATAGCCTTATCGGACGGCAAAACAGACGCCTCTATAGCGGCGGGAGTAGATACATATTGCCCTAAATTTGACTTTTACGATACCGCTGAAAACAGAGCGATGTTTGACGATCAGTGGAAGGGCAAATGGTTTTACGGCTGTATCGGCCCGCGCGCGCCATATCCCACATATCATACGGAGGACACCATTATTTCGGCGCGGTCGGTAGGCTGGATGATGAGTGAGTACGACGTAGTGGGCAATCTTTATTGGGCGGTGGCGGTTTATTCGCAGTGGGACGGAACGGCATATCAGCCTATCGATGATTATTATACGGGCGACGCAGAAAGGTTTAATCGGGTCAACGGCGACGGCTATCTCTTTTATCCAGGCGCGCACTACGGCATATTCGGCCCCGTCGGATCCTTGCGCTTAGAGGCTATCAGGGACGGGAACGAGGATTACGAGCTTTTGTACGATTTAAAGGAAGCTTATCTGGCGGCGGGATTTTCCGCCGAAGCGGTGCAGCGTAATATTTCAAGTCTTATCTATAACGGAACGCGCGTCGCAAGCAGCTCTGAACGGTTCGCCGCCGCCCGCAAGGCGCTGATACAGCTAAGTATGCTTGCAAAAAGCCCGGCGGGTGTCTGTATAACGGACGTGCGGGACGACAACAAGGGAACCGTTAATTATGAAATATTTGTTAAGGACGGGTATACCCTTAAAAACCACGGCGAAGGGCTTACCGCCGGCATAACTGCAAACGGCGGTACAAAGTACGCTTTGGAAATAAAGCTCGAGAACGCGCGCAACAGCCTTGCCTTGTCCGTGGAAGCGGACGGGAAGGAATACCGCCTCGACTATGATTTAGGCGGCAAGGCCGTGTATTACTCGGCGGCTGAACTGCTTAATGAGGACAACGTGTTCTCTAACGGCAGTGCGGAGGTAAACGCATCGCTTTCCAGCGACAAAATCGAGCTTAATATCGGCCCCGTTTCAGACGCACAGCAGTACGTACAATACACATCGGCTGCATTAAGCAGTATTGACGCCGGCACTAAGCGGTTTGTGCTGCATATCGAAAATACGAACGACCCTAGCGAAGCATATAATCAAAACATTAACTTCCGTATTTACTTTAAATTTAAAAACGAGCCGCTTTACATTGTGGTAGCCGCAAACCTTCGGACGGGTATGAATTTGGTTTCGATAGATATAGGCAACCATCCTCTTGCCAAATACGGCAAAATCGAGCATGTGCGCTTTTATTTCGGCGAATCGACGGGCGACCACGGATCGAAAACCTTCAATATCGAGGGTTTGACGATCTACGCGGCGTAAGGGGGAGATTAAACGTGAAAACAATGAAAAAAATTGCGTTTATAGGCGCGGGAAGTTTCGGCTTTACACGTGAACTTGTAAAAGATATTCTTACGTTCGACGCATTCAAGGATGTTAAGATATCTCTTATGGATATAAATGAGGAGCGGCTTAACGCTATAGAAAAGGCCGTAAATAAAATCAAGGCGGCAGGGCAATATCCGTGTACCGTCGAGGCGACGACCGACAGGGCTAAGGCGTTATCGGGCGCGGACGGCGTAATTATTACGATACTTAACGGCGATATCGGCACATGGCGGCACGATATCGAGATACCGAAAAAATATGGCGTGGACATAAACGTGGGCGACACGCGCGGGCCTTCCGGCATATTCCGCTTTTTGCGTACCGCGCCGGTTATGCTTTCTATCTGCCGCGACATAGAAAAATATTGTCCGGACGCGGTGGTATTGAACTATACAAACCCGATGGCGATGCTGTGCCGATATTTACAGCAGCATACAAAGCTGAATATAACCGGGCTTTGCCACAGTGTACAGGGGACGGCGATGATGCTGGCCGACTGGATAAAGGCGGACTTTAAGGATATAAAATATACCTGCGCCGGGATAAACCATCAGGCGTGGTACTTAAAATTCGAGTACAAGGGAAAGGACGCGTATCCGCTTATCAAAAAAGCGATAATCGAGAATTTTGATATATATAACCGCGAGATAGTGCGCAACGATATGTTCCTGGCGCTTGATTACTATGTCACCGAGTCGTCGGGGCATAACAGCGAATATGTACAGTGGTACAGGAAACGCCCCGACCTTATCGAAAAATATTGCAAATACGGCACGGGCTGGAATCCGGGCGAGCACGCTTTTATCTTAAATGAATATTTAAGGCGCGAAAAGGAATGGAAGAAGGATATAACGGACTGGCTGGATCAAAAGGAAGTCAACCTTGCCCGCGGACGCGAGTATGCCGCGCATATCTTTAATGCGGCATTCGGCGACAATACTCCGTATCAGTTCAACGGAAATATCCGCAACGACGGCTATATCGGCAACCTGCCGCAGGGAGCCTGTGTGGAAGTGCCTGTAACCGTCGGAAAAGGCGGCGCGATGAAAGCTGAAAAGATAGGGCTTCTTCCCGCGCACCTTGCGCTGATCAATAATATCTCGGCAGGCTGCGAGGAGCTTGCGGTCGCCGCCCTGACGGAAGGCGACTTGCGTAAAGTATACTATGCGATACTCAACGATCCGCTGACAAGCGCCGTCCTCTCATTAGAGGAAATAAAGGCGATGACCGACGAGATGATCCACGCCAACATGCCGTTCTTCGCCGAAAACAAAAGCTTTAGATTGTAATTTCTCAACCATGACGCAGCGACAGAAAAGATTGGAAAGAAAAACGTGAAAACAAAGCATAGAGAAAAGGCAACAAAAAAGTTACCCTCCGGGTAGAGTGCGAAAAGAGTGTGTGCGGGAATACTTTAGCCGGAGCTACCGAACACTTCGCCCGATTGGGTATCGATGACGCTGAAACCTTTTTCCGAAAGGAAAGCAATCAATTTTTTGACGGAAACGTTACTAAACTTAGAAACGGCTTTATGGTAGTGATCGTTGTAAAGGTTGGCGTCAAACGGAGCATCGTATTTTAGCATATGGTAGACACTGGTTAAGAGCATTCTGGCAATAGCGATTACCGCCCGTTTTTTACCTCTACGTTTAGAAAGCGCTTGGTACTTGTAGGAGAAATACGGACAAGACTTATCCTTAACGGTGGCAAGAGCGCATTGGATAAGAACGGGTTTAAGGTATTGACCGGCATGAGAGATGTTGATAACTCAAATTTAATAAATTTTTGTGCATACAGTGGCACACTGGAGGAATGTATATAAATATGAAAAAATTGATCAACTGCATTTTGATTTGTATGCTGACGCTAGCCTGTTTTAGTACGTTTGCGGCGTGCGGAAAAGGCCCTGCGGCGGACTTAAACATAACGCTGTGCGACTTCGAACAGTGGGGCCCGGACTTTCAGCTTTGCCGTATCTCGAATAATTTCGGCAGGGTAAGCCTTAACACCGACAAGGCCTTTGTTAAAACCGGCAGCCAGTCGGCACGGCTTGACCCGCTCGGCGCGGGCTGGATGTATTTCCCGACGCAGTCGGATTTGTTCGACTACGATTACAGCGATTTTTCCTATGTGGAATCCGTCCGGATAGAAATTTTTAACGCGCAGAAAGAAAACAAAACGATGCGCGGCGGCTTTGTATCCAAAATTTACGACGTATCCACTATCGGCAGGATTTGCGAAAGTTCTTATACGCTTAAGCCCGGCTGGAACACGGTTAATTTTCTTGTAGACGCGGCGACGATCAGTATCGCCGGTGACATCGAAAGCGTGCAGGGTGTTTACTTTATGTTTGACGATACCGGCACACTTTATATAAGCGACACGACGCCCCGCTATTATATCGACACTGTCCGCATAATCAAAAAGGATTCGCCCCACAACGCAGTGGCGCTAACCTTGGAATTTTCTGAAAACGAGGTAATGGATTTTGAGCGTTTTTATCAGGAATATTTCTTAATCAACGATTACGGCATTACACTCGAGGTGGTTAAGGCTGCCGATTATGGCATAGACGCTACGAGCGGAAGCAAGGTATTACATCTTAATATACCCGGAAAAAATTCGGGCGCATGGTATAAGTACGTAAAAATCCCGGCCTCGTTCATAGCGGCGGGCGCGCTTGGAAAGCTGACGGACGAGCAATACGAGAACGGCTATTTCTGTTTTGATACCTATAATAAGCACACCGAGGCCTACAACGTCGTAGCCACATTTTTTGCAGGCACCGCGACACAGATGGGTATTCAATTCGGCGACAGCCAAATCGGCGCGCCGCAGCCCGGCAGGTGGACGACACATTCAATCAAGCTTACAGACCTTCCGGCGGACTGGCGCGAAAATCCCGGTATGATTGCATTCGATATTAAGGATGGCGCAACCGTCGACAGAGAGCTTTTCTTTGACAACCTGCGCGTCGAAATCAGGTAGTATTAACAATTTCTATAAAAAAATAAAAAGGGGATTTAAAAACATGAAAAAACGAATCGTGGGACTGTTCATCGTATTCGCACTCTCGCTCGTTGTTTTTGCGGCATGCGGGGGCGGCTCCGCCGTCAAGCTGGTAGACTTCGAGCCTACGGCTACAGAATCGAAAAAGCTGGGCGACATTTACGAATTGCTCCGCACCGTCGAGGACGAGGACGGCAACACCTATACACTTTCGTACGACGTCAAGACCAAGGCGGGCACGTCCGCAAACGACAAGGTTGTTGACTTCCGCTTCGAGTTGACGAACGTCGACGGCTATACGATTACGTATACCGCCGTCATTTCCGACAAGGACACGAGGACACGCGTAGTGACGCTAACCCTCACCGACAACGATCCGCCCGCAATCAGTATCGGGGCCGCGCCCGTCGGCACAACGGGACAGCTCTACACCCTGCCTTCGATAACCTTTAACGATCTTTCGGGCGTAGCCGAACAGACGGTAGACGTGCATTTGGTCGTCGGGGAAACGCTGACCAAGCAAGAATTGACGACAGAAGGCGGGATCCGCACCTTCACGCCGACCATATCAGGTATTTACCGTATCTCGGCTTACGCCAAGGACAATAAGGGCAACGATATTACGCGCACTGCCGATTTCCAAGTGCTTAAAGGCGGCGTAGCCCTGACGATAGACGAAAACACGCCGAACTTATTTACCGCAAACGCCGCGTGGGCGGTCGAATATGACGAGGACGGCGGTTATATTTCGTGGACGAGTACCCAGAATTCGGGCTGGCAGGATATGAAGCTTACCGATTCGAGTACGATTAGCTACATAGACGCCATAAAGGCCGATTATACGCACCTCCTTATCCGGCTTTATCCGGTAGGAGCCTCAGGGGTCGGTAACTTCTCGCTTTTCGGTGTAGGCAGCGTGGATATATTCGGTACGCGGTTATCGTATAACGAATGGAGCGAATGCTATGTTCCCGTTGCCGCGATAGACTTTAGCAAAATCCTGTTCTCGGTGCAATTTAATCAGGCGGGTTCCGGCAACACCCCGAACCTGACGGAGCTTCGCTTCGCCGGCTTCGAGTTTGTAAATAAAGACGCGGACTTGAATGCTCTTGACGGAAACGGCTTAAACGACGACGTGTTTAAGCAAACGGGTACGATAGAGTTCGAGCTTATTACAAATGCGCTTCCGCCCCTGCTTGACGAAAGCGGTCTGAAATTGAAAATCTACAATTCGGGAAATCAATTGGTTGAAACGCTTTCCTATAACGACGGAGTTTTCGCGTGGATTTGCGACGACGAGGCTATCGGCATGTATACGGCTAAAGTGTCGGCGGGGTACTCGTACCTGGACGCGCTTTCGGTAACCTTTCAAATCGTGAATGAAAGCACAAATTACATCGTGCTTCCCGCTGCGCCTACCGGCATTAAAGCGGGGCAGCCAATAACGATAACAGAGGCTCTGCAAGAGCCGGATGTAATAAGCGCGCTTACGCAGGTATCCGTGGGCAATGCCTCTATCAAGAGCATTGTGTATAAGGATGCGGCCGACAATGCCGAGCATACTGTTGCCACCGACGCGGCAAGCTATGTCCCCGCAGTTTCCGGCAAGCTGTGCATTACCTACGAATATGCAAATGCGGTTGATATGACGCTGGAAATATCGGTGGACCTGGGCAGCATTCCTGCCGGCTATGCGCTGCCGGACAATAAGGATGCGGTAAATCTGGTGGTTGTTCAAAATGCGGGTAATTTCAATTTAGCATGGAATACAACCGGCGGATATCTTAGCTGGACAAGAAAGGATGGCGGCAACATAGCCGCGTGGCAAAAGCTTTGGTTTAAAGACTTCGAGGCGGCTAACGCGGCAAAGGCGGGGTACACGCACTTTAAAGTTAGCATTTGGACGGATAGTTCTGCGGCATATAACGTATGGCTTTCGGGGAGCGGCGTAACGGGAACGGGTCTTACTCCAAATGCCTGGCACGACGTTTATCTGCCGATTGATAAGTTCGACGCAAAGACATCGGGAACTAACGACGGCTATATTATGTCAACGCCGGGTGCGGCTGAGTTTGCTAACGTAAAAGAAATCCGGCTTAAAGGTATTCAGTTTGTTAACCTTGTCGAGGGCTCCTTGACGGTTTCAGGCGGCGTTGGAAGCGACGGCGATATATTTGAGATTACCGAAGGTGCGGCCGTGTTTACCTTTAACGGGACGCTCCCCACGGGCTTAGAGATAAGCCAGCTGCAACTGGAAATCCGCGATTCGAAAGACACGGTAGTTAAAACCATAACAGGATCCGGCACCGGCTTTGTTTGGGAATATACGGACATCGATGCGGACACATATACCGCAACCGTTATCGGTATTCCCGCGGCGTACACCTTGCGCGCACCCATTACGGTTGATATAAGTGTGCTGAGCGTTAGGATTGTCGTAGACGGAACGTATCAGTCAGTTGCCGCAGTAGGCTTACCTATTACGATTTTGGATAGCGAAGTGTTTGAAGAGAGTGTTTCATCCGGCCCTGCGAATGTAGTTCTGACGATGTACTATACCGACGGCACGAATGCCGATGTAACGGCTGCGATATCGGAAGGGAAGTATACGCCTGTTGCCGACGACGACGGGGGAATACTGAAAATCACTTATTCCTTCGGCGATTTCGAAGATACACATAGGATCAATATATCGCTGCCGGACACTGCTTTCAATCCCGAGGCTCTATATGCCAGGGACCAGCTTAAGGGGAATGCGAATACCAATTTTGCTTTTAAGGAAGCGGACGAAGAGCGCGACGCGGATTATACGGGCGCGTATTGGGAGCTATATAAGACCACAAGCGGTTGGGGTTGGGCAAATTTCTATTTAAATCCTACGTTTGCGTCAAGTGAATATGCGAAATACGATTATATAACGATGTGGATTAAGCTTGAAAGGTCGCCCGCAAACGAGCCCTCAACGGATACATTCAACACCAGCATATTTAACAGCGGCGACCATGTGGCAACCCTTCATTACGACACATGGGAACAGATTCAGATAAGCTCGGAAAGGTTTTCTACATTAACCTTCGACCAAATCTTTTTGACGTATAATATAAATAATGTATGGCGGTTCTGTTTGGGTGAAATCGTCGGCGGATATGATGCGCCTTAAAGCTTAAAACAGCACGGACAAACAGAGTGACAACTTAAAGAGGCAAGGAAAGCAGTCGGGCGGAGGTGTGTAAATCGCCTCCGCCCGATATGCAGATTGAGTAAGGCTATGGATAAGATAAAAAAAATTGTTATAATAGGTTTCGGGCAGCGCGGACAAATATACGCGGGCTATACCAAAAAATATCCCGGTAGGTTTAAGGTGGCGGCCGTTGTCGATATAGACCCAGAAAAAAGAGAGCTTGCCTCGCGCGAGTACGGCTGCTCGGTATTTGCGGACACAGCGGATTTCTTTAAGGAGCCTGTGCCC
>ULVD01032846.1_pt1 | contig 15956 bp, 7 predicted proteins | sample 1959101 | NCBI WGS metagenome assembly ULVD01 (sample SAMEA4835777, study PRJEB28245) | human gut metagenome | biome: gut microbiome; material: fecal sample | place: Denmark | collected 2008
TTGAGGATCTTGAAAATTGTACGAAAGGCTACACGATTCTGCCATACATATATGACACTGATAATGAAGATAATATTTTTCCACAGAATGTCAGTGAAGAGGAGATTAGAGATTTTGAGCAGGGGACTGTAAAGCAGACGAATATATATTGTTATGCGATTAGTGGTCTCGGTGATTTGTGCATCTATGTTGTGCCGGGAAATGGTGTGCTTCAAGTTGCAAATAGGTGGGAAGTTATTCTTATTATAATGCTGGTAATTTGTATACTTGTTTGTGTTGTCGTTGTATTAATATATATCCGTCATATCTTATTCCCACTCCAAAGCTTTGTCAATAGCCTTGACGAGCTTGACACAGACACATATCTGCATGACAATTCTTCCAATAATCTTTTGGAGCTTGAGAGTGCAAATGAGCAGTTTAGAAATCTGGTTAGAAAGATCCAAGCACTAAAAATTACGATTTACGAGAAGGAGCTTAATGAAAAACAGATTGAGCTTGAGTTTGCGCAAGAGCAGATAAGGCCGCACTTTTTCCTAAATTGTATAAGCCTGATACATGGAATTGCAGACAACAAGGGTGAAACAGATATTGTTACTATCACTTCCATTTTGTCTGATTATATTCGCTATATTTATAAGGGTTCTCAAGTGCTTCGTCCTCTTTCTGAGGAGATTGCCCACGTAGAAAACTATATCAGCATTCAGCGCTTTCGCTATGGTGAAGACTATTTTCAATTTGACTGCATGGTAGATGATGGACTTGGAGATATTGAAATTCCTGTGCTTCTTTTGCAGACACTTGTGGAAAATTCATTTTCGCATGGTTTAACACCAGAACGAAAAGGAGAAATCTCTTTATTTATCACAAAAGAAAAACATAATGATGCAGAATGTCTTTATATCTGTGTGTCAGATAATGGCAAAGGCTTTTCGTCGGAAGTCCTTGAAAAAATTGAAAATAATGGCGAAATCTATTACAACGACCGCCGCCATGTTGGCCTTCAAAACATCAAAAAACGTTTGAATCTGATATACGGAGAGCAGGCAGAATTTCACTTATCTAATATGGATGAGAACTTTGGAGCAATATCAGAGGTGTGGATTACACTGAAAGATAAATAAAGTATAGGGAAATGTGAAGCCCTCTTAGTATACTAACGGGTAACACAACACAGCAGGATTGTGTTATAAATAGGAAAAATATTGCAAGAAATATGTAGAATTATGCTTTATACTAAAATAAAGCAGAGAATCAAAATATAAGGAGGATATGAAAAATGAACGTAAAAAATGCAATTGTACAGGGCGAAAATTATCGTTTTACCGTACTAACACCGAGCATGATTCGTATGGAATACAGCGAAAAAGGTGTGTTTGTAGACAAGAAGACTCAGATGGTTGTAAATAGAACCTTTGATGTGCCAGAATACACTGTAAATGAGAAAAACGGCGAGCTGATCATTGAGACTGACAAGGCAAGACTTGTCTACACTGGAGGCAGATTTGCTGGAAACAACCTGCGTATCGAGCAGAGAAATCAAAAAGTCATCTATGAGTCCACATGGCATTACGGTGATACCGGACATAACCTGAAGGGAACCACCCGTACACTTGATCAGGCAAATGGCGAGATTCCACTGCAGGACGGTCTGTTTTCCATGGAAGGTTGGGCTGTTATCTCTGATAAGGGCTCCATGCTGCTGACAGAAGACGGTTGGATTGAAAGAAGAGAAGACATTGACGCAGAGGATTTGTATTACTTTGGATACGGTACCGACTATTTGGGCTGCCTGAAAGATTATTATAAGCTGACTGGTGCAACCCCGATCCTTCCAAAGTATGCACTCGGCAACTGGTGGAGCCGCTACTATAAATATACGGAGAAATCGTATCTCGAGCTGATGGACCGCTTCGAGAAAGAGAATATTCCATTTACCGTTGGTGTAATTGACATGGACTGGCATTTGACTGAGATCGACCAGAAATATGGAGCAGGCTGGACAGGCTACACATGGAACAAGGACTTCTTCCCGGATCCAAAGCGTTTTACCGACAACCTGCATAGAAGAGGCATGAAAGTAACGTTAAACGATCACCCGGCAGACGGTGTGCGTGCATTCGAGGATCTTTACCCAGAATTTGCCACCTACATGGGTGTTGATCAGGAAAAAGGCGAGCCAATTTTGATGGATTTCACAAACAGAAAGCTTCTTGAAGGCTATTTTAAATATGTTTATGAGAAGCTTGAGAAAAACACTGGTGTTGATTTCTGGTGGATTGACTGGCAGCAGGGCACCAACACTGCGATTCCAGGTCTTGATCCGCTGTGGATGTTAAACCATTATCATACACTTCACAGCCAGAAAAAGGATGGAAAGGGACTTATTTTCTCACGCTATTCAGGTCCGGGAAGTCATCGTTATCCAGTAGGATTTTCAGGTGACACAGTGATTACATGGGAATCATTAGATTTCCAGCCTTACTTTACTGCAACTGCATCAAACATCGGCTATGGCTGGTGGAGCCATGATATCGGCGGTCACATGATGGGCTATAAAAACGATGAGCTTGCACTTCGCTGGCTGCAGCTTGGTGTATTCTCTCCGATTATGCGTCTTCACAGCTCCTGCAGCGAGTTTAACGGAAAAGAGCCGTGGCGTTACCGCAAGGAAGTTGAGACCATTATGGACAAGTTCCTTCGTCTGCGTCATCAGATGATTCCATATCTTCATACGATGAACCGCAGAGCAAGCGAGGAAGGTATTCCGCTTATTCAGCCGCTTTACTATCAGAATCCTGGCAAGTGGGATGCATTTAGAATGAAGAACGAGTACTATTTTGGCTCAGATATCCTTGTAAATCCGATCACACAGCCAATAAGCACAGCTACCAGAATGGGTAAGGTTATGACACTTCTTCCAGAGGGAACCTGGATTGATTTGTTTACAGGAACAGTTTACAATGGAGATCGTAAGATCGAGCTGTACCGCAGTCTTGACAGCATTCCGGTACTGGCAAAGGCAGGTGCCATTGTCACACTTGATGCGCGCACAACAGGCAATAAGATTGACAATCCAGATATTCTTAAGGTTATCGTAGCAGCAGGCGCAGATGGAAGCTTTAGACTTGATGAAGAAGCAACAGATAATGTTTGGTGCTCAACCACATTTACATATCAGTGGGGCGATGAGGCTGTTCTTACTATTGCACCAGAAAATACAAAGATGGAAGGAATGCCAAAAGAGCGTGCATATGAACTTGTATTTGCAGGTACAGCACCAGGCATGACGGCACAGAAAAAGAAAGCAGATGGCACATATGAGACGCTTGAGACTTCTTATGACAGCGACAAGCAGTGCACAACAGTAATTCTTCCTATGCAGGATATTGAAAGTGAGATTACAGTCGTTACATACAATACTGCACTTGCTGATAATCATCAGGTTGAGCGTATCTTCGAACTGTTAAATCGCGCAGAGATCGAGTTTAGCTTAAAGGAGAAGATCTATGCAATCGCCCAGAAGAAGGGATCAAGAAATGATGCATATTTGCTTGATCAGCTCACACTTCTTAATGCACCAGAGGATGTATTTGGAGCAGTGAAGGAGATTTTGACAGCATTAGATTAAGAATAAGTATTATGTTAAAATAAAAGACAGTATTTAGTAGAAAGAGGTTATGGAGCATATGAACGAAAAATGGTGGAAAAATGCAGTAGTTTATCAGATTTATCCGAGAAGCTTTAAGGATTCAAATGGAGATGGAATCGGTGATTTAGAGGGTATCTATGAGAAGCTTGACTATCTGGCAGAGCTTGGCATTGACGTGATCTGGATGTCTCCGGTTTATAAATCTCCTAATGATGATAATGGATATGACATCAGTGATTATCAGGATATCATGGACGACTTTGGAACCATGGACGATTTTGATCGCGTGCTAAAGAAGGCACATAGTCTTAATATAAAAATTATGATGGATCTTGTTGTTAATCACACCTCCGATGAGCATAAGTGGTTTATAGAGAGCAAGAAGAGCAAGGATAACCCGTACCATGATTATTATATGTGGGCAGATCCTGACAAGAACGGCAACCCGCCTAACCGCTGGGAGTCATGTTTTAGCGGTTCAGCATGGGAGTATGTAGAGAGTGTAGGTCAGTTTTATCTTCACTCCTTCTCCCGTAAGCAGCCAGATTTAAACTGGGATAATCCGAAGGTTCGCGAGGAAGTCTTTAAGATGATGACCTGGTGGTGCGACAAGGGAATCGATGGCTTCCGTATGGATGTAATCAGTATGATTTCCAAGTATCCTGGTCTGCCGGATGGACCAGAGAATGGAAATGGCTACACTGGAAACACAAGCTGTGACGGCCCAAACATCCACAAATATCTGCGTGAGATGAACGAAAAGGTGCTGTCTAAGTATCGCCTGATTACTGTAGGTGAGTGTCCTGGCGTAAATGCTGAGCAGGCAAAGAAATATGCAAACATTGATGGCAGCGAGCTTGATATGATTTTCCAGTTTGAGCATGTTTCAGGAAGTGCGCTGAAACCGTGCCATCATGGAAAGTGGGACGGTGAGGCAATGACTATGCCAGAGCTGCGTGCAAACTTTACAAAGTGGCAGAAGGACTTAGAGGGATGTGCATGGAACAGCTTGTTTTTGTCTAATCACGATCAGCCAAGATGTGTTTCACGTTTTGGAAATGATAGTGAGCAGTACCGTGAGCTGTCAGCCAAGATGCTTGCAACTATGACTCATTTCCAGAAGGGTACGCCATATGTATATCAGGGTGAGGAGCTTGGCATGACAAATGCCTACATGGAAAATATCGCAGATTATCGTGATATTGAAAGTCTCAATGCTTACAAAGAGTTGACAACAAAAGAAAATATCCCAGCTGAAACAGTTATGGGCTATATCAAGGCAGTTGGACGTGACAATGCACGTACACCAATGCAGTGGGACGCATCTGACAATGGTGGCTTCACATCAGGCACACCATGGCTGCAGGTAAATAAAAACTACAAAACAATCAACGCAGACGCACAGGTAAACGATCCAGATTCTGTTTTTGCTTATTATAAAAAGCTGATTGCACTTCGCCATACAAACGAAGTTATGGTGAACGGTGTGTATGACGTATTGATTCCAGATCATCCGCAGATTTACGCATATACCAGAACACTCGGTGATAAACAGCTGCTTGTACTTTGCAACGATTCCGACACAAATGCTGCCATCCCGGCAGAGATTCAGGAAAAGATTCATGCAGCAAAGAACATCCTTATCCAGAATTACAAGGATACAGACGAGTCCACACTCAGACCATATGAGGCTGTTGTGTACGCACGGTGACCATGGTGACAGGGACGGTGGCTAAAAATGTGTCCCTACTGGCTCGATATGTGTCCATAAAAACATCATGATATTAAAAAGTCTGAAAGTTCAAGAAAAGAGCTTTCAGGCTTTTTTGTGTTTTTACTAGAATGTAGTCGAGTTGCTAAGAACAAAAGTTCGAATAGATATTGACATATTGATGAAAATGCGGTATAACAGATAGAGAACAAATGTTCAGGGCGATTAATGCGAAAAGAAGTTATGTCAAAAAAGACAAAAAATGTTATTATAGGACAAGTGTACAAATGAGAAAGGAGGTGTAGAGCATGATTAATGTACACAGCGAAGAGTACATATTGGGGCAAAATATAAGAAATTGTAGAATGAAAAAGAAATGGACACAAAAGCAGTTAGCGATTGCTGTGGATGTTGATCGTGCTGATATCTCAAGGTATGAAAATGGAACAAAAGGTGCAATGAACTTTAAAAAGTTAAAAATTTTTGCAGAAGCACTTGATGTAACAATAGATGATTTGCTTGATAAGGAAAATTTAAAAAGAGGAGCTTCAATACAAAAGAAATATGATCAATTAAATCCTGTACATCAAAATATAATAAACGAAACAATCGATGCATATTTGTGTAAAGAAAATAAAGGTACGATAATAAGTTGAAATGCCATTTAGCTCTTAAAGCTGAATGGCATTTTTTATTTGACAAAAAAAGTGTGGTAAATTCGCCACATAGATGTGGCATATATGCCGCCAAAAGAACGCGTATATTTTGTTATGATAAGATCAGTTCAAAAAACAAAATTATTTTTTAGCCTGATTCTAGAGAAGGCGAAGGATGCCATAGCAAAGCCTACAGAATAATGATTGATCAATTGATTCTGTAGGAATGTGTATGGGATTACTGAGTCTGCCTCTGGAATTTTTTTGCCATTTGCTAAAATTGGGCAGATATCATGTCTCTTATGTACATAGTTTATTTTAATGCGCTGTTGGTATTCTTCTCTTTCTGAATTAAGGGGAAAGGAAAAAATGGAGAATATCATTGCACAAAATGAACATGTTACGCTGAGGGAGTTAAGAACGCAGATAAGTGCCACATCAGAAGGAAAACTGCCTACATTTAAGCAGCTTATGGAAATGAAATCTGCTGTAGTGGCTCAAAAGGTTGTGAATACAGCATTGTTGACAGTCTATCAGAATGGATATGCAGTCTATGAAGCAGATGGTGCGCGGACGGTCATGACAGTGGATCGCTGCAAAGAATATACATATGACTTTGACAATGGGACTCGAATTACTATTCAACAGGAACTACTGGAGAACGAAGAGTGGAGTATTAGACTTTTAATGGAAGGCGAAATGCGACTTGAACATAATCACAATAAAACTTTTGATAAATTCGAATGCGTATCGTTGGAGTGTGACGGTTCAGATTGGTCTGCGGCAGCAAGTGTGGATTTTTTGCAGGAGGATAATGAGATGGTATTAGCAGAAATAGAACTTTGCAGGTTGTATGAGGCTATGGATAAGTTGACAAAACGTCAAATGGAAGTCATCCGACTTTATTTTTATAAGGGAATGAGCCAACAGGCAATTGCACAAAAATTGGGTATTGGTCGGAGATCAGTTGGAAACTGTATTGAAGGGGCATTGAAAAAAATTAAAAAAATTTTTCAAAAAAGTACCTCCCAAGCTGCTTAAAACGGTGTGCTTTATGAGAGAACAAATTTCTCAAATAAATGAAGGAGGTACAAACCTATGAATGCGGTAAGTAGACTTACAGCAAAAGAATTAAATCTGGCAGCGAGAACTGTGTTTGCGGAAGCAGCGACAGAAGGATTAAACGGCCAGATGGCAGTGGCGCAGACGATGTACGATCAGCTGCACCACAACATTATCGGAGCAGATGGTTCAGGCTTTGGAAAAACACTCGAAGAGGTTATTAAAAATGCCTACACCACACCAACAAATCAGGATATCCGGGGAAGCAGCTGTTTAGAGGCGGTGATTCGTGTATTTCTTGAAGGACAGAGGATTTTTACAGATCATTACGTGTATTTCTTTATGTCTGACAGAGGAAGCAGCTACTGGAGAAATTACTGGGATACCCACTACGTAAACATGGGAAAGCTCAAAAATCATACCTTTTGGGGAGTGGCAATTCCAGATGATGAGAAAACACAGCCGTTTGCCCGCTATGTGGCATCAGTGGATGATCCGGACGGATGGACATTTGTGTATGAAGAGGCAGGAAGCGATAAGGAACTTTTAGAAAGCTATCCTCGTCTGAATAATGGAAATCTTGTGGAAGTACTTGGCACACAAAAGGGAAGTGATGGAGCAGTCTGGAACATGATTTCCATTGCAGGAGCATATGCCGGATATGTCAGAGCGGATCACCTAAGGAGAAAGTAGGTGCGTCATGCTTGAGACATTGATTTTATGCATGGCACTGGATTATCTGACGGGGATGATGGCGGCAGGTATCTTTCATAAGAGCAAAAAATCTGCACAGGGAGGTCTGGAAAGCAGAAGTGGATGGAAAGGACTTTGTCGAAAGGGGATTTCACTACTCATTGTATTAGTGTCATATCGGCTGGATCTTATTGCCGGAACCAATTTTATCTGCAATGCGGTAATGGCGGCGTATCTAGTGAATGAGCTGTTATCTATTACAGAAAATCTCGGTTTAATGGGAGTGCCGGTGCCAAAGGTTTTAACTAGTGCGATTGATCTTCTCAGACAGAAGAGTGAAGCACAGGAAACAAACAAGATGCAGAGAGCCAAAGGGGAATTGGTCGAAGCAGGAGAAAAAGAACAGAAACATCAAGAAAGAGAATATCAAAAAAGAGAGGAAAAAGAATTATGAATGGAGTAAATGAAACAAATAAGTCTAATGAGATGATTACAGCTGATAAAATCGAAGCTGTAAAGCAGGAAGGACGAAGTCTGGTGCGTGAGTGCATCAAGGAAAGAAGCCGTTTTTCTCGTGTATTTGAGACGAAGAATGGAGAAAAAGCAGCAGTTATATATCCTAAGGCAGTACATTTCAAAAAGGATGATGCATGGGAAGCAATCGACAATACACTTGTGCTTTCTAAAGATCAGCTAGCATATGAGAATGCACAGGGCAGAATGAAGGTAAGAATTGCGAGAATGCCGAAGCAAACTGATCATAAGAAGAATGTGGTGCTGCTTAATCTGGAAGAGAATCAGAATGTGAGAAGTGCTCTGCAGGATCAGACAGAAGAGAAGTCTGGAATCATCGAGTTTGCCAGTGTTGAGAAAGATGGATTTACGATTTCCTGGGGACTGAAAACACAGGAAGAAAAAATGCAGAAAGAAAAGCCGGCTATGCTTTCACAGATGAATGAGCCAGAAGTGGCAGCAGTTCCAGTCGAATTTAAACTAAATTCGATTCAACCACAGACAGCAGAAGAAAAACTTCTGAAGCTTTCCAAGTTGTCATCCGCAGGATATTTTAGAGAGATTCTTCCGGGGATGGATATTAGATATCGTCTGGAGTCTGAAGTAATGAAGGAAGAGATCATTCTGAAAAAGAAAGAGGCTGCGGCGGAAACAATCACATTTGTGATGAAACATCCGGGACTTTCAATGCATGTGCTTGCAGATGGCAGTGTGGCTTTATGCAAAGTGCAGGGAGAGTGTGAAGAGGCTTTTGCTGAAAATGACGAGTGTTTAGCGAATCATGCTGAAAGTTCAGATAAAAATGCCGTATTCTTTTTGGATGCACCGATTTTATTCGATAAAAATGGGGAAGTCGTAAAGGCTGCTTATCAGATTGAAAAAGGACAGGGAATTTCTGAAATTACAATTAAAATGGATGCGTCATGGCTCATGGATGAAGGTAGAGCTTATCCTGTTACGATTGATCCGACGGTGCGTATTGAGAAAAAGCAGACAACCATTGATGATGCTTTTGTGCGTTCAAAAGATCCAAACAGCAGCTATGGCTATAACTTTAGTGAGCTGGAGGTTGGAAGAAACAGACCGTATCAGGTTTGCCGTACCTTTTTAAAGTTTAATACACTTCCGCAGTTGGAAAAGGGAGCTGTAATCACGGACGCGAGATTAAACTTATATCAGTATCAGTTTTCAGCAGACAATGGACAGGGCTTTCGTGTCAGTGCCCATGAGGTGACAGGTTCATGGGATCAGCGTACTCTGACATGGAACAATCAGCCTTCCTTTAAGCCGGAAGCACTAGACTATCTGACACTGGAAAATACAAATAAAATGGCAGTTCCGAAGACCTTCGATGTGACAAAGCTGATTCGTGGCTGGTACAACAATCCGTCTTCAAATCATGGAATTGCATTGAAAGCCGTAAATGAGAATGTATATGCAACGGCGACGCTTGTGTCCTCGGATATGCCGGTGAATAAGGATGGTCTGACTGCGGACTGCTATCCGATTGGAATCGTGTACTACCGAAGTACAAAGGGTCTTGAGGATTATTATAGTTATCACGAGCAGGAGTTAGGACGTACCGGAAGTGGTTATGTAAACCGATATAATGGAAATCTTGTATTTATTCATGAAGATGAAGGCACAAGTGGTATTCTGATGCCGGTCAGTGTCAGTCATGTGTACAACCTTTCTGATTGTGATACAAAGAGCCGTTTCGGAAAAGGCTTTCGTCTGAGTCTGATGCAGGAATTAAAGGAGTCAGGAAATGCTGATTTTCCGTATGTCTTAACAGATGCAGATGGAACAAATCATTACTTCTATAAGGATACCTCAGATTCCAATAAGCTCAAGGATGAGGACGGACTTGGTCTTGTAATTACACAGACTTCCAGCAATGAATATGATTCATATCTGATCATGAAGGATAAGGATGAGGTACAGTATGTGTTTGGTCAGGATGGTTATTTGCGTCAGATTAAGGATACGTATGGAAATGCGATGAAGTGTCAGTATGGGCCAAACAGTGCCGGAAATTACATTCAGTATGCAGAAGATCCGACAGGTGCGAGAGTTGTATTTAATTACAACAGCGATCTGACAAAGCTTGTCAGCATTACGGCAAATAAGAGAAATACTTCCTTTGCATATGATGCCGTCGGTCATCTGACTAACATTACCTACCCGGATGGAAAGACAAGTCGTTTTGGTTATGACGGCGATAAGCTGATCTGGGCAGAAGGAGCAGATAAAAGACGTATTGTATATGGATACCGAACCGATTGCGGTGTGGAACGTATTGCAAAGATTGGGGAGGGATATACGGATGCGGCAGGTACCTTCCATACAGGAACAGAGATTGAAGTTACTTATCCGGAGCTTGGAACAACTGTTTATACAGAGCCGGGTCTGGATGGAAAACTATCATCAACAGCAGACAATCATGTTTATACATGGAAATTTAATCGATTTGGTTCTCCTTCTGAGATCTCAGATAATGCCGGTCATGTCAGCACTTTCAGTCATTATGATGATGGTGCCAGACGTCATAAGCTGAGACAGTCGTCATTGACAGGAAAACTTGTAACCAATCTGTTAAAGAATACCGGCTTTGATGCGATGGGTGAGTTTGAAGATGGCTGGGGCAATGCATCCGGTCTGACAGAAGCGTCTGCATGGGGCGTTGAACGTGTTACGGACAAGGGATACTTTGCCGATACCTCCATTCGAGTCACAAAGACACAGAAAAACAGCTTTGCCGCTGTGATTCAGGAGGTCTGGTTAGAAGCAGGAACTTATACACTTTCTGCCTATGTATTTGTAAAGGATGTTGCAGCGGTTTCAAACAATGCACAGGCAGGAGCAGGACTGGCAGTTCGTTTTGCAGATCAGTCGATGGCATATGGACTGGAATTTCTGACAGGAAATGCAGACACCGATATTGACGGCGGATGGAAGCGAGTCAGCCAGACCTTCACCGTAAGCAGCGCACAGGTTGTCACAATCTATGGTGGAATTTTCAACACAACAGGTACCGCATGGTTTGACTGTTTCCAGTTAGAGACAGGAGATCGCATGAGCGATTTTAACATGGTGAATAATGGCCGCTTTGCAAGAAACAGCACTAACGGTGTAAATGACTGGAACCATGTAAATCTGGTCGCATCCGATACAACAGTAACGGACAGTGAGAGAGGAAGTTGTCTTAAAATTACCGGAGAGCCGGATAAGGAAAAGCGCGTGCTTCAGGGAATCTATGCGAAGGGCGGCGAGGGAGATGTCTTTCGTTTTGGATGCTTTGCAAAGGCAGATGCTATTCCGGGAAAGACGTTTCGTATTGCGGCAGCAGTCATCTATGCCGACGGAACCCATAAGTGGGAAAATGTAGACTTTGATCCATATCGAAGCGGCTGGCAGTATGTTTGTGGTGTGATATCGACCGATGATGAGGATTCTGTGACATACAAGCAGTATACAGCGGTTCATCTTTACATCATGTATGACAACCAGATGAATCCGGGCCATTTTACGGATGTCCAGTTCATAAAAGACGACAGCTGGAGTTATACTTACGACAGCAAGGGCAACTTAAACACAGCCAAAAAGACAAGAGAAAACAATTCCTTTCATCATAACAGTAAGGATCAGATCAGCCGAATGGCTGCGATGGACGGCACTGCCTACGATATTTATTACAATGCGCAGAGAATGCCGCTGTATGCAAAGAGTGCCGAGGGTCAGAGAAGCTATTTCTGGTACAACAAAAAGGGACAGCCGACAACTATGTCCATTGAGGCAGATAAAAATTCAGCCGCAGTTACAGTGGGAAGAGTGTACTATATCCGACAGCAGCGTTCCGGAAAATATATCGATACTCAGGAGGGGGATAAGACCTATTCCAATATCCAGCAGTATACCTTCAATGGGTCGGATGATCAGAAGTGGAAGGTGGAGGATGCCGGAGAGGGATATGTCAAGTTTGTATCCCAGTCAGAAACAAAGTCGAAGTTGTTGGATGTTTTGAATGGATGGAGTGCAGACGGAACTAACATTCAGCTGTATCCGGATCACGGTCATGATGCACAGAAATTCAAATTAAAAGCAGTAGAAGGAGGCGGTTACCAGCTTCTTGCCAAGTGCAGCAATGACGAAAAGTGTGTAATGGTTTCTGCAGGAAGTGCACCAAACGATGTATTTGCAATTAGAGCGAATATTGAACTGGGAACGGCCGGTTCTGACAGTGAGCCGAGAAGTATCTGGTACTTTGAGCCGGCAGATGAGGGTGATGTCAGTGCGGCACCACAGGATGGAATGCTCCTTCGTATCCGTGCACGCCATTCCGGTCAGTATGTACGTGCAGCAAATGGCACTATGAGGATCGGAGATGGTCTGCAGCAGACCTACAGCTCCTTCTGGCCTGCTGAGGAATTTCTTCTGACAAAGGCACAGTCGGAAAACGGCACAGACTGGTACTATATAAGGACTGTTTTTAGACCATCCCTGTATGTGGATATCTGCAGTAAGGGAACGGATGGTTATGATCGTCCGACTTTACAGGAAAAGAGTGACGCAGACAGTCAGAAGTTCTGCTTTAAGAAACTTCGAACAGGCTATGTCATCGAGAACAAGTTGGGTTATCAGTTTGATGTAAAATTGGGAGATTATGCAAATCTGGCAGCAGTTATTGCAACAGGAACCCCGTCTAGTGTGGCATTTTCTGATATTCAGGACAACAAGGTTTTTGTACTGGAGAAGGTAGAAAAACGAATTTATTCTTACATGGGCTATACAAGTGATTTTAGAAATGTAGCGAGTGTAATGGATGCCAGACAGAAACGCGTTTCCTATGCATATGACAGTGATAACCGTCTTCTGACAAAGATGACCGATTCCAACAATCATAGTACACAGTATCATTACGAGGCATCAACAGATCGCTTAACAGGCGTAAGTGCAACTGCATCCGGGCAGACAAGGGATGTTTCCTATACATATGATGAGGGAGACCGAATTAAGAGTATCAAGCATGGTGGAACCACTTATGCATTTGATTATGATGGTTTCGGAAATCAGACAATGGTAAAGGCTGGCGACAAGACTCTTGAACGCTACGGCTATGCACCAAACAATGGTCCACTCACAACGATTACTTATGGAAATGGAGATACGCAGGAAATCCTGTATGACAAAGAGGAGCGTATCAAGTCCAGACGCTGGAAGGGAGAAAGCACAGATGCCGTGCGTTATGAGTATGATGATTACGGTACACTGGAAAAGGAAATTGATCTGGCAAACGGACGAATTGACAAAGATCAGTATGACATGACCGGAAGACTCGTACAGAGTACTACATTGGAAAAGAATACCGGGGCATCAGGTGAGCCGACAGTGGCAAACACTCATACAGTGCAGTCACTTGAGATTGGTTATGACAGTTATAATCGCGTAAATCGACTGGTGCATAGTCTGGAGGGATCAAAGACAAAGACCGGTTTGGTGTATGGTGATGCATCAAAGGTGCAGCGACCGGGATTATCTTATGGACTTACTGTCGATGGAACACAGAGACAAAGTTTAGCTTATGATGCGATGGCACGATGCACAAAGGAAACTATGACACTTCCGGGTGGACAGACACGAGAAAACCGCTTTACTTATGGAACCCTTCGTCATCTGACCGACACGGACAGTCTTCTTTCCTCAATGTCGAATGGAACCGAAAGCTGGAGCTACGAGTATGACAATGTGGGAAATATCACAAAGATTACATCCGGTACGAAGGTCATCACATATCAGTATGATGAACTCAATCAGCTGATTCGTGAAAATAATGGCATACTGGGAACAACGGTACTTTATACCTATGATGCAGGCGGCAACATGACTTCCCGAAAGACATACGCCTATACAGAGGGAGCGGTTTCAACGGTACAGACACAGGATCTTTTTACCTATCGCACCGATGGCTGGAAGGATCAGTTACTGTCCTGGAATGGAAAGAGTTATGCCTATGATGCAGGCGGTAATCCGACTGTGCTGCGAGGAATGGCACTGACCTGGGGAGAAGGACGCCGTTTAAAAAGAATTGCTGCAACAGCAGGAGAGGTTACCTTTGCCTACGACAGTGATGGAAAGCGTGTCAAAAAGACAGGCGGAGGCATTGAAACAAAGTATTATTACAATGGAAATACCCTAAGTGGTCTGGTGAGAAAAGCAGACAACAATACAGAAGCAGCAAAAACAACAGTACAGTTTGTGTATGATACGCAGGGAAAGCCATTTATGTTGCGATTAAATGGAAAGACAGATTACTTATATCTGTATAATGGACTCGGAGATGTCACCGGTCTGGTTGACAGAAGCAATCAGGTAGTGGTAAGATACCAGTACAACAGCTGGGGTAAGGTAACGTCCACACAGGATACAAGTGGCGTGTCCCTTGCAACACTGAATCCATTTTGCTACCGAAAGTATGTCTATGATCCAGAAACTGGACTGTATTGTCTGGGAAGCCGCTATTACGATCCGGAAGTTGGAAGATTTGTGAATGCGGATAGTATCAAGTTTGCAGCAATATTGGGAAGATATTATGTGAATAGACAAAATTTATATCAGTATTGTTTTAACAATCCAATAATGTTAAATGACAAATTTGGAAAATGGCCTAAAGTACCAGAATGGTTGAAAGATTTTGAAAAAAGTGTAAAAAAGACAGCAAATGCTATAGGTAGCGCAATTGTAAAAACGGTAAAAGCTGTGCAATTTAATATTGGAGGTGGTCTAGGAATTGGTTTTGAAACTCAATTAAAGATAAAAAATATTCCAATACAGGTAAGTGCATTAGCATCAGAGAAAATGATTTTGGAAGTAACTAAAAATGGAGCAGATATAAAAAATGTTATTTCCGCACAAGGAGGAATTGGTAATTTGGGTTATGAATACGGCAGAGAACATTCCTATGTAGCATGTAAAGAGAAACATAATCCAGTTATGACTTCTTTTGGAAAATTGTTTGAATGTCCGTATAGTGAAAAAATAAATGAAGGAAGTGCAGTATATGGTGTTGGCGCTAGTTTTTATGCAATTTTAGGAGGTGAGATATTTGTTGGGATAGATATTGAAGAGGTTATTCGTGCTTGGATAGAGGCATATGATAATGCTTTTACAGTTAATTGCTATTAAACAAAATTGGTTATGATTACAGTTCGACAACCGTTCATAAATAGAATATAGAGCTTGAGCTTTTTTTAATCCTATTAGATTGGCTGATTATGAACAATCAGGGCTGTCAGGTTTTGACAATAGTATAATTATGTACAGATTACTGTTTGCAAGATTTGACAGCTCCATAACTGTGATAAAATATAGATATCATCCATATGCTAGCTAGAGGTTTCTTCAGAAGAACTGCTACGTGTAACACCAAGCATTACTTTATAAAAATGCTTATCGTTATACACTCGTATGGATAACCTTAAAATAAAGCTTGCAAAGTATTCTTAGATACATAAGGACAAGGTTATTATTCTTGATTTGTTGATTAGGATAGTTTACTTTTAGTACACGTTCCATTTATTTGTGTCTGGAGAAAAGCGAAAGGAATGCTACAGTATATGAGTAAATTAAAAATAGTTTTTCTTATAATATACAATATTTTTTTGATGAATGG
>ULVD01100158.1_pt1 | contig 15799 bp, 8 predicted proteins | sample 1959101 | NCBI WGS metagenome assembly ULVD01 (sample SAMEA4835777, study PRJEB28245) | human gut metagenome | biome: gut microbiome; material: fecal sample | place: Denmark | collected 2008
TTCCCGAAGGCACGGCTATGCATGACCACATTATCGTTCTTGCCGAATTCATAAAATCCTACATTTATCTTTGCGCCGACACCTTCAATTTTTATAAGGTTGCGATGATGTATTTTGTAAACCTCACCGAGAACGGATTTCGGGACAAAGTTCTCCTTGCCGGTTTTACAAAAGAATTTTTCGGAAAAGAAGAAGTGGCGGAATGGATCGAGGAACTAAACGCCACTGAAATTACGCACAATTTTACGCTTGAGCCTGGCGTTTGGATGGCGCCGGTTGTCCTTGAAAACAAAAACGGCTCTGCTATGCTCGGCCGCCGAATTCATTTCGACCGTATGCTCAATTTTTATGTTACCGATCTATTCGAGGGGCTTGCCGCCGGACATTATTCCCGGCAATGCGGAATCTGCCACCGATTCTTCTTTATGCAAACGGCGCATAAACAGCTGTATTGCAGCACCGTCAATCCGGAGTACGGCGTTCCCTGTGCCTATGTTGCAAAAAACAAACTGAATATGCCGAAGCAAAAGAAAAAGGACGGTTTCGGCTACGCTGTTTGGAAAAAAAGATATGATTCTCTGCGCAATGAAAAGCACAAAACCAATAAAAACCTGCCGTCCGCCAAATATGATGTGGATGTGTGCGATAAGGCTATCGAGCTTGCTAAACGGCATTATGAAGAAGCACAGATCGATTTTGATTACGCGCAAAATCAGTATGAGCAGGATATGGTTTTACGGAACCTGATTGCCGAGGCAGAAGCGGCACTGGGTAAAAAATAATTTTATTTTTCTTTGGAAAGGGGGTGCGCGTATGAACGCCGAATACAAAAAGGCAACCGAAAAACTGCTTTGCGGTATTACGGATAAGCGGCTGCACGAGCCGACGATATGGGACGATATTCTTTCTTCTGTCCGTTCCGGTAAGCTGCGGCTTTGGGAAATCAACGATGAAATTCTGCGTATCAAATATTTCTGCAAAGAAAAAATCGAACGCGCATCCGCCTTTACCGAAAGCGATAAAAGCGGTGTGCGGTTCGATGATCTGAACGCATATTTTGTTGAGGCAATCAAAAACGGTGATAAAGGATATTTTGGGGCGTTTATCCGCACTTATGAGCCGGTGCTGCAAAGCCGCGCCGAACGATTTGTTGCCCATTATAATCTGTCTGCGGACGATACCGAGGACATCAAGCAAATTTTTTTGGAAACCTTGTGGTTTGCTTTCCTCGGCTACAATGCCGCCGACCCCATTCCGCTTTTGCAGTATGTGAAAAAAGCGGCGGTCATGCGGCAGCTGGATTATATCCGCACAACAAAAAACGCCTGCACCGTGCCGACGCAAAACGGGTATGCCGAACTGCGTAAGGTTATGCGCATTTATAACAGCGTTCCCGAGCTTTCCGCCGATGCGCGTATTGCGCTTGCCGTAAAAGAAACCGGCTTTGCCGAGAAAAAAGTTACCGAGCTTGTTGCCGTCGGCAAGGTTTGCGAACATCCCATCGGCATTGTCCCGGCAGAAGAAAACGAAAGCGCGGCGGACGGCACCGTTGCGGACGAGCTGATTGAAGACCCGTCCGTATCTCTGTTTGATGAAGTGCTGCGAAGTATTTACCGAACCTATTTCCGCGATGCCGCCGATAAAATCACACCTAAGGATAAGCAGATTTTATCTCTTTCTCTCGGTGTGTGTTTTGATTGCTTCGGCGTTTTCAAGCCCAGCACCTATGCAGAAATTGCGTTAAAACAAGGCGCGTCGGGAGAAAAAAGCATTGAGAAAAAACGCAAGACTGCGATTGAAAAATTTGCTAAGAAACTATGTGCTTTGGGGTTCTGTGACGGTGTTTTCCTAAAGCGAACGGATATGATTATTGTTAAAGAAAACGGTAAGAGAAAGGTGCAGTCGGTGACCTACGCCTATACTCCCTACGGAGAAGGCGAAGCCGGAGAGATCATTCATACCACCATTAGTAGACACCGCTTTCAGGTCATTCGCCTTGCAGAGTTTGATATAACAGGTGCTTACGCTGAACAAGTTACAAAAATTATCGGCTATATGAACGGTAATTTTATTAAAGAAAAGTTTTATGCTATTCCCTTGGAGGAACTATCCAAAGTGAATAAGCATAACGCTAAACCCAAGCTGCCGTTTTATAAAAAGCCCCGTACAATCGAACAGGAATAGTTTTATCGACCCGTAGGCCGTTTCAGATGAAACAAACGCCTACAAAGGCAAAACAAAAAATTTCCCACCGGATATTGTGGCAAGGTTCAGTGCCTGACCGCCGCTTCCAGTGGGTATTTTTATATTTCTTCCACCTTTCCTAAGCCTTCCGTTACTTCGACCATTATGCGTGTTGCGAGGATAAATCCCGAACTGAACGCTTCACGCTCGGTGATGCAGTACAGTTCGCTTGTGCATTCCTTAAATTTTTCAAAAGTTTCTTTCTGCTTTTCCGTGAGACCGGCGTTAAGTTCTTCCTCGTTTTTGCATATCAACTTAACAAGCTTATCCACTCTCGTTCCTCTCTTGATATACCTTTCGTGCGGACTGATGTTGCCGTAATATAAATCTTCAAGCGTTGTCATGTGCGTTGCACCTCCTTTTTGCAACACAAATACATACCACAACACCTTCCACAAGTCCAGCGTTTTTTGATATAAAAAGCAAAAGCGCCGCTTTCGCGACGCTAATGTTTTAATTACAGAAGATGGGTTTCGTCAAGTTTATCTTTCCAACACTCATTCCATTTTCGTGTAAATACGCCTTTGTGTCCACGATTAAGTTCCCACAAATTACGATAAATCCTATTAAAGATTCTATGACTACCTAATAGTTTCATATTTTCTTCCTTGCACACAAGCTTTTGAAATGCCAAACTGTCGTCGAGAGAAGCAAACTTTCCAAAACTACTAAGATATTCATTTTTGAGTTCATCTGGTTGATTTGAAGAAAAAATAAACTCGAAAAATCTTTTGTGTTGAGGAACTTTAAACATAGGAACAATTTTTTCTTGTGGCAACTTATCAAGATCTGCTTCAAGTTGTAGTTTCTCAAGAAAATCATAATGCTCTGACATAATTGAAAACATTTCCGGAACATTTTCATAAACAGAAATATAGTCTTCAAAAGGTATATTTTCATCAAGAATCATATCCTTTTTTCTCAAGACATCAGCGATTATGAAATTGATATAATCTTCCCTCTCATACAATACTTTGCACAAAGTCTCAGATAGACCATCTCTAATAAAGTTTTTATCAAGCCATTTCAATGTTTCTGAAGAAAATTCATTCATTGAAGCAATTAAAGCCGAATATTTTTTACTATCTTTTTGAACAATCGGTTCTATTTCTGGAATTAGGCAATCGAATCTTTTCATTGCACTGATAGCATCATCGGGAGTATTGACTACAATTACATCAGCGATAACGCTGTAAGTATAGCTCCTTTGTTGATCATCAAGTTTTCTTAGCTCAAGTTTTCTTAGATCAAATGATTCAAAAAAGTTCTTTCGCAATACAGGGTCGCTAATGCAGTTCTCATTTTTTTCATTATTGAACAGCCACTCAAAGAAATCCACAAGTTCTGATGTAGCGTAAGTTCTCTCACATAGCATATCCGAAACTTCACTATAGTTTTCTTCGTTTATTTGTGAAGTATCAACCAGTTTAAATAATTCGCTTGCTTCAGTCATAGAAACATATTCTTCGGTTGAAATTATAGGAAATGGCTCAAAATACAATATTTTATATTCTGAACGCGCCTTATTTTGAAATGCGTATTTTCTAAAGCCAATTATAACGTCTTGATAATCCTCATTGATTTTTTCACATGTTTCCAATAGTTTTAAGTTATTAGCTAAATGTGAATCAAATTTAGAAAAATCATTTTCTTTGGCTAAAAATAGTAAAGGTGTATAGTAGTGCTTTTCTTGTAAAACAGTATCAATAATGTCTTCCGATATATAATCATCAAACCCTAAACTATCAATGATTTTAATATATTCAGCGGACAATTCGCTTGCAGAAAACTTGTTTAAATAGGTTGCAATGTCTCGATGTTTAATTTCTGCCTTCGAAATAATCTCAAAGAACCCATCGTCAAGATAATTATTTATATCTACAAACTTTAATAAACCATCTCCCATTTCAATTGGAGATAATAATTTGGAAAATCTACGAAAAACATTACAGGCAATTTTAAATGTTTCACTATTCTGATTAAGCGGTTGATTATTAATGGTTGCTGCGATATATTCGTAATTATCTTTCTTGAGAACATTAACATCTATGAACTTTAGGATGATATCAATGTCATTGATAGTTTTAATTTCATCCGCTGTTATTAGCGGGATCATGTCTTTGGAGTTTTCAAATAATCCGATAAAATCCGCAATTTTAGAACGCAAACCCAATATGATAGATTTGCGAATTTTAATTATTTCGCTCGAACTTTTGCATACAACCAAAATTTTATTGATAGCTTTATGTACAAAACCTTCATAGTCGAGGGTTTCTAATGAATTGAGTCTAAACCAACATTCAGCTTTATACTTTTCATCATAGTCAGATTCAATTATTTCTTCTGAAAATATATCAAACGCTTTTTCCAAAGAAACTTCAACAGCAGTCACAAATAAAGTTGTATTTTTAAGTATAACTGGTGGGTACTTTTCAAGCGATTTTAAGGTTTTTTCTACAATGCTATTTTTTCCATCCTTAAAAACCTTTATAACAACTTCATCTAAATTATCATGATTTTTATAGATGTTAGGAAATAGCAAATAGTTGCAAAGTTCACGTTCATCGCTCGTTTTTATTGGACTTCCTTTAGGATAAGTATAAAAATACATTCTAAAATCATCATTAAAAACGCCAGAAGCTACTAAACCGCAAAGTTCATCAACAAATGTCTTAGAATACGCTGCATTATTACTGTCACCATTTTTAAATGTTGTGTTAAAAGAGGCAACTAATGCTGGTTGAACATCCTTGGTATTGCCATTGATTATTTCTGGTGTTGTGCGCATAAATGATGCAAACCCCGCCTCATTCTTTATTAACTTATAGTATTCTTTTGGGTAATGGCTCTCAAAATACGCAATAGCAGTACACGCTTCAAAATTTGCCGCAGTACTCACCTGATAATTTTTGCTTTTTATTGATAGCATTATTGCTATAGCATGATTCAAACGGTCTTTAAGATCTCTTAAAGTTAAGTTTTCACCCTTCTTAATCCACTTAAAAGACTGCGGAAGGGTATCTTTGATTTCTGATTTTATCAACCGTTGCAGTTCTGCTTTTTGCTTTGGATTATTATCGATAAGTTTTAATAATACCGAGTCATAATCATCAAAATGAATTGGTTTTAACGATATAACTGTGTCAAATACTTTTGTATAAACATTATCCTCAGTTGCACTATTAGGTTTTAATAGCGCTTCAGGTTTTATGGATACCACAAAGACAAAGTTTTCGCTATACTCTCCCAACGTATCATGGAAGCGATATAATTCTTTCAGAAATTCGACAACCAAAGGCTTCTCTGTAATTCTATCTAAATCCTCAACAATTACGAGTAGCTTCTTTCGTTTGCATAACGGCCGAATTTTATTAACAATGGTAGAATATGTATCGAAAACATCGTTGATTTCTAATTCTCTTTTTTCTTGCATCTTCCAATGAGAAAATGCAATATAGGTATCCTTTATACCCAAAATTAAAAATACACATGCAAGGAATAGAAAGAAGGGAGACAAGAGTTTTACACCGGAAGCTATAACTCCAAACCCCTCTGGAAGATATTGCATTATCCCCGTATTAGCAAGTGTGGATATTTTATATATCACAAACATTAACCCTGCAATGATAAACATCCACCAAAACTTCCAAGAATTAATGCCAAAAGAGATATTACCATAATTTTTGCTTAAAATCTTATTTATAAAACTCCCAAATTTTCGCCCATGCCCACTCGAGAGTTGATATAAAAATGATCTTGTTAATACTGATATTTTCTCATCATCAGATGGCTTTGGATTTGCGTTTTTTTGCAAACAATCCCAAAGATTAATCTTTATAGGCTTTGTAATTTTCTTTCGTTTCTTTAAAGATTCTGACAAAATATCCGTTAAGCTGGATTTACCACTACCGTAGTCTGCTATAACGCCAATCATATTTGCCCCAGACTCAATAGCGCAAGCTAATGTTTCTACCTGACTATCAAAACCGACGATATCGTCTTTTTGCCTTTTCACAGGATTATTGACAAACACAATAGGCTTGAAATTTTCATTGTCTTTATTAGAAATTGCTGATTTTTTACGAAATAGCAATATATACACCCTCTTTTTATAAGCGATTATTGATTGTTTGAATGGATTCACATAATTAATCTGCTTTTATTCATTATCTTTATCCTTTAGACCGATAAGTTTGCATTCAAACTGACAATCCAAAATTCCTTGTAAGTCCTCGACAAAACTTTTCATTTGCTCTAACTTTCTTTTTTGAAAGAAATCTAATATATTGTATATATTAAGAAACGCCAAGCCCGTTGAGGCAATTGCAACTATCATAGTAACGGCATACACAAGCAGGAGTGACAAATCTGTTTGTTCTTTTATAACTGCTGAAAAAATAGCTAATAATATTGGAATTATAAGAATCTGAATCCATCTATCAATACGATCTCTTCGCTCTTTGCGTTTCTTTTCTAACAGATCAATACGTTTATTTGTTCTCGTCATTATTTCTGTAATATTTTCTGGTGTAACATTCACGCCAACTGAATCAAGCCAATGTTTGATTTTTTCACAGTATTCTTGATAAACAAACAACCGGGAATCACTTGTTTTTATTTGAAAGTTTTCTGTATAGAAATATAACGCCACACAGGTTAATACTTCAACCGCTAAACAATAACCGTACACTACTCTAAGACAAGGAACAAAAAGAACCAAAACACTATAGACTAAACAAAGAACAATCATTGCTAAAAAGATCTGTACCCATACAGGCAATTTGAAAATCGCCTTTATGAAATTGTCTTTTTGTTCTTTTTGGTATTTCCTGTAACTGTCAAATAAAATTGATTCCATATGTAACCCCACTCATTTTAAACTTTCCATGGTTGTTTTTAATTGTTGGCATATAATTTTTATTTATATCAATTATTTTCCTCAAAATTTTCGACCTGCTCCATAACTTTTTGAAACACTTCGGGGCTATACTGCGGCGGATAACCATTTTTGATAAGGCAAACCTTAATGTCAAATTTCAGCTGGTCGCGTACAATTTGATTATTAAGCCAATCGGCAAATGAAGATTTGGTATCAATAATTTCTTTGATTTTTCTTGCCAAAGATTTGCACTTATCATTTACGGAAATACCGCCGACAGTTTTATCTTCGCCGTACTCAAAGTTATACTGATTTCTTAATGACATCAAGATATCATAAAATGCCTTTTCTTCAAAAGTCAATCCGATTTTGCGGAAGCTTTCACGGCTTTCATTCATCTCCCGCAATATCTTCAATGCCTGTTCGGTTGCAGATTTAATAATATCTTCGGACGCCTGCTCCTGCGTTTCGCCTGCTTCTTCAACGGTTAAATGCTTGCGGCGCTCGTGATATTCCTCAATCGTTTTTTCGAGCATTTCCTGAAACTTCTTTGCTTCCACCTGATTCGTTTTGCGGTATTCTGTAATTTGCTTTCTAAGTACCTTAATAAGCAATTCCAACTTAGATGCCGGCAATTTAACATCTGACAGTTTTTCAAAGTATTCAGGGCTGAAAATATCTTCTTGTTCGCCTTCGCTAAGCACACTTTCAACCTTGTTGTATTGAAGAGCCTCTTCCACCATTTTGGACACATGGCGGTTCATTGTTTCTGTATCTACTTCGGTTGTGCCGCTCATTTTGCGAACAAAGCCGGCGATTGCCATATAACATTGCGCGAGAGCGGATTCTTCGTCTCCGAGTTCTCCGGACGGCTGACAAACGTCAAAAGCCATCCGCACCCTTTTTACCGTCTTCAAGAAATATGTTTTGAATGATACTGTTTTGATAGATTTTCCGCTGTTGCTTTCGCTCTGCAACTCCTGCGTAGAGGCAAAGACGTATTCAGCCGCTTTCGCAAGAAGCTTGTACCGCTCAAACGGATCACCGTCGGGATTCAAAAACGGCTTTAAATCATATCCGGAAAACAGATTGTTAAGAACAGATAGCTCCTCCCTAAATACTGTAGTAGCCTGTTCGACATCATCTGTTGTAGGCGCAACCGATGTGTTGCCGCCGTATATCTTCATTGCCTCACGCATGTTGTTGCGGATACCGATATAATCGACGATCATTCCGTACTCTTTTCCGGGATATTTTCTGTTTACGCGGCTTATAGTCTGAATCAGCAGATGCTTTTTCAGCGGTTTATCATTGTACATATATGTAAGCGACGGAACATCAAAACCGGTTATCCACATATCGACTACAATGACAATGTGGAAATTTGATTTATCCTGTTTAAATGCGGCATCCAAAGCCTCGGAGCGCTTATCGTTTTTCACGCCGCCGAGGTAATTGTACATATCTGCTTTGTCATTACTGCCGACACTGGCGACCATAGCCATAAAAGGCATCGGCGTTAATTCTTTCAACTCCTCATCGGTTGCCGTAAATCCGTCAGCAACCTTCTTTTCTACAAACCATTCCGGATACTTGTCCTGAAATTTTTTGAGAAGTTCATAAGCAATTGTTCTGCTTGAGCAAACAATCATTGCTTTCTGCACTCTGTCGGGGTCTTTGGCGCAGGAGGATACATAATGATCGTGAATATCTGCAGCAAGGCGCTCCAAGCGGGACGGCTCACCGAGGATAACTTCCATAGAGCTCATAGCCTTTTTGCTTGCCTCGATATATTCCTCGGTTACACCGTCATCAGCACATGTTTTATAATACGTTTCTATCTGTTTGATTTTTTCGGCATCAAAGAGCACCTTAGCAATTCTCGGATGATATTTGATAGAAACCGTCAGTCCGTCGGCTACCGCCTGATCCATTGTGTAGCGGTCGATTTCATCACCGAATGTCTGATATGTTTCGGCGATGGGAGTGCCTGTAAACCCGACAAAGGTTGCATTCGGGAACGCCTCTTTCAACACCTTTGCATAGGGCTTTGAAACCATGGCTTTCATATTTTCGTCGGCATCTTTACTGAACTGAATTTTTTTAGAATGTTCGAGCTGTGTTCTGTGGGCTTCGTCTGAAAAGCAAATAATATTCGCCCGTTCGTTGAGGAGTCCGATTTTGTCGTCCTCGCGATCGCAGAATTTTTGAATGGTGCATATATAGAAGCCGCCGCTTTTACGGGCGCTTAATTCCTCCCGCAAAACCTTGCGATTGGGAACAACGCTTACTTCGCCGAGGTTCAAAAACTCTTTGCTTTTCGTAAATAGCTTTGCACCTTGCTTTTGGAGCTCATCACGATCAACGATCATTATGATCGTCGGAGAACCAAGCTCGGGACAGCGCATTGAAAGCTGACGGGCAAGGAAAGCCATGGTATAAGTCTTGCCGCAGCCTGTTGCACCGAAATATGTACCGCCCTTTCCGCTTTTTTCTTCAACGGATTTTACAATGCTCTGTTTAAGAAGTCTTGCTGCAAAAAACTGAGGATAGCGGCATACGATTTCGCGCTCGTCGCTATCATAAATGCTGTCCTGAAAATAGATGTAGTCTCGGAATATCTCAAGGAACCGTTCCGGCGCATAGACACCCTTTATCATATTTTCGGTTTCTTCAAAAGGCAATGTTGAAACCGCGTCGCCGTCATTTACTCTTCTCCATGCATAAAAATGCTCATAGGGAGTACGAACTGTACCGAGCCGGGTTTTCACGCCGTCCGAAATACAGGCCAAAGGGCAATAGTGGAGCAAATGAGGAATATCACGCCAATAACGAATATAAATCTGCTCACACGCGTCATAAATTGTGGCATTGGCATCAGCCGGGTTCTTGAGCTCTATTACGCAAAGCGGTAACCCGTTGACAAACAACAGTACATCAGGTCTGCGGGTTTCTTTTTGACCGTTATTGATATATTCTACAGCAAACTGATTCACGCAGCGGAAAATGTTATTGTCCGGGGTTTCAAAGTCGATCAGTGATATTATTCTCGGGATGCCGTTCTGTGGAGTGAATTGTATACCGCTGACCATCCAACCGTAGACCTTATGCAGCGTTGCGAAGTCACTTTCCGCACCGACAAGACGGACAGAATCCATAATCTGATGGATTTCATCAGGGAGCAAATCAGGATTGGCTCTTGATAGAAAATTTTCTAAATCATCAGAATACAAAACATCACTGCGAGTCTGCCGATTGATTTTATTCCCCTGTAAGTACTGCCAGCCGTCTTTTTCCAAAAGGGTAATGAAGGCATATTCATATTCCGACTCGCAAAAGCGCCCGTTGTATTCTTGTAATTTAGACATAACTTGTCCTCCCATCGTGTAATCTCATTAAGACAGTTTTCTTACTATCTCATCAAGATTTTTTATAAAATGATCATATTGTAATTTTTGAATGGCGTCACCGACATCACCAGTCCGGTCACTCTTAACATAATTGCGCAATAACACTATGTGTTCTTTATCGTTTATCAAAAAATCTCTTATGTTCCCGACCCGATACATTTCAAAAAAAGCCGTGCGAATATTCTGCTTTTGTTTTGCTGTGCAGTCTTTAAACATTTCTGATAATCGCTTCATATCCAATTGCGCTGCAAAAGATTCTTGCATATGGAATCTGCCTTTGTTCTTAACAATAAAGTCATAAAAAAGATTGCTTTGTTCCGGAAGATAAGCAAATCCCGGAATCATTTCATCACATATTTTTAATGACTTAGCCATTTCCTTGCGCAACGATTCATATTCTTCTTTTTGTTCGTCAGTACATTCGTCGCCCATAATAGTTCTAAATATTTGCTCAAGTTGAAGTTTGTTGCCTTTTCCTTTTAAGTTATCAATAAGATGTTTTTTGATTTTATCAATATCATAACCAAGTAAACTCTTTATAAGAATCGAATAAACCGCAATGGTTCCATACTGATAAAATGATATGTCTTCAGGATTTTCTAACCTTTTCTCAATACTTTGTAGCGCATATAACACATCGCTTTCTGTTTGAACATAATAAGTACATAATGTAATAATGTCATTGTCCCAATTCGAACGGTTGCTGTCATACAGCACAAGTTCTAAATATGATTGATAAGCGTCCTCGACTTCGTCAAACCCTTCTATTTGTCTTGTGATGTAGTCATAGCAGAACTTAAATAGTGGAGCTTTCTCGTTACCAAGATCAACTGAAAAGTATTTCTCTTGCCCCCAATTTTCGGCTTTTCCGTTCCTCTGCCTTAATACAAAAAATAGCATTCCGAAAAATATTGTCTTAACAAAATTATCATCAGAAAGATATTTTTTGTCGAGCTTTTTGAAAAGGTCAGATGACTTTTGACACACAAAAATAAACGAGCGCAAATTAAATGTTTCGCACGATTTCATTACGTTCAATATATCTCTTACACTGTTAACATTAGTAAATCCATTTAAGGTTTCATCATCGAACAAGCGAATAATATCACTTATTGCCATCGAATAATCTTCCTCAAATAGAATAGTGTCACTTATGGTCTTTTCTTTTATCTCTAAATATTTTTTTGCTGTTTCTGTAAATTCTCTGCCCTTGTTATCTGCTATTTTATACACCAATTCAACGGCACTTTGTTGCTCTTCTGTAGCAGTCGTTAAAGGTTTATATTGTTTAATTGCCTCTTCATTTGCAATTAATAACACTTTTACACCGTCTTGTTCTACAAGATTGTTAACATACCCAAGTACTTCAAGAATATCAATCCCGGAGCGTTCCAAGTCTTCGAGGATAATGAGTTTTCCCGAAAGATCAATAGACTCAAAAAGCTTCTGCATATCCTCATCTGAATGCGAAAGATCAATGCCAAAAAAGCTGGTAACACCTTTTAATATAGTTTTTGTTGCCAATTTTCCGGCTTCCATTTTTTCAGAATTATTATTCAAAAATTTTGCACGACTTTCCAAATACAAAGCTTTGCTTATTTCAGAAAGCTCTTTCAATCCATAAAGAGATACAACAAGGCATTTGTGACTTCCGTTTTCTTCTTTTTCGAGAAACGGCTTTAATTCATTTTGAATATAGAAGCTTTTTCCAGTGCCCCAAGGCGCGGTGAGCATAATAGCGCTTTGGGTTTTGTCCTCGGTTAAATAATGAAGTATGTATTGATTAAGGTCTTGATATGTCATTATTCCTTTCTCCTTTAGTTTTCCTCCAACGATCCTTTAATTAAAATTGGGCATATGTTTTTGATTTGAGCTTTTAACTGTTCGTTGATATTTCGCCTTGATTGATATATAGAGAAAATGTCAACAATGTTTTGTTGCACTTGAGCACTGGGCATAGGGATTGATAATTCGCACATATCTTCAAATGAAAAAATATCTCTTGTTGTTCCAAAGGATATAAACCCAGCGTATCTTTGCGTTTCCGAGCGGTTTAACCACAAAAGCAGGTATTTTGGCAAAAGTTTATTTTTATCTGTCACTTCAAACACTTGATAACTATTTGAAACAACGCAATCCGGGCCCTCGCGCAATGCCACTGGGAGTTTAGTGTTGTGTGCTTTCATTACTTTGTTAAATGCAAATTGCCCTGTTCGCACTACACTTCCATTTTCCGAATTTTCCGCAACCCTTTTAGGATCTGTAAAAATGTGATCAACATTAACTCCTTGAAAAAGTGAAATCTCATTGTTTTCATTTTTTTCGTTGCATTCTTCAATATACGATCCAATTTTCTCGCACGGCATTCTTTTCCGTAAATCTTCGATATACGCGTCGCAAGTGAGTTTCAAATCATCCAAGCCGCGCTCGTAAGCTTGCTGATTAGCGACCATAGCGTTATAGATATCAACATATTTCTGCTGCACACAGAATGAAGGCAAATCCAACTCCACATCACAAAGATCTTCCCAATTATAGAATTCGGTTGAACTTCCCCACGAATTTGTAATCACATAGCGGTCGAACTCAGAACGGTTAAAGAACATATACAGCCATTCAGGAGAAAGAGTCGTTCGTGCGTTCTCTCTGATTCGAAATACCACATAATCCTCTGTGCAGATAATAGGTTTATTGCCATTGTTGTAGGCAATGCTAAATTTGCTTCCGTTCCTGGAAGTTCTATGATTAAATACAAATTCGCCCGGATATACGATTTGGAATTTACTAATGTCACGACCGTTGAGGTCTGCTTTTGTCGGCATCAACTGTTTCAGATTGTTAACACCACGAACAGAATCTACACCCAGAGAACAATCCGCATTTGTAATCTCGCGCAGTTCAATATACTTACCAAGTTTGTACTTACTCAATGCCATAGCCGATCCCCCTGAAGGCGTCTTCAAGCATCTTTTGAGATTGCTTTTCCTGTTCTAATATTTCATGCATTTCTTTTTGAATACGGCTCATTTCGGCATTGTAATCAATATCCAGATCATGATCAATAAATTCAATATATTTGCTGGGTACAAGACTCCATCCGTTCTTTTCGATTTCGTCTATGCCGACACTGCGATAAAGCTCCGGCACGGCATAATCTGTGCCGTTTGTACCTTCATTTTGCCATGTGTGATAAATATCGGCGGCTCTTTGAATCTGCTTGCTGTCAAGCAGAACTTTCTTTTTGTTTTCGCCCTTTACGGGGTTTTCTGTCCATGTGCGCAAATCCATAAACAGTATTTCATGCTCACGGTTACGCAGATTTCTGCCGTGATAGCTTCCGCCTTTTTTGTTTTGATTCAAAATCCAGAGAGTTACGCTTATATCGGTTGTTATAAACAGCTCACGCGGAAGAATAACAATCGCCTCAACCTTATCATTTTGAATCAGCCTTTTGCGGATTTCAAGAGTATCGCTGTCACCCAAAGCGCCGTTTGCGAGCAGGAAGCCTGCAACTCCGTCCGCAGCCTTCAGGTGAGAAAGTATGTGCAGAATCCAAGCATAGTTGGCGTTGCTTTCCGGGGGAGTTACATAATCTGCCCAGCGAGAATCATTTTTCAAATTTTCGTCATACCAACCCTTAAGGTTGAACGGCGGATTTGCCATAATGTAATTGAAGTAGAGACCTTTATGTAAATCGTGCGTGAATGTGGAGTCCGCCTCACCGCCGAGGTGATGGCTGATTCCGCGCAAAGCAAGATTCATTTTTGCAAGACGATAGGTTGCAGGCTCTTTTTCCTGACCGTAAACATTGATTCGGCTGATATCGCCGAGCTTAGCTTTTACAAGGTCGGCACTCTGAATAAACATACCTCCCGAACCGCAGCAAGGGTCATACAATGTTCCGTCAAACGGTTCAATCATGGTTGCGATAAGCTGAACTATGTCATGAGGTGTATAAAATTCGCCTTCTTCTTTGGTTGCGTTGACCGCGAATTCTTTAAGGAAGTATTCATAAACACGGCCGATAAGGTCTTTTTCTTCGCCAAACGCTTTATGACTGATTTTATTTACTTCATCGACAATCTTTTTTATATCATTCGCCGCCAAATTACGGGTGGTAAATGTACCCTCAACAAAGCAGCCGCGAAGCTGTTTGCTGCTTGTGGCAATGCTGTGCAGCGCTGTATCAAGAGCAACATTTAACTGCGGCGCCGGTGTGTTTATAATAGTTGACCAGCGTGCTTCAATCGGCAGATTGTATGTGCCGTCCGTAAATGTGGCATCGTCAAAGAATGCCGCAAAAATCTCTTCGTCGTCGGGATCAAGCCCCTGCGCAATTAAATCCTCGCGCAGCTTTGCTACGCCGTCTTCAAATTTTTCTCCGATAAAGCGTAAAAATACGAGAGTCAGCATCATATCGCGCTTTTCAAAGAACGATCCTGAATTTCTTGCTGCGCGCAATATATCACGACACTTGAAAAGTATCGAATCTATATTTATCTTTTCTTCTGCTTTTTTCTTAGCCATTGGGGATTCCTCTTTCTAACACATTTCAAAAGTTTATTTTTTAACTAATTGTTGAATTATCATATCACCCTAATCGGGACGATGAGGTTATCTCTGTCAAAGGCAGAGAGGCGGTCGCTCATACAGAGACAGCGGATGTGCCGAGCACCAAGGGCGATTTACCGATAACACTTTCATTTTAGAACTGCAAATTTTTATTGCCCCAATCAGCGTTAAAAAACATAATATAGTAGATTGGTATATAAGTTATTTTGCCGTTTTGTGTGACATTTCTTTCGTTAGATACAACGAATGCTTTTTTGATATGATAATCTTCGTTTTGAACAAATGTGTTCAATGCGCTATGCACGGTATAGTCCTTACCGGACTTAACTTCAATTGGCACGGCAGAAAGGCTATCATAATCATCAATAAGATAATCAACCTCACCCTTGCTTCGATTGTCATAATAAAAGAGTTTATGACCGTGAGCGATTAATTCGCTGGCAACAACTGTTTCATAAACAGATCCCAGATTGATACTTCTCTCATCATTCAGCACAGCTCGGATGTTATTTCCGTAAAGAATACCCGTAAGAATACCGACATCATTCAGATAAAGTTTAAGCAGATTCTTTCCGGTAGATTCGATCAGGGGGAATGTCGGATTAGAAATCGCCTGAACATTCAGTGCGATACCTGCGCTAATAAGATAATCGAATTCATCGGCATAATTATTGAATGTCTTACCCCTCTTGTT